>Ga0316207_10003923_pt1 | contig 13362 bp, 13 predicted proteins | sample 6weekpyrite_MG_FD_204943 | JGI IMG/M metagenome (GOLD analysis project Ga0316207, IMG submission 204943) | Microbial mat bacterial communities from mineral coupon in-situ incubated in ocean water Damariscotta River, Maine, United States -... | ecosystem: Environmental > Aquatic > Marine >... | reverse complement strand
CTCCATTGCATTAAAAGCGATTTATCTAATGGGCTCAGAAAGCTTTATTGTTGTCGCGCCTAAAAACAATAAGGTAAAGAGTAAGACCATATCTATAGGAGATGTTTTTGAAGGGTATAAGCTAAAGACGGTGTATGCTGATTATGTTATTTTTGAGAAAAACCATAAGCAATACACACTTTATATAACGAAACCGAAGGTCGACGCTAGATGGAAAAATGTTCAAGCCCAAACAGATAATATTGAAGAAGTACGTAGAATTCCTTCTGCTGAGGTACAAAAGGCGATAGCAAACCCCACTAGTATTTGGAAAAACATTGGATTGAAACCACATATGGCCGGTGGAAAATCGGATGGCTTTAAGGTGACATTTGTCAAAAAGGGTACGATATTTGAGGCCTTAGGTCTAAAAGTCGGTGATACTATTCAAGGTATCAACAACAAAGAACTTAAAAATAATGCACAAGCCTTTAGTGCCTACCAAGAACTAAAGAATGCAAAAGCTATAAAAGTAAGTATATTACGAGGAACAACACAAATGGAGTTAGAATATGAGATTTATTAAAATAGGGTTGATTATACTGATGTTGGGCACAACACTTAGCGCTAAGGTAGATAAAAACGAAGAAGTCTCAATCAATTTTAAGGACCTTACTATTAATGAGTTTGTTGACCTTATGTCCAAGATCTTAAAGAAAAATATTCTTCTAACACAGCCCCTCTCTGGAAAAGTGGAGTTTTATTCGGCAGCGCCAGTAAAAAAAGGTGACATCAGTAATATATTTATCTCTATCTTGGAATCGAAGGGATTTACCCTTGTTGAAAACGGAGAGTTTTTAGAGATCGTACGTAGTGCAGAAGCCTCAAAATATAATCTAAAAGTTGTATCTTCTTGGGAAAAAACAAGTGGACATCAAACAATGATCACCCAATCTATTCAGATTAAAGGTGAAAATGTTGATCAGGTCGCCGCAAAGATCCGCCACCTTATCTCCAAGTCTGCAAAGCTTGTGACACTCAAAGAAAGCGGGGTGATGCTTTTGAGTGATTATCCTAGAAATGTTGAAACGGTCAAAAAAGTTGTGAGAGACATACAAAGACAAAGAAAGTTTGAAGTGGTTGTGATTCCTATTAAAAATGCCAAAATAACTACGGTATATCAAGAGATTACGGAAATATCAAAGACTATTTTTAATCAAACTGTTCCTGCCGAAGTGGTTAAGGTGATGCAAAATACAGACCTTAACTCTCTTGTCCTGGTGGGGAAAAAGAGCAATATTGAAAAGTTGCAAAACTATATCGCACGTTTGGATGCTGCCGATCAAAGCAATTCAGAAGGCGTTGAGATCATTGCCCTTAAAAACTCTGACGCCGCGAATGTCATGAAAACTTTAGATACCATTATTGCTAAAAAGACCTATGCGGACCCTGCTTTAAAACCCGATATCTCTTTAAATGAAGAGATCAACTCTATCATTCTCATAGGCCCTGAGGTCTCGGTAAAGTCTTTAGTAAAGGTGATTGATGTACTGGATAGAGAAAAGTACCAAGTCTATGTAAAAGCGCGTATTATGGACTTTGACAATCTTGACACGGAGGCCTTAGGTCTTAAATACGGATTGGATGGGGGCGTGGCAAACTCAAGTGGTCTGTATACCCTAGCAGCTAATTTTGGTGGAGCTTCTGTCGCTCCTGTGAACCAACTGATAAGCGCTTCTTTATCTGAAAGCCTTGGACCTATATCCGAGGGTCTGGCCATTGGAGCGGCCTTTGACTTTTTACAAACAAACGGAGTCTCCAAGACGATCTCTGAACCTTCTATTTTATGTGTAAACAATATAGAGTCTTCAATTTACGTAGGTAGAACACTCTCTTTTAAAACAGGGACATTGGCCAATGCATCATCTGCGTCAACGGCGGCTGTTTCAAGTTCTTTTCAAAGAGAAGACGTTGGTCTTACCCTGAAGGTTAAGCCTCGTGTCTCTTCCCGTGATAAGGTCACCTTAGAAGTTACTGCAACGCTGGAAGACGTTACTGGAACAGATGCAAACGATCAACCTGAAACAGTCAAACAAGAAGTGACTACACAGATCATTCTTTCTCACGGTGAGACTATTGTTATTGGCGGTCTTTCTAAAGATCAGACAATAACATCTGAGAGTAAGGTCCCTTTATTGGGTGATATTCCACTTTTAGGTGCCCTGTTTACGCATAATGAAGATTCTGTTAGAAACCAGTCCATGGCTATCGTGATTACGCCTTACATCGTAACAAACAGTGCCAGTCTTTCTAAGCTTCAAAAAGAGCTTGGCATCTTAGGTACGATACAAAAACAATATAATGCAGAAGTCTTTGCCAAGGTGGAAAAAGCGGCAAATGACAGACTAAAGGTTAGAGATGAAGATGATGCTGAGTTTCAATCTATACCTGAGTTGGACACTAAGTAATGCTTCTTAAAGAATATTATCATGACACGAATCTCCCTATGGCTGAGGTGGATGGTGTGGATTTTGATATTGCTTTAAAAAACCATCTTCTTTTTACGAAAATCGATGACCGTCTTGTGGTTGCATTAAGCGAGAGCAAGCTGGTTGAAAGTACGAACTACTTGAACAAGCTTGATCTGGACGCAGAAGTCATGATCTTAGATGAGGTCTCTTATGACAGGCTACACAACACCTACCTTGAGACTAAGACAGATCGAGAGATCGCTTCTATGAAAGAAGAAAAGCATGAAGACGATATAGATGAAGATGAACTCTCTTTAGATGAGTTTTTAAGAACCTCTTCTGATATTTTGACCTCTGAAGAATCCGCCCCAATTATTAAGTTTGTTAATGCACTTTTTTATCAAGCAGTGAAGAAAAAAGTCTCCGATATTCACATTGAGACGCATGAACTTAAGGGAGAAGTCCGTTTTAGAAGTGATGGTGTCTTGTATAAAAATGCTGACATGGACAGAAAAGTTATTGACCTTGTTATCAGCCGTATCAAGGTTGTCTCCAACCTTGATATCTCCGAAAAAAGGCTTCCTCAAGACGGGCGTACTCAGGTACGAATTGCGGGTGAAAATGTAGATGTGCGTGTTTCTGTTTTACCTACCTTTTACGGAGAACGTGTTGTTATGCGTATCTTGATGCAGGGTGATCAGATCCCCCCTTTAGTTGAACTGGGCTTTAACAGCGTCATGGTCAAGAGGTTTGAAAGCGTATTGTCTGCGTCTCACGGGATTATCCTTGTAACGGGACCAACGGGTTCGGGTAAGACAACAACCCTTCACTCGTTTTTACAGTTTGTAGCTACGCCGGAGAAAAATATTATTACGGTTGAAGACCCGGTTGAGTACAAGGCGGCGAATATCAATCAGATACAGGTGAATGAAAAAGTCGGACTCACCTTTGCTTCTGCTCTTCGTTCCATCTTACGTCAAGACCCCGATACGATTATGATCGGGGAGATCCGTGATGAAGAGACTGCGCAAATCGCAGTACGTGCAGCCTTAACAGGGCACCTTGTATTTTCCACCTTGCATACAAACTCAGCGGCCGCGACTTTAACGCGTCTGTCTGATATGGGAATAGAACCCTTCTTGATCTCATCTTCGCTTTTAGGGATATTGGCCCAGCGATTGGTGAGAAAACTCTGTTCAGATTGTAAAGAAGAAGACGAAACAGCAGAGAAATACTCAGAAGAGTACAACCTGCCTGAAAATGCCATTTTATACAAACCCGTAGGCTGCAGTAAATGCGGATACAGCGGATACAGCGGACGGGAGGCTCTGGGTGAACTTCTGATTATGGATGATGGATTGAGAGAACTTCTTAAGACAACGACAAATGAAATAGATATCCGCAACTATAGTGTGTCAGCAGGCTTGCAGACGATTCCTATGCAGTTAAAAGACCTCCTCCTGCAGGGTGAGACCTCTTTAGATGAAGCGATTAGAATCGGGCTTCATGAGAGCAAGTAAATAGACAAATGAAAAATAAGCAGGAAGTAAAGGAGCTACGTTTTAAAGGGCGTAAAGCCTTTACGCTTATTGAGGTGATGGTAGCTTCTGTTCTTATCTCCTTGGTGGGGCTGTCACTTCTGCAAATGCATCAAAACAGTGCGGATATGTCTTATAAGATGCAAAGTAAGTTTGAGCATTCTGATTGGGCCTTGATGGGTGCTTATGAGTATAAATTGGAGGAAGTCGAAAGGAACAGCCGCTTTGACACGGTAATGAAACCTTTTAGTATAAATGAAAGAGAGATTAGAAAAGGCCTTAACCAAAAACTCACTCTTAGTGCTTCTCTGGTCGAGCGGATTGAGCTTTCAGATATTACAGGCGATCTTGAAGATGCATTGGGTCAGAGTATTCCCTCTTTTGACGGTTTTCGTCTAGAAGTGTATAAACAAGACCTGCAAATGGATCATGAGATATATTCTGTCTACAGGTTGGTGAAACCATGAGAAAAGCATTTACCCTTGTTGAGCTCATGATCTCAATTGTGCTGCTCTCTTTGATCATCACTTTTTTATATCAATCCGTAGCGCAATTGCAAAGCTCAAATGTACAATTTCTTAAAAAAACGGATAAATTGCAAGTACGAGAATCTTTATTGGAGCTGTTATATAATGACTTTATCAATGCCTCCTCAGTGCAATGGATTGAGAAAGAAAATGATTATGATGTGATTTTGATACAGACAAGCAACAGTTTCCATAATATGTCGCAGCCCTTTGTAAGGTATAAGGTCTATAAAGAGAATTCGCATTTAAAGCGTATAGAAAGCCCGCTTGAAAAAACTGATTTTATTAATAATGTTTTCAGGTTTAATGACATTATTGAAAAGGTTAAATCTTTTAAAGTGTATGAGAACAAAGGACATTATTTGATCTACGTTAAGGCAGAAGGGATAGAAGATATTTACCTTGATATTCTGCCGCCTTCTTTTTTAAGTGACAAGGTTAAAATACCTGTACCTCCTGCGGGTAATAATACGACTAATCCCGGTAATAACACAACAAATACCACTAATACAGGTAATAATACAACACATACTACCAATACAACAGGCAGTGGAAACTAGTATGGGTAGACGTGCATTTTCATTAATGGAACTGATGTTGGTGGTGCTGATAGTGGGTATCGTCTACGCCATGGGACTCTCTTCCTTTAAGCCTCCCAAAACTAAGGAACTTGATACTTTTACGCTGATGACCCTGCCTAAGTTTTTAAGAGATAGCTACAAACTATCGGATGCTAAACTGGTCTGTTTTGAGCCTTGCGGTAAATGCGGTGTGGTAGTGGATGGGCAGTGGCAAGAAGATGAGGTTGACCTGTTCCCTTCTTCTGAGGTAAAGTCTTACAGTTTGGATACACAAGGCTATGCCAATGACTTAGAGTTTGCCCCTGCTGATATGGAGGATGCCTATAGGCAAGCGTGTTTTATCTTGCATAAACACCCTAACGGTGCGATTGATCCTATTGTACTGGAGAGTGAAGGACGTTTTATCTATTACAGGGCAGCTTATGAAGAGGCGCAAAGTTATGAGAGTCTGAGTGCGATACAAGATGAATATCAAAAACAAAGCAGTACCATAAGGAATGAGAAGTGATTTTTAAATACAAGGGTTTTAATGCTCAGGGAAAAAAAGAAAAAGGCACGATAGAAGCGGCCTCTTTTGAAGAGGTCAAGTTAAAACTCAAGGCACGTTCTATTCTTTATGAGAGCATTAAAGAAGAGTCTCCTTCACTTTTGCAAAGTTTTCAAAACAGACGTGCCCGTACTATTCCCAATAAGGTATTGATTAATCTTTCAAGAGAAATCGCGGCCTATATACGCTCAGGTATGACCATTGTAAGTACAACAAAACTTCTTGCCAATCAGTACAAAGATGATAAACGAACCACACTCTTTCTCTCTTCGGTCAATACTTTTTTAGATGAGGGGAAGAGCTTCTATTCTGCGCTTGATTCACAAAACGTATACGCGCTTCCGCATTTTTACAAACAGTCGGTAAAGGTATCGGAAGAACGCGGTGTTATGGAAGACGTGTTGGTTGAGCTTGCGCGTTTTATGAAAGAGCAGGAGCGTCTGAACAAGGAGGTGGGTTCGGCCCTGTTTTATCCGGGTTTCATGATCTTGGTTGCTCTGGGCGCTATCAGTTTTATGTTTGCAGTCGTTGTTCCTCGTATTACCGATATCTTCAAGCAGATGAAGCAAGACCTGCCTCCCATCACTGAAGTCGTTATCGGTATTGGGGACTTTATGGGTGATAATTTCCAGTTAATAGGCATAAGCCTTGTGCTGATGGTAGGGGTCTTTTCTTATCTAATGAAAAACGTCCCTCCTTTTAAATACGGGTTTGACACCCTTGCCTTGAAATTCCCTCTTTTTGGCGAGATCGTTCAAAAAAGCGAGCTGGGTCGTTTTGCCTATATGAACGCACTGCTGATCCGTTCAGGCGTACCCATGGTACAGTCTATCAACCTCTCTTCACAGATCTTAAAAAACACGGTAATCTCAAGTATCTTGCAGCGCGCGGCCAAAAAGGTCGTTGAAGGTTCCAAGCTCTCTTCTGCCCTTGCGGGAGATGAGAATATTATCGGTATTGGTTTTATCCAGTCTATAGCCTTGGGTGAAGAGACGTCGAATGTGCCCGATGTCTTGAGCAATGTGGCTGAACTGTACTTTGAAGACAACAAAGACAAGATAGGGATACTGCTCTCCTTGATGGAGCCGATGTTAATGCTCTTTGTTGGAGGCGTCATCGGAGCGATTGTAATCGCTATGCTTCTTCCTATCTTTTCGATGAATGTAGGTTAAGATGCAACGCAAGGCTATTGCGCTTATGCTGACGCTGTTTATGCTTATTGCTATGAGTGCAATTGTAAGCATTACACTTGCGCTTTTTCAAAAAAATCTTAAGACCTATTCGCAAAACAAGTTTCGTGTGCAATCGGCTGTTTTGATGGTGGACGGGGCAAATCTTGTCAAAGCTTTGATGAAAGACGTGCCAAAGTCAGCCGCACCTGATGCCTTTGACCTCTTGGTTCAAAGTGCTGAGGAGCTTCCCATACGCATAGGGGATGTAGATATGGTAATCCGTATCCGTGCAAATAATGCCAAATTCAATATAAATAAGTATGAGAGAAAAAAGCATTATGCCAAACTATATGCCTATTTACTGGACTATGAGGTGCAACGTCCGGGGTATATCTTAGACATGATAGAAGACACGCTGGATGCAGACAGTGATGAACAGCAGTATGGAAGTGAAAGGGTCTTGTATGATCCATTTTTTGTACAAGGTTCTATTAAAGACTATAATCAATTTCAAAAACTTCTGGATACCTACGCCAAAGAGACCAAGGATGTCAATATCTATAAGGTCCAGTGGGCGGCATGGATCGATTTTAACAGTGGCTTTATTGACGCGGCCTATATGACGGTTGAGATGTTAAGGGTTCTTGAATCGGCGGGCGGGGTTAGTAACCAGCTTGAGGATTTTACGGATACAGGTACAAACTCTTCTGAGTTAAACTGTGAGTTGTATTTTCGTCAAGACCAAGAAGAAAGTATTGCTACCTTTGACTTTAGTTTTGATACTAAGCAGATTAGTAATTTTAAGGCTATTTTGTAGTAAGGCTTTACCTTGGTAAAATCGAAAATTTATTTTTTAAGTGATTTTTTTATTTTCTTTTTTTCAGATTTTTCAATTAACAAAACTTGAGTTTGCTCTATAAAGGATTTAATCGAGTTTTTTTGAAACTTGTCCAATTGAGTGATTTTTTGTCCTTTTAATATTTTTCCGTTTCCCAATAAAAGCTTATTCCTATCTTTTAGATTAACACCATGAAACCATCCAATATGGACATAATCACCCTTCGTCTTTATATAGCAGAACCCGCCATCATGTTCTTGAGAATAATATGAAGTGATATTGGCTGTATATCTTTCAACCGCGGTTAGACGGGCTTTTTCTATATGCTTAATGATAAAAGCTCTGACATCTAAAAACAGCTCAGCCTGAGCTGAGTTCATATCTTTGTCAAATTGCATTTTTTCTCATTTGTATTTTTTACTTTAAATAATGTATCTATTCTCTAATAAAAACTTAATAAGGCGGAAGTGTCATTAAACGGCTATCGACAATAGCCCGGCCCACCGTAAAATGATAAAGACTCTGAAACTGATTAGAGTCTAAACCAAGTAGGTGATGGAGGACGTCATCTAGATAACACCCTATGCCGGTTGCCGAGATACCCAGGGCAGTCGCTTCAAGGTATAGCTGTTGGCCGATGGCGCCGCATTCCCAATAGAGCTCTTTATATCGGTGCTCACCGTACTCTTGTATCTGGTTTGAAAACTCACACAGCATTCCTAAGGAAAATGCGCCATCGGCTGCTATGTCCTGGTTGCAAGAGATAGATTTCGCTCTGGAGCGGTAGTCGTCTTTTTCCAAGAGGAAAAAGTCTTCTCTTATTTCTTCAAAAACAAAACTTTTGCGCATTAAGCGTTTTAAAGAGACTAAGTGTTCTTTGTTTCTTAGAAGCAGATACAGACCCTTGTCCAATCCCTGTACCTCATGCACAAAGATAACCAGGTTGGCCGTATTTTCAGTTCCGTCCATGCTCTCTTTGACCGAGTTGAGCATAGTGTAAAACTGCTCTTGTGAAATGCTGGCTTTGTCAGCATTCATCATCTGCGCAGAACGTCTTTTCATAACGATCTCTTTGGACTCAAGACTTGCTTCTCTTGGAATAGGAAGGTTTTCTACTTCTTTTCTGGGCATGGAGTGTGAAAGACTTGCCCTTTCTATTCTTTCTATCATTTCCCACTCTTGATGCATAGGGCTTAGAAGGTTTGCCTTTCCTTCATACACTGTCGGTAACTCTTGAAGCAGGGTAGAGATGTTTATGTCTTGTTTTTTGATAGGGGAGATGGACAAAAGCATGTCCGGAAACTCACCTTCGGTTGAGACATAGCGTTTCTGCTGATCTAAGCCCAGAAGACGAGAGAGGTCTTTGTCATCAATGTCTCTAACTACCTGTACATTCCATCCCAGCATCATAGCCGAGACCTGCACCGCTCTCAAGGCATGTCCTGCGTCCAAAGAACAGTATCTGAAGGCACGTTCTCCGTACTTCCATACTTCTCGCCATGTGATCGAGCTTAAGGCTACCAAGAAGCTTCCCTCTTCCAGGCCATCCCAAAACTTGGAGTCAAACTCGCAGAGCCTTTCTAGTTTATGCTCTTTGGGCGCATAATGCGAGATCGAACTCTTTTCAGAGATATTGTTTATCGGTGGAAGGATGACATAGCCTTCGGTAGGCTGAAGGTTTCCGCTTGAGGCGTTACAGCGTAAGGCCCATTTTTCACCGCCGGCCTGTTTCCATGCCGCCAGACCCAGTGAGAACTGAAAAAGCTGCGAGATCGACTGTATCAGCAGGGGAGCAGCAGGAAGCTCATTGTCAAAGATCAGATGGTAGGGAGGGGTAGGGTTGTCCAGGGCCAGAGGAAGCTCTATTTGGAGTGAGCCCTCGTAAGAGCGAAAAGGATCAGGCTGCGTTGACCAGTCCATATATCCCAGTGAACGGGCATACCTTTGCGGAGCGTGCTTGGTTTCATTATGGTAAGTAAAAATCTCATTAATATTTGTATTCATCCCGCAATGATACGATTGTGTTCTTAAATAGATAGGGTGAAATTTATATAGAATATATTTTTAGGAAAAAGTAAGAAGATCTTCTTTTTGTTATCTGAATTCAGTTTTGTAATATTTATAGCTTAAGGAAGCTGTTTGGGGAAGTTTTTTATAAGACACTGGGCATATAAGTTCTGATCATTGTTTATTAACTGTTTGTCAACGGTTAATCTGCGGTTTGACTTTTTAGACTAAGATTGTACGTATATTAGAGTAAAAGTAGGCAGGTATGGAAAAGAAGACACTTATTGAATTGTTGCAAAAAGCTAAAGAGGAACATGTCCAATGTATGGTGAGTGCACAAGACCTAACGGAGGATGGCTACATACAAAGAAAAAACACATCTATAGATGTTAGCGAGTGTATTTTTGGAAAATGGCTGCAAACGGAGGGAAAAGAGATCTTGTCCCTTCCCGGAATGAATGTTTTAAAAGATATAGAAGTAAAGCATTTTGATCTACATGATGTATATACCAATATACTCTCTATCTATGCCCCCGACAAAAATAAGAACTTTATAAGCAAAATATTTCCCTTTCAGGTCAGAGTATCACCGGAACAAGAAGCCAAGGCAAAGGATGAGTTCCTTACTTTAAATAAGATATTTGATGAATTACGAACAATGTTTTTACGTTTGGAGAGATACCTAGCCGCATTATGAGCGCCTAAGGAGTTTATTTTGACTGGCTCATGCTTTTTCCCGCTATATAGGCACTGGCAAAGGCAAACTGGAAATTAAACCCACCCCTGCGGCCTACAATGTCTAAGACCTCACCTGCAAAGTACAGGCCCTTACACAGAGTCGACTCCATCGTCTTATCATTGACTTCATCGGTATTGACCCCACCGCCGCTGACTTCCGCGTGCTTAAAACCATGGGTGCCAGATATCTCAAAACGCCAATCTTTGATCTTGGAAACAATCTGCTTGGACATCTTTGTGTGCATGTTCTTCGCTAAGGTTGAGGGCGGTATCTTGGCATCTTCAAGAAGGTAACGGGCTATCTTTGAAGGTAAAAGACCGTTTAAAATATTTTCAATAGTGTACTCGGGCAAGGTGTTAGCCGTGCTGAGTAGTTGTGAACTGAGCCCCTGTCTGTCAAACTTTGGCAAAAGGTCAAGAGCAATGTCAACCGGCTGATAGTTAAGAAGTGCTTCTGAAGCCATTTGTGAGATATCCAGAATGGCAAAGCCCGAGATACCGTATTTTGTAAAAAGGATATCGCCTTTGATGCTCTGCTCTTTTTTTGCGTTGATATAGAGTGTAACCTCTGCCTCTTGTTTCGCGCCGGACATCTTTTCATGTATGGAAGAGTTAATATGAAGCTGAACCAAAGAGGGGTAGCTTGGAGTGATACTGTGGCCCAAAGAAGAAGCCAGCTCATAACCGCTGCTGCTACCGCCCAGTTGAGGTGCAGCCTCGGATCCGGTACAGATTAGCACCTTATCGTAAGGCTCGGAGATATTAAGGCTTGTATGTAAAAAAAACTTGCCCTCTTTTTTTTCAATCTGGCTGATAAGATGCTCATTAAAGATCTCAACACCCGAACTAAGAGCGCTGTTTTCAAAGGCAAGGGCTACGGACTTGGCTTCATTGGACAGAGGGTAGGCTCTTCCGTCATCAAGTATGTTTAAAAAGAGCCCCATGTTTTTACAAAACTTTTGAAGTTGACTAAAGCTGAACGCTTGAAGACAGAAACTCGAAAAATCAGGGTTTTGGCCCGCATAGTCTGAAGAAGAAAAAGTGCTGTTGGAGATATTACAACGTCCGTTTCCTGAAGCCAGTATCTTTTTGGCCGGTTTGTTGTTTTGCTCATAAAGATGGACTTTTATACCGCTTTTTGAGGCGGTTATGGCAGCCATTAAACCTGCGGCACCGGCACCGATAATAGCTATTTTTTGGGTAGGTTTGCTTTGCATAAGGCAAATTGTATACAAAACTTCATTTGAAAGTACTTTTTATTGTTATAATCCTCACATGAAAAAGATAATTATAAATAAAAAGTATTATGGAAAGATTGAGCTGGCCAAGACACGAAATGCTTATAATATTTTCGTAAATGTTATTCGCGCCTTTAAGGGCAATCAGGATTTTAATGTAAATCTTCTGTACTCGCCTTCAAAGATTAAAAGCTTTGATCATTATCAACGCGGCGGATGTTCTAATGAGATTTTGGAACTGGAGATGTATATTGAGCTATGCGAGATCTTTAATAAGGCAAGTGATGATGCTAAAGATTTAAAGCAGCGTATTGAGTTCGTTAATGACAATGCCTATGTAAACCTAAATATCTCAAAACGCTTAACACTGGTCAATAAAATGCAGGCAACAAAGACAGATAAGGCCTGTCTGTTTTGGGATATAGAGAACTTCTCTAATGTCTCACCGATGTTCTCGCATATTATTGAACCTTTCGAGATTGAGGATGAAGATATTTATGTTGCCTGCAACCCGGACTCCTTGTATCTCTTTAAAGCAGAATGGGAAGCTGACCTGTACGACTTTGGAAAGACACTCAACTCCTTTAACTTTACGAAATGTGATCATGGGAAAAATGTTGCAGACGGGGTCTTGTTACAAAACTTTAAAGACGCCAATGTAAAAGAGAGTAATGTTTATATCATCACCTATGACAGAGAACTCAAAGAGCTCTTCAAAGAGGCCTGCCATCCTACTAATAACTTATATGTTTTAGATAGGAAGATATTGAACTAACTCTTCAATACATCTGTGCCTCTAACAAGCTCGAATTCTATGATGTTGTTAGAGCTGAGATGTTTTAATAATTATATCTTTGTTAAGCTAAGCTAACCAGATCCGTATATATTTTATTATTTGATGATACTTTAAACAAATGATGATTTAATATGTTATTTATTATTTTAAGGTAATATACAAATACATTATCTAATTGGAGTAAATATGATATTGATTAAAATATTCTTTTCACTGGTGGTATTAGTCATTTTTTTAGGTTGTGGTGATGACGATAGTACTTCAGTTGTAAATACAAATGAATACAATGTTCAAGCAATAGCAACAACAGAGTTGAATATGAATTTAAATCTCGTATATAGTACAGGTCTGACAGGCACTATGTCTTTTAGTACAGTATATACGGGTGATAGTTTTGTTAATGGTATCCCTGTGCAAAATATACGTGAATCAGCAACTCTCGTAGGAAGTGAAACTACAGCAAGCACTAGTATTGATGTTAAGTATGATTCAAATGGAATTGCTCTTGAATTGGTAGACTCTGATGGTGTGATTTGTACCTTACAAAACACTCCTACCCCTTTGCCCATTACAGGAAAAGTTGGTGACAGTTCAACTGTCTCAGGAGAATACGCTTGTACAGATGGCACATCATCAACAAAGAAATGGTCTCTTCTGGATGCGGGTAATGGGAATGCTTATATGATTTTTACCATTACTGACTATGATAGTGCAAATAATATAGAATTTATTAGTAAAGAAAAGCTAACCTTGAATGCAAGTTCAGTAGTGACATATTATAATATTGATATGGATTTAGTTTCATTAGGAGTAACGGCAACTGGAAGTGGAACTGTTCAGTATCAATAGCTTAGTCGACACTACCGATGGCTACAATTAGACCATCTTTCTACTCAGAGGGATCTAAGGTGTCTGTCTTCTTTCTTTGAG
>Ga0316207_10003922_pt1 | contig 13366 bp, 15 predicted proteins | sample 6weekpyrite_MG_FD_204943 | JGI IMG/M metagenome (GOLD analysis project Ga0316207, IMG submission 204943) | Microbial mat bacterial communities from mineral coupon in-situ incubated in ocean water Damariscotta River, Maine, United States -... | ecosystem: Environmental > Aquatic > Marine >... | reverse complement strand
GTAATCTCAACACTAAAATAAGTGCCACTTCAGATTGAGTTAATCGCGCACGTAAACTTCCCGAAAAAGCAGAATCACTTGCTTCCTCCATACCTGGAACCTGGCTTGATGGTGGATATAGACGTATGTATTCAAAGCGATTGTCATGATAAATCCGAATACCCATCATTGCCAGATACTCTTTTACGAGCTGGGAGATACGCAGGTATCGATCATAAAGCTGCTGCTCTATCTGACTTTCATCACGACATAATACAGTGTAGTTTAACAACCGTATCAGTAGCTCCCGAAATTCACTTATACTGATATTTTCTTTTTCCAGCTCTTTTTCGATAACATCAGTTAACATAATAACTATTACCTTTTTTCATTTTTCGACCAGTTCGATAATAAATTCATCAGTCTGTTTATAATATTCAGTAGTGGTTGTCTGGTTGTTGTAGCGCACATTAAAAACAAACTCAGATGTACTATTTCCTGCGGATGCAATTTCTATGGCATGAGCAGCCATTAGCAAATCACGAGCATTGTTAACCGGTAAATGATGACTACTTATACGGTGCCCCTGTTGCAGTGCCGTTACCACATACTGCATTTGATCCTGGCTATTTACCTGGAATGCTTTCTCTAAAACCTGCTGTATAAAGATGGCTTTGCGAGACTCCTTATCAACTTGCTCGTGACTCTCTACTCCTGTATTAACAGCCCGCTTGCGGCTTGTGCTGCGCAACTTAAGCAGGCCCGGGTCTACAAAATTCATGGACAAACCTGACATCGCCTCAGCCATAGCCTGCAATTTAGACTGTTTTTGCGGCTCTGGCATTTCAGACAGTTTTTGGCACAATGAAGGTAAACCACCCTGCTCTGCATAACTGCTATAGCTAAGTTGACGTATAATAATGTCTGCACTGCGAGTGAAACTGTGTAAGGCCTGACGTAGTGCTGGCAACATTGTTTCACTAGCACTATACATACTTGAGTCGATACCATCTAATATTCGCATATACACAGAAGCATTATCAGCCGTGCGTAACTCAGGCGCCATTTTACGCAATTCCTTTTCTGCATTAACTTTAAAAGAATTCTGTTTGCGTCGTGCCTTTTTTATGAGTTGCTGAATACCTTCCCTGTGTTTTTCCACGCTATCATCAGATAAGCGTACCGACAAATCAGGCATAAATCGCTGTTCCATGAAATCAAAAAATTCATCACTGGCCTGCTGGATTAACTGCTGTGATTCTACTTCTTTAACTAACTGTCGCTTTCTCTCATTTAGCTCTGCAATGACATCACTAAAGTCACTAATAATTCTAGCCGATGCTTCATAAGCATCTAGCAAGTCATATACATCGCCGCGCTCGATAAATGACTGTAGCGCATTACGGGTATTTCGGGTATTTCGATGTCGGGTACGAAAGCCTGAGCTCGTGGTCTCCACCATAGGTTGAGTAAATAACCTGCCTACACGACTAAACCCATAAGTACTTTGTAAAGTCGTCTCGTCAGGGTGACACTCTAACCAACCATGTTCCAGTAATAAACTTCGTATCCAATGCGCCTGTTCACGCTCGTTTCTAATAGGCGCAATATACTCACTCTCCTCATCCTCATCTAGTACAGATGAACGGGCAATAGCTTCCTGAAAAGTTTCAAGTAACTTCTCCTGGGTGAACGCTCTTGAATAATCGGCCTGTTCACCATATAAACGTCCATACAGAGTTTTCAGGCACTCCATCACCTGTTCGCGATATTTGCCAGAAAATGGACGAAAAAAATGCTTACGATTTTCTAAGAAAAACATAAATATTAATCTATAACCTTGGTAATTTTATATCTCATTTTAATAATAGCATTTATCTTAATTGCCAGAAGTATGAATACCTCAATTCTATTAAAGCCCCTAATGAATATACAGTAGAAGGCTAACAGCCATTTGCGGTTAATTTTACAGTTAAAATCTGGCCTACGAATAGTTTATTTTTTTAACGTATTGCATATTAAACTGAATCCTGTTTGAAAAAACATAATTTTTTAACTTCTGCGGAATAAAATTAACTATACAGATAACGACCAGTTCAATGTCCTGCATTCCTGTACAAACACTGGAATAACAGTTGAAAAAATAATTATAAAAACAGACTCAAGTGAATATAGTTATCTATTTTTAAATAAGGAGAGCACGAAGCGTGAGTGAAACAAAAGAACCTAAACAATGAAATTATAAAACTAAACCAGGTGCTTTCAGTAGCACCAATTGGTAAAAACAATATGCCGTGATTAGCTAAGTGAAGGAAATAGCCCAATAGCATTAGCCAATCAACGAGAGCCACTGCCTGGAATGTTGTGAATACTAATTTCTGATTAATCACCCAGAAAAATCAATGGTGATTATACAGGCAATAAAAAAGCAACTTTAAAAAGTTAAAGTCGCTTTTTCATACGTACCCTGCGAAATGTTTACAATAAGTCTATTTTAATTTACTTATTAAAGACACATCACACAGTCATTATTTGGCGGAGAGCGAGACGAATTAAGCAAAATTCGTGCCAGTTCTATATTGTTCGTTTTACTATATATATTAATGACTTAAAGCACTTGTTTAATCCGGTTTAGTTCGTTACAGTTCGTACAAATCCGGTTTTTTCTTGTACCTTCACCAGGCCCTTTTCAGTTTGGCGGACAAAATGACCTGGTACCCCCCTAATTTTTAACACCCATTTTCACGAAAAATTCATATGTTGGCCTCAGCTTGTACCCTGCAATTTTTCAAACAACGAAGATTTACCGCATGTTATTGAACAAGTTAACAAACGCAAAAATAAAACAAATAAAAGAACCAATTCAGTTATGTGATGGTGGTGGACTTTGGGTTATTGCTACCCGATCAAAGTATGGCCATATCAATATAAGATGGGCTTTCCGTTTTACACTGGTTAAATCCCGAAAAATGGGGCTTAGCTCTTACCCTGATGTAACTCTGGCAATGGCCAGAGAACGTGCAACAGAATGTAGATTATTAGTTAAGGATAAAATAGACCCTATAGAACATCGAAAACAAAAACACGACGTTATTTTGAATGAACTGTCAGAGAAAAAGCGTACGTTTAAATATTGCGCCACGCGTTTTATAGAGTCACATAAAGCAAACTGGAGTAACCCCAAACACCAAGCACAGTGGACAAGCAGCCTAGAAACTTACGCCTATCCTGTACTTGAAAAAATGGATATAAAACATATCGATACACCTCACATATTGAAAGTGTTAGAACCAATATGGTTAACTAAAAACGAGACGGCCTCCAGGGTTAGGCAACGTATTGAAAAAATACTCGACTGGGCAACTGTAAAAAGATATCGAGACGGTGTAAACCCTGCCCGCTGACGTGGCCACCTCGACCACTTACTAGCTAAGCCGTCTAAAGTTCAGAAAATAAAACACCATGCCGCTATGCACTGGAAAGATGCACCTAGTTTTTTTCAGACGCTTATCAAAAATAAAAGCTTAAGCGCCCAGGGCTTAACGTTAACCATACTAACGGCAAAAAGAACAAAGGAAGTTATAGGCATAATAGATAGTGAAGTTGATCTGGATAAAAACACCTGGTTAATTCCAGCAGAGCGAATGAAGGCCAAACGTGAACACCGGGAACCATTAACCCAACAAAGTGCCGCATTAATTAAAAAATTAAACACTAATAAAATTATAAATACCCCTTACCTATTACCAGGGCAATATAAATATAAACACCTTAGCAACATGGCCATGTTGAATACCCTAAAACAAACCCTGGGTTATCCCGATTTAACCGTCCACGGATTTAGGTCGACGTTCCGTGACTGGGTCGCTGAAGACACAAACTACCCAGCAGACCTGGCCGAATCTTGCCTGGCTCATGTACTCACCAATAAAACCGAAGCCGCCTACCAACGCGGTGATTTATTAGAGCGCAGACGCGAATTAATGCAAGCCTGGGCGAACTATCTATATGGTATTAAAAGCTAGTCCTAGCCACTTCAAAAACAGTAATCAGAATGTAAAAACTCGTTAAAAATTTCTATAAAAAAGGTGAGTAATAGGCCTTCTATTTTAAAAAAACTAAAAATCCATGACCCCATCGGAAAAGTGTAGTTTATGTAATTTTTTTTAAAAACCTACCTAACCTATTGATATATTTACATATTATCAGTTATTAAAAATGTAATTTTTTAGTAATCTAAGTGTAATAAATTACACTTTTAAAGTGTAATATTAGTAAAATAATATATCTAATAAAATCAATAAGTTATGAAAAAATTACTTTTAAATTACACTAAATTACATATAAACTGTAATTTTTGATGTTAATAAAATCAATAACTTACGCCCTGATTTAGCCAAAATTAACGAAATTACACTTTTCCCAGCCCCCCCTCATATCTATTTTTTTTATACAGACGTTTTATCCTTGTAAAAATAGAATTATTTTATATAAATCAAGTAGATAGAGCAGATTTGTGGTATATTTATATACATGGAAGCCTAAAGGAGCCAATAAAATGCCTATAACCAAGTGTCCCCACTGTGAAGGTAGCGCAATTATTCGAGATTCTGTTCAACAATCCTCCCTGGTCAGGAGTGCTATAGGTGTATGCAAAGACCCACTTTGTGGTCATACATTTAAAATAACAATATCTGTAGATTACACACTCTCACCATCTGGAAAACCGAACCCTTCTGTAAACCTCCCCTTTTCACCTAAGATACAAAACCAGCAAGCTACCGCATAAAAACGCATGATTTTTAAGAGTGCCGAAGTTAAGCTAAAGCCCTAGCCTGGTCGACTATTTTCATAAGTTGCATTTGCATAATTTTTAACCAATTTAGCGCGCAGGCGTGGCGTGGGGAGAACTGCGCGCGCAGGGTTATAACAGATAAGATTAGAGGAATAACACGGGAATAATTATATAGCGGCCTTACGACCTATAAGAGACCGTCGCCATGATTTGTACAATGGTTGAATCTTGCCATTAGGACCAAAAACCCTTAGCTTCTATGGTTTCTTTAATTTACACTAACAATCATTACAACATCAACTAGCCTATTGGGTTTTAGGCCAGTTATTAAAGCGTTACATTTCAATAGTACTCAGGGCATGAGAAAAATATATGAAAATTGAAGACTACCTAAATCGTCTAAACGACGAGGCGCAGAGCATTTTTCAAGAAACCCTGAAATTCACAGAAGAACTTGGTAAGTCTCATCACCGTTCTGCATGTATATATGAATTTTCTCAACATGTTATTGATTCGTCTGAAAAAGAAATACTCAAAACAGTAAGTGCACAATTAGAGTCCGCAACATTAAGCGCCTGTAATGGAATGTATAGACAAGCATTTGTGTCATTAAGACTTGCTTTAGAAATGGGGCTAGCAGCTGCGTATTTTTCGGCTCATAAACTTGAACTACATGAGTGGCTCGGTGGGCGTAATGATATTAAGTGGTCCACGCTTATCGACGACGATAATGGCGTCATTTCATCCAGATTCGCAAAAGCATTTTTTGAAGAATTTACTCAGGATGTTACTACTTATAGAAACAAAGCCAAAAGCACATATAGAAAATTATCAGAGTTTGTTCATGGAAACCATGAAACTTGGGAAAATACTGAGATTGAATTATCTTTTAATGAAGGTAGGCTAAAGATATATTTTGATAGAGCCTATGAAGTATCAGATATTATTTTGTTTGTTTTAAGTTGCCGTTATCTAAAAACGTTTTCAGAGTCAACATTAGAAACATTAGAATTTATTCCTGAAGAAATGAAACATATTGAATATGTAAGGGTTTATTTTGGAGGTCCAGAAGGGTAGTAATGGCTGATTTTTATTTACGTACAGAAAGCATAAAGCAATCAGATATAAAAAGATTGTCTGTGGTTAACTCAGAGGATATTGGCCTTATTAAGGCTCTTATATCATCAGAGCCATGCCTTCTTGAGGGGTCACGTGGCACAGGGAAATCTTTCCTAATGAAGGTGTCAGAGATTGAAATTGAAGAGAAACATCCAGATTCAATTCCTGTGTTCGTTGCTTTCAATAAAAGCTCTCTTATTAACACTGACGATGCGCTTCAGTTCTATCATTGGATGCTTGCTAAAACACTCAAGGCCCTTACAAATAAATTGCGCAAAAAAGGTTTGGCAGTTTCAGGTTATTCAGCAGGTCTCCTCAGTAATGAGGAAAGCGACAACCCTAATTCAGTAGAAACTAATCTTAAAACAATAGTAAAAATATTTGAGGAGTCTTATAAAGGACAATCGAACATAGATGTTTCATCACTACCTGACATAGAGGATGTTAAAGAAGCAATAGAGAATATTTGCAATGAAAATTCTATCAACAGGATATACTTTTTCTTTGATGAGGCGGCTCACGTATTTAGACCAGAGCAACAGAGGCAATTTTTTAACTTATTCAAGGACCTAAGGTCACCTTATATTACATGTAATGCCGCAATATATCCTGGTGTAACATACTTTGGTGATTCCTTTGAGGTAACGCATGACTGCACCTATAAGAAAATTGAGAGAAACATCAAAGATTCAGATTATTTGCAGTACTTTAAAGATATAGTTTTTAAACAAGCGCCACAAGAACTTCAAGAAGCATTTGATAATCAAAGAGAGCTTTTTAATACACTGGCCTTGTGTTCTGGTGGAAATCCTAGAATACTACTTAAGACAGTTCAAGACTTAGAAAGAGTTAATGTTTCATCTGTTAACAATTTAATTAAAGAGTTTTATAGAGGTAGAATTTGGGCTGAACACACAGAACTTGGTGAAAAATATAAAGGCCACCAGCAAATAATAGACTGGGGTAGAGATTTCCTTGAAAAAACTGTCATACCTACAATAGAGAAATACAACTCTGTTCGAGTTGAGAAAGGAATTGATGAGTCCAGTATATATTTTTGGATTCATAAAGATTCACCTGAACCCGTAAAAGAAGCACTTCGTTTACTTACATACACTGGAATAATTACAAAACTTGATTCATCTATACGCGCCACACGATCTGAACTCGGCGCAAGGTATGAAGTTAAGTATGGCTGCATTATTTCATTAGAATCTAGCCCTCATGCTGAGTCTAAAAGATTTTATGAATCTCTATCCCTTAAAAAACATCCAGAGTTTGGTAAGCAGCATGGTGCATACTCAGGAATTAGTACATTTTCGTTATTAAAAGACGATAATGAACAGTACAAAGCATCGCTGCAATCAATGCTCGAGAAGCCCATTGACGTGCTTTCTCTTCTTACTGAATGGCAAAAAGGAAAGCTTAAACAAGCGGGAATTATTTCTATAGAAGACCTTCATTCTAAGACAGAAGATAATTTAATTGAGTCTATTTATAATGTAGGACCCGTAAGAGCAAGAATAATGAAAAATGCAGCAACAGCAGAACTTTTGGAATACCTATCAGGTTAACAATGTAACAAGTGCGTCAACAAGTATGCTCCTTACGTCGCACCTGTTACGCAAGCGTTAGCTTCTTAAAAAACAAAGTGATATAAGATATATATGGCAATTTCAAAACGATTATCTCCATCAGCAATCATCGCTTTAAAAGAAGCTCTTTGTAGTATTTATTGGTATAAATCTGATTTAAGGAGTTTTCTATCAAATTGCACTAGTAACGCACAATTTATTAGTTCACTAAACTGGGATAACTATAAACGACAGGTTGTAACGGACTTAATAGATGAATTATCTCAAGACCATGATAAACATTTGGGTACATTAACCAAGTTATGTTATGAAGTTACGAGTATTACAACATTCACGCATCTCGAACAATTAGATGGTGGTGAGCAAAAAGCTAGAAGAGCTCGTGAAGCCGTAGAGCAATTACGCCAGTTAGTCGAGCCTCATAAAGATAAAGTTAAAGAAGAGGAAGAGTCGGAAAAAAGAAATAAGGCTAGAACTGAGAAATTACAAAAAAATAGTGCTGTAAGACAAAAATTAAGTGAAATAAACAGCACTTTTATGTCCATTGCTGCTGGCACTAATCCGCAAACAAGAGGATTTGATTTAGAGCGTTTAATGTACGACTTATTTGAACTGTTTGATCTAGACCCTAAGGCATCATTTAAAAACACTGGAGAGCAAATAGACGGTGCTTTTTCACTTGAAGGTACGGAATATTTATTTGAGGCAAAATGGCAAAAAGATTTAGTAGGTGTTCAAGACCTTGATGCTTTTTCTTCAAAGGTCAGAAGGAAATTAGACAATACGTTAGGTGTGTTCTTATCAATGAATGGGTTTTCTCCAGATGGTGTTACAGCGCATTCAACAGGTCGTCCAAATATTGTTCTTATGGATGGGGCAGACTTAATGGCAGTGTTAGAAGAAAGAATTGATTTTGTAACATTACTATTACGTAAGAAAAAGCATGCATCACAAACAGGTAACATATACCTCCATGTACATGAAATTACCTAATGGTGTTTAAAGCTAACAAATCACTCCACTGGAATTTTGCTACGCTGCGCTTCGCAAAATCCCGTGAGCTCAACCTTTAGAGTAAAATAAATGAAAAACAATAAAAACAACTGGGTAAATATTTTGAAAAATATTATAGGCTTCGCTTTAATCATTATTTCAGTATTTTTATTTGGCCTTAAAGGTATGACTGTAGAAATGGGTATAGCTGTAGCAGCTAGCGGTATATTTCTTGCATTTTCCAACTTAGAAAAATTCTCCAAATTTAAAGGCGCGGGGTTTGAGGCCGAACTAAAACAAGTAGTTAATGAAGCTAATGCAACAATAGATAATCTTAAAGAAGTGGCTACGCCACTTTTAATTACAAACCTTGAATTATTAGCTAATAGCGGGCGCTTTGGAGACTCAGATTCAAATGAAGACCATAAGTTATTTGACAGGATTTTATCTCTTCAAGAAAAAATAGGGTTATCTAGCAAAGAAATTAAAGAAGCAACGAATCATTATTTAAACATACATGCGTGGGACTTATTTTCTGATATAGCGAACACAATCGAAAAAGACGGAAATAAAGAATTTTCAATTAAACTTAGAGAATCAATTGGCACACACAGTTATGATGAAAAGCCTAGCATAAAAAAACTCAATGAACTTACATCTGATATTGAATTAACTGAAAAGGCTAAAGAAAAGCTTTATGCTATTGATAAATACTTTAAAAAATACAAGCTCTAACGAAGCGGTCAAGCGGGACAAATAAGCCTTAATTTCCATGGCTATTTTAACTTACACGTCTAATCACTATTTCATAGAACTAGCCAGCTGTGGCCTGCAATACTATTACCCTAAAAATATTTAAAGCCTTTTCAGGGACTCTACAGAAAATTAAACAGCTAACTTTTTACGGTATAATTATTCATCTAAATTTTCTGATATCAAATAAGGGTTAAATCTTATAACCTCCTCCCCCACCCACTGATTTAGTTCTTTTAATCTTTCCTGTAATGGCTGTAATTCATTCCTAGCAAATACAATCGCAGCTTTTGTCACATCACCAAAACCACCAACATTTGCGGGAATGATCGACATTAATTCGGCAGGTACGCGATGACCTGCTAGGTAACCGATATAGAACTACTAAAAAGCAATATAACCAGCATAGAAAACGCGCTGGCGGTTTCCCTGGCAAACTCACAGAAGCGCCTAGGGTGGTTAAATGATATCCAGGCAAGCAAACAAAATTTAAACGTCGCACGGGACAAATTACGCGCATTACTGGCGAAGCCTGTTTTAACTCTCGGCCCATGGCCATGGCTTAAGTCGATAATGCAGGCCTCAGCCCTGTTAATTATTTGGGCTGTCTCCGTGTTAGCTATTTCTGATTTAACTAAACTGGCCTACGAAACAAAATCAAAACCATTAATAAAAATTAATGCTGTTTCGAAATTAGAAAATAATAAAAAGAAAAAAACAAAGCAAAGCGAAATAGTGACAAATGTTAATGACATTATCAAAGCACTCGACGCCGACTTAAAGTTAAAAAATTTAACCCAGAACAAATGGGCTGAGTTACACGGCTTAAGTAAAAAAAATGTAAGCCTGATAAGAAACCATGAAAAAAGAAAAAATGAAAATAAAGAAACCGCCAGCCCTGCATTTATAAAACGTATCGCGGCTGAATTAGGTATAAACCAAAATAATCAAGCTGAATTAATGGCAGGTAACTAACATGGACATGCAACAAATAAATGACTTTGAAAAAATAAAAACAACAAAAGAGCGCGCTTTATTTTTATTAGAAATTGGCTTAACGGCTAAAGAAGATGAAGTCGATAATAGTTTAGTTTATCGAGCTTTTTCTGGGGATATGAAGTTACCTATTACCGCAGCAGATAAAACAATATGCATTAAAAAGGCAACTAAGTGGTTACAAGAAAAAACACTATGAAAGATTCAAATAAAAAAATCAGTGACACTCACCCGGTTAATATAGAATTACCTAACACAGGATTTATGAGACTACCGGATGTTTTAACCGTTATCCCAGTAGGCAAAACAACCTGGTATAAATGGATTAAAGAAGATAAAGCACCGAAAGGTACCCAACTCGCGCCTAAGATAATCGCCTGGAAAGTTAGAGACATTAAAATATTAATAGAAGTATTGGAGCAGGAAGTCGACGAGATTAAATGGTCATCGATTAGCCAGAGAATAAAAACAAACTAGGGGAACAAAAGATATCAAATTTAAAACAGGCGATCATTTTTTTAAAAATGACCATGAAAACGGATACTAATAATATTAGCTATATAACTAATATTATTAGCTTTAAAGCTTGATAATCTAATATTAGACTAATATTATTAGCTTTAAGCAATGGGAAAACTTATAATATGTTTAAAATTGAGTGGACAAAGAGAGCGGTTAAGCAGCTCAGTAAAATTCAACCACAGAACCAAAGACGTGCTATAGGTCGTTCAGTTGAAGCCTTGCAAACTGACCCAATTAATCACGTAAATGTAAAAGCATTAACAAACCATGATCAAGGCTACCGCTTACGGGTAGGTAATTACCGGGTGCTGTTTAACATTCAGCAAAGTTTAGAAATTATCAAAATTGAGAAGGTAGTAAAACGAGATGAACGCACATACTAAACCACAAATTATACTTGGGGCTGATAACCAGCCCCTTTATGCTGTTATCCCCTATGATGAATATATAGCGCTGACTAGTGATGATGACAATGTAACTTTACCGCATGATGTGGCTATGTTAATTGCCGTTGATGGTCATACACCTTTGAAAGCCTGGCGTTTATATCGTGGTCTTAGTCAACAGCAAATGGCAGACAAACTCAATGTTACTCAAGGCGCAATAGCTCAAGTTGAAAAGAAAGGTAAAAAGAATCAGGAAAGCACATTAGAGGAATGGGCTACTGTTTTAGATTGTGAAATAAATCAATTGACCTAATTTAAATTATTATTTAGATACTGGTTATTTAGAAAGTGACGGATTATAGCGGATTCTCGGGTCAGGCCTTACAATTTACATTTGTGTGAAATGTGAGGCTTGACACCATACACTCCCTTATTGTGGTTTACGCCATATAATTTATCATTGTAAACGGAAGTATATAAGCGAAAATAAGTATAGCTGAAAAACCAAATTCAATGAATGCTTTTTTACTTTGTGCAAAGCTAAGTAACGAAAACATAAAAGAGGCCAAACAAGTAGAAAAACCGAATGCTATAAACATAACAAAAATAATTAAATTGATATATATTGCAGGTTCATTTACTTGTACTCCTGATGATTCTATAAATTCAGTTATAAAAAATTGTACTGCTAATATCAACCATGAAATAAATGAATATTTTAATTGTCGATTTGCTTTTTTTCTAAAATTGAAATTACTTAACATTAACAATATTTTTACCATAACGTTTTAGGTAAGTGGCCGTAGCGAAGCGGAGGTCCAAGTGTGTGATGCTTTTACACACGCGAACTTTACCTGCTTGTTATGTGTTTGACTTAGAATTAAACTTTTCTTTTATTGATTTAAACATAAAAAATATTAGCATTGGTATAGCTGTAAAATCTATTATTGGCGCCAACCACAAATAGGATTTTAAATTACTACTTGGCATTAACATAATACCTAGCACCATAAATAAAACGCCCACAAAGGGAATTGAAGATGGCCCACTTTGTTTAACTTGACGCCTAATAAATAGAGGCCAATTCAAAGCACCAATAATAACGCCTATACAAACTAGGACTATACCTAAAATTTCCATTATTTATTTTTTTTAAATTTTTGCACACATAACTTTTGCACACATAACTACTGTATATGACGCCTAAATAATTAACAATTACTAAAAGCCAGGCAATAAAAAAGCCCCTAATATAGGGGCTTTTTAAGTCTAAAAGCAGATTCTTGCTGTACCTTTAGATGTACCCTCTTTAAAAGTCGTTTTTTTATTTCTTTTAAAATCAACAACTTAGGGGCGAAATTGGCGGAGAGCGAGGGATTCGAACCCTCGATACTGTTTCCAATATACACCCTTAGCAGGGGTGCGCCTTCAGCCACTCGGCCAGCTCTCCAGTTTAATATAAACAGCACTACGTACTGTTAATGCTAATAGCCATTTTTACCAGACAGGTTGCCTGAACCCCATTGAGGCCATAGTAATTAAATGCTATAAAATGATCACCATGTTTTAATTTTGTAGAACGAGCACTCAGCTCATCCCACCACTTATTCTGTGTCTTTACTTTTATTCAAACAAAACCGCCGCAATAGCGGCGGTTTTGAGGTGGCATAGAATACCCTTGATTTAGTCTCAGGTAAAGCCTAAATTTGCTAAAAATTTAGCTTACAGTATTACCCGTATTCTGACCTTCTTGCTCTCTCTGAATACGTTCGTAAATTTCTTCACGGTGTACAGAAACCTCTTTAGGTGCATTTATACCAATACGTACCTGATTTCCTTTTACACCTAGAACTGTAACTGATACATCATCACCAATCATCAGTGTTTCGCCTACTCGACGGGTTAAAATTAACATTTTTACTACTCCTATTTTCAATCACCAATGGCAAGCAGAGTCCTTTGTCCTCGTTCTCTGTCACCGCACTGTAATATTAACACAGCTGTAATGTGACTGCGTTTACTTTTTTAAGTTGTTTTTTGTTCTAATTCAAATTCGCTGTGTAAGGTTCTTACACCCAACTCTAAATATTTTTCATCAACTACTACTGAAATCTTTATTTCTGAAGTAGAAATCATCAGTATATTGATACCTTCCCTGGCTAATGCAGCAAACATACTTGATGCTATACCTGCATGGGAGCGCATACCAACACCTACCAGCGATATTT
>Ga0316207_10003921_pt1 | contig 13370 bp, 14 predicted proteins | sample 6weekpyrite_MG_FD_204943 | JGI IMG/M metagenome (GOLD analysis project Ga0316207, IMG submission 204943) | Microbial mat bacterial communities from mineral coupon in-situ incubated in ocean water Damariscotta River, Maine, United States -... | ecosystem: Environmental > Aquatic > Marine >... | reverse complement strand
GCAAATTGCTGGGCAACTTCAGAGGTTAGCACACCATCACCTGCTTTGGTTTTACCGCCTGATAATAATGATGATGCATAAACATCAACAAATTCAGCTCTAGACTCTTTAAAACCTACCGTATTAACATTGGCAATATTGTTTGATGTTACATCTAAATCTTTTTGAGCTGCGTTTAAGCCACTCAATGCTATTTGGAATGCCATGGTATTTTCCTCTTAATAATTCAACTACTTATTTTGTAATACGTACTTTGTCAGGGTAATAATTTGTACACTTTTCACTAAAGTTTTAACCTTCAGTTACTTCAACAACTTCATTAAGCGGCATAGATCCGCCACCGTTTAGGTTTAATAATACGCTGCCACCATTACCCGCTAAGGTAACACTGTCTACTTTACGAAATGTTTGTGCTTGCAACTCAGTAGCTTCACCATCAACCAAGCCTGCAATTCTGAAACGATAAGCTCCCGGTGGCGCTTTAGAGCCATCGGTCATATTGCCGTCCCAAGTAAAGTTACCACCACCAGTGCCTACACTACCAATAGGGATACTTTGCACTATTTCACCGGCAGCATTTTCAACATAAATATTGACATTGCTCGCAGGGCTTTCAGTAACGATTTTTCCTTTAGCCTGCTCACCGTCGTATAAACCGAAAACATTATCATCGACCAAAACACTACGACCGACTAATGATGATGCCTGCAATGCTTGGCTAGAAGTCATTGAGCTGGCAAACGAGGTAAATTGATCATTTAACTGTTGCACACCATCAGTCGTTGAAAATGCGGTCATCTGTGAGATCATTTGATTGTTATCAACTGGTTTAGTTGGATCTTGGTTCGCTAATTCTTTGGTTAATAAAGCAAAGAAATCCGCCTGCGTTAACATACCGCGATCATTTTCTTCGGAAACTTTATACTCTTCTTTTTGCCAACGAAGCGAATCTAAGGCGCCGGTACTTTGAACGTCTGACATTTGCTACTCCTAGTTATCTTTGACCAAGCTGAAGGGTTTTAGTCAGCATACTTTTTGCTGACTCGGCTATTTGAATATTGGTTTGGTATGAGCGTGATGCTGAAATCATATTAGTCATTTCTTCTATAACATTAACATTAGGCTTGTAAATATTACCGTTTTTGTCTGCCATAGGATGTTCAGGTGCATATTCAACATTTAAAGGCTTGCTGCTTTCAACTACCCCTAATACATCTACCCCAACATTGGTTTGCTGACCATCGGCAGCATTTTGCATAGCAGCGGCAAAAACTGGATATCGAGCTCGGTAAGCTTGGTCAATGCTTGAACTAACACTGTCAGCATTGGCTATATTACTTGCGGTTGTGTTTAAGCGCATTGATTGCGCGCTCATTCCGCTACCACTAATGTTAAATACGTTAAAAAGGCTCATGCTTATCTACCTCCAGTGATGACATTTTTCAATGCTTTAATCTTGCCGTTAAGAAATTGTACGCCGGCTTGATACTCTAATGAGTTTTCTAGATACAAGTTTCGTTCCATTTGTACGTCAACGGTATTACCATCTCCAGTATCTGGTTGATCAGGAACGCGAAAATCGACATTGTTATTTAATTCAGTACGCACATCGAAGTGTTTTTCGTTAGTACGAGTCATACCCGTTTGCTGTAAGTAATTGGCTTGTTGCATGGCCTTTTGAAAATCCATACCTTTTGCTTTATAACCAGGGGTATCGGCATTAGCAATATTGCCAGCGATCACTTCTGCTCGCTGAGCACGTACTTGCATGACTTGTGCGTGAAGTTCAAACCCTTTACCGAATCCAATAGTCATAATAACTCACCGTTAATTACATTTAACGTTAAGTTATTCAATATTTATGCCAGAAAGTGAAGTTAGGAAGTAGGAAGCAGAAAGTAGCTGTTGCTTTACAAGGTATTTTAGATGGACTGTTCATCCAACAATTAGTTTGCCTCAGATGAATCGGTATTATTTTTTTTGATAAATAATACCAGGATTACAGCGCAACATATCAAAATCACTGTTTAAACCAGAGAGAGACTCTGAAGCCCCTAAAAATAGATAACCACCGTCATTTAAAGTGTCATGTATTTGACTAATAATCTGTGCTTTTATCTCAGGGGCAAAGTAAATGAGAACATTACGACAAAAAACAATATCAAAGCGCCCCATTAAGCTATAACTATTAAGTAAGTTAAGTGGTCGAAAGCTAACCATTTTTTTCACTTCGTCTTTGACTTTCAACATGCCATTATCACCGTTTTCAAAAAATTGCCGTTTGCGTTCAGGCGACAAACCTCGAGCAAGCGCAAGTGAATCATAATGACCATATTTACAATGCTCTAACATGGTAGACGAAATATCGGTACCAATAACCTGTACCCCACGTGCAAAAGCACCTGGATTACTTTGCTGATATTCAAGTACTGACATGGCGATGGAGTAAGGCTCTTGCCCTGAAGAGCTTGCTGCCGACCATATTTTAACGGGAGTTCTTCGATCAGCGAGATCAGGTAGTAATTTGCTTTTTAATAATTTAAAAGGGTAATCATCACGAAACCATAAGGTTTCATTGGTGGTCATAGCATCAATAACAGCGGCGCGTAATTGCCGCTCAATGGGCGATAATGTGCGTGTTACCAACTCACCAAGAGAATTAACATCAAATTTGCTCATCAACGGCGCTAAGCGACTTTTAACTAGATATTGTTTGTTTTCACCTAGTACTATGCCGCACTGTTGTTCTAAAAACGTTCTAAACTGATGATAACTTTTATCGTCAAGTTGTCTTGCTGACACTATTACTGCTTCCTACTTAATTAAAAATTCTAAATGACTGCTTATACTTCATGGTTTAGCCATTTTTTAACTGCTGTTGCTAATTCATCAGGATGAAACTTAGGAATAAAGTCTTCTGCACCAACCTTTGCTACCATAGCATTGTTAAACACACCACTTAATGAGGTATGTAATATTATCGGCATTTTTGACATACGATCATCGCCTTTAACCTCAGCGGTTAAGGTATAACCGTCCATTTCTGGCATTTCAATATCGGAGACCATTAAGGCAACTTTTTCTGTAATACTATTTTCGCACGTTTCGGCAATTGCCGTAAGTTGCTCTAATGCATCTTGGCCATTTTTGGCTAATGCCATTTTAATCCCTAATGGCTCTAACGCTCTTTTAACTTGATTACGAGCAACGGTTGAATCATCAGCAATCATTACAATACGTTCACCTAACTCTTCACCTACACTTTCATCTGCCACATCTTCACTTAAATCAGTTGAAACCGGGTTAATTTCATTAAGTACTTTTTCAACATCTAAAATAGAAACCATTTGATCATCTATTTCAGTAACGGCAGTAAGATAGCTAGATTTTCCAGCACCTTCTGGCGGTGGCATCATGTCTTTCCAACTCAAGGTAACAATGCGCTCAACACCAGCAACAAGGAAACCTTGAACACTACGATTATACTCAGCAATAATAATAAAAGAGTCTTCAGTTTGGGTAATAGCAGGCCCGCCAATGGCTTTACTCATATCAATAACTGATATTGTTTGCCCACGTATATGCGCAACCCCTTTTATAAATGGGTCTTGTTTGGGTAATATGGTTAACTTGGGACATTGTAATACTTCCCTTACTTTAAAAACATTAATACCAAAGCGCTGCCTGCCTATTAATTTAAAAAGCAATAACTCCAGTCTATTTTGCCCAACTAGCTGAGTTCGTTGGTTAACTGCATCTAAAATACCAGCCATAAAAACCTCATTTATTATCAAAAAATTTATTCATTACACTAAGCAATACATGTAAAGAAGGCACAATTCTTGAAAGTACATATTAAACGTTTATTAAACGTGAATATTACCAGTCAAAATAACTGACAAAAATTGATAAATAATACGTTAACACTTTATAAGTATTTAACAAAATTACAATTTAAAAACGTAAGTCACAAAATTGACATAACTATAACCATGCTAAGTTAGTTTAAGCATAGTCGAGTATTTGAATTAACCCAGAGATATATGACAAAAAATATGCACACTTATAAAGTATTACTCTTCATAGTGTACTTAATTGTACTACTGCCTTTAGAAAGTTCAGCAACAACACTAGATAGAGCTGAAGTTGAGTCATTTGCTAAAGCATACCTTGAAGCTAATATACCTGCGCCTATAAATGGAAAAATTGCCTTTAACGTAGTAAATATTGACTCAAGAGTTATCATAAAGCCTTGCCAAGTTCCGCTAACTGCGAATATACCTGAAAATACGCTGCGTAGAAACGTAAACATTAAAATAACTTGCGAAGATTCAATGCCATGGCAATTATATTTACCAGCAAAAATAGAAAGAACATTTGCTGTTGTGGTTGCCACTAATAATATTGACAAGGGTGTTGTTCTAACGGAAAAAAATATCGGCATTGCTTATGTTGCTAGCAATAAGATCCGTGGCGAAAAGCTGACCGATACAAAAGCAGTTCTTGGCAGTAAAGCAGAAAAAAGAATAAACAAAGGTAGTATGATTAACCGACGAAACGTTTGTCTCGTTTGTAAAGGAGATACTATTACCATTATTGCTAAAAGCGAACATTTTATGATTAAAACAAAAGGAAAGGCGCTTAGCTCTGGCAATATTCATCAACAAATTAGAGTGAAGAACTCTCGCTCTGGACGGGTAATAAACCCTAAAATTAGTGCTGTTAATCAGGTTACTATTACCCTATAATTTTATTTAAATGTGTTAAAAGTTTTACTTAAGTTATCTTGTTATTTGCCGATACAATAATTAGCAAATAGTTAGTGAATAATTTTTAGAAAAGTACATTTACCGTAGGGTAATATTATGGCTATAAATATCAATAACTTGAACAACCAAACTCAAGTTAATCAAAGTAAACAAGCTGATGTTAAACAGCAAGCGGTACAAACAGCAAATAATAGCGCACAAGTAAAAAATGTCGCTAGAGATTCTGTTTCTTTAACGCCGCAAGCACAGCAGTTTAAAGAGCTACAAAAAAAAGCAGCCTCTGCACCTGTAATTGATCAGAAAAAAATTGATGAGCTTAAAAAAGCGATCACTTCTGGTGAATACAAAGTAGATTCTGAAAAGCTAATGAAAAATATGTTAGCCTATGAATTTGATTTACTTGAAGGCTAATGGCTGACACTATGATTGATAACGCAAAAGTAACTCCTTTACTTAACAGTCAAGAAGCTGAGCTAACAAAACTCCATGCGTTACTTTGTAGTGAACTTGAAATTTTAAAAAAGAGAGAACTGTCGATACTTGAGCAAGCATCAGCAGAAAAAGAAGCAATTTTAACGAAAGTTAACCAGCTAGATAAAGAAATCAGCCATTACGCTTCCCTTGACGACCTTCAACAAAATGAAACTTACCGCGAACAAGTGGCTCGCATTATCAATTTATTACAAGATTGCAAACAACAAAATGAAGTCAACGGTCAAATTATTAATAATAGCCAAATAGCGATAAATCGCTTTAAAAACATGCTACAAAAAAGTATCTCAAACAATACCATGACTTATGATAGTAAAGGTAAAACCTCAATTAGTAATATATCGATTGGTTTAAAGGCTTAAACTTTCCTTGTACCATATATCATTATCTTTATAAGCGCGGAAACTTATTCCCCTTACATTAGCGCGAACAAGTTCCCGCCTACGAGCAGAAAAATAACAGCTTAATTATTAAAAGTATTGTACTTCTTTTATTTCTTTACGATTCAAACTGGCCTGATAAATTTCATAAATATCTTTAAAGTCTAATTGTAACTCTGTGGTGTAAGTGTCTCCAACAGGGTAACTTTTAATTACTTTTGCAGCTCTAATTAAACCTTGCACAGAAGCAGCTAACTTTTGATTCTCAATAATCATATCTGCCATAGTCGTTTTGCTGCTGATTTGTTGACCGTATACTTGCTCTGCTAACTCAGCATATGCGGCAATTTTCGACGCTTTAATGGCCATTAGCATCCGCTGAGTTTTATGATCTGAATTTTGTAAACTGATCGGTGCATAACCGATGCTTCTAATAATAGGAAATACTTCCGGCTGTACTACTTGCCATTGCACGTGCTTGTCATAAACACTAGAGCAAGAAGAAAGCGTCATGGAGCATGTAAGCACAAGTATTATTTTAATTACTGTCTTCATTTTAAAACCCGCCTACTTAATTATGAATTTCAACGGCACGTTGATTTTCAATGAGCATGGCATTACTTCGAATGATCATACCATCTTTCATTTTAACATTTTCACTGTGATTTTTTTCTTCGCCTAGAACCCAGCCAGGAATGAAAGATTGTGCAGTAGCAACAACAACATGTGACTGAATACCAATCATACGTGCATTAATTAATATACCGTCTTCTTGCTCTACCATAGTACCTGCAACTATGTAGTCAATAATCTGGCGTTCTGGTAATTCTTTCCAATCACGGCTAAACACATAATCGCCGTCTTTGGTAACTCTAATATGTCCTGTAGCCTTGAAATCAATAACCACAAGCCCATGACGTTGTAATTCATGCACAAAGTTTTCTGCAATTTGATTCCCTAACCAATTGGTTGATTCGAGATCCTTCAAGTTGACAAAAGAAGCCACAGCCACAGGGGTTTTAGCACTAACAAAAGAGCTGCTTTCTAACATCTGATATGCCAAACCTTTGACTACATCGTTAATTGCATGCTTAGGTAGGTTGTAACTATCAATTTCTCCCTTTTCAACCTGCATTGACTTGTAGAAGTTATCTTCTTCCATCAAACTGCTCAAACTACTACAAGACATAAGTGTAGGTATAAGCAATGGTATAAGCCATTTTTTCATGGTGTTCCCCTTAAAAACTCAATGTTAAACTAGCATTGATACTAGTAATAGCACTGACAACATTATTTATTCGGTTATTCTTGCTTGCTTTCTTGATTACAACCAATGCACATTTCAAGCCAACAGAACAGATATTAAAACAATTAAACTGTTCACTAAAAATAAAGTCAAAAATAAACAGGCATATATTGTGCATATCTCAATTAAGCCAAGGTAACGATTATAACCAAGGTAAGCTTTTCATTGTTATGAGAGAATATATGCGCACAATAACCCAAACAATTGTTTTAACTATCAGTTTATTGACGGTCAGCTTTTCCTGTAATGCACAGTGGTATGAAGCTCAAGGTCATGCCTCAACCGATAAAGACTCTGTAGATATTGCTCGAACAAAAGCAATGGAAAATGCTTTAAAAAAAGCATTACTTGTTGCTGGTGCTAGCGTTTCAAGTGTTCAGCAAGTGGTAAACGGGCTTTTGACTCAAGACCAAATAAGTATCCGCGCCAGTGGCAGCGTTAACTCAATTGAGTTAATAGATGAATTTCACAGTAACAATATGATCAGCGTTACTGTACGCGCTGATATTTTTCCGCAAGAAAAAAAATGCTTTTCGCTTGACTATAAAAAATCAATTTTACTTACTAAAAGTCATTTAACCCAAAGACAGCAAGCTAACATTGGCAAAATATACCAACTAGACTCTGCTGTTATTAATCAACTCAATAATAAACTCGCCAAACAAAGCAACTATAGCCATGGCAAACTTCTACTAAAAAATTCAACACAGTTCTACCGGCTAAATGCGAGCTTTAATGAAGAAAAAATAAGACAACTGGCTATGTCATTAGCTGACACTACCGATAGCCAATATATAGTATTTAGTGAAATTAATGATATTTCATTTGAGCAAGAAAGAAGTAATTCATGGAAAATATGGCAACAAGGCACTTACCCGAGAAGCTTCAATATTACCATTTACTTGTATAATGGCTTGAGCGGTGAACAAATTTGGCAACAAAGTTATCAAAATTCAGCGGTTTGGGAATTCACTAAAAGAGAAGATGTGGATGTTAATGGCACCGCTTTTTGGCAAAGTGGCTACGGCATTATGATAAGCTCATTACTTGACACTATGATCAGTGACATTGACGACAATATTATGTGCGAGCCTAGCGAAGGCAGAATACTACAAGTGAAAGAAAACCAAATAACCATTAATTTAGGCCGACATCATGGCGTAAAAATTGGTGATGAATTTTCACTACTGCATAGCAGCAACTTTACGAGTGATTTAGGCCGAAGCTATTCTGGTTTCAACATTAGCCCATACAAAGTAAAAGTAGTTAAATTAACCAAGCAAACCGCAACTGCAACAACGCTAGATAATAATTCGCTTGGCAATATTCAAATAAATGATTTGGCAGTGCGTTATTAATAAATCCAGACTATTAACATGAAAAAGCAAAGGTAAAAGCTTAACTTTACTTAAATAAAACAATACAATAATGATGTTTAAGTTTATGCCTTTGTAGCTCAGCTGGATAGAGCAAGCGCCTCCTAAGCGCTAGGTCGGAAGTTCGAATCTTCTCAAGGGCGCCATAAAAATCAATAACTTACACTCCAACCAAACCTTAAAAAACCCTTTCAAATTATTTATGTAGCACATGTGTAGAGTATTTATCTGTAATTGGGGAAAGAGTTCATGGAAGGGGGATTGATAATGAACTATTATAGTAACGTTGAATGTATAATCAGCTTGCTATTAATTGATGCAAAAAACAGATGAATAATATTACCTTTAACTTGGAGGTTAGGTTAACCTACCAACGAAAAACCTCATTATAACATTTGTCAGTGGCAAACTAAAAAATGAATTAATATAATATTTCTAATGTCATTTCATTACTTGCATCTCGACCAATGTTCTCTTGAAGATACTTCTTTGCATCATCAGTAAGTGAGTTAGTTCTAATATCTAAATAATAAAGGAGGGGAGTTGTTTCAATATTAATATCACTAATTTGGTTTTCTCCCAGATATAATTCTTTAAGAGATGAGTTAGAAGTCAAATCAATATTTTTTAATACCGTATTGTGAAGAAATAAAATTTCTAATTTTGTATTAACACTAATATCGATACTTTCAATAGAGTTATTAGTTAGTCTTAAATCGTTTAGTTCAAAGTTATTATTCACATTTAACTCAGTCAGTTGGTTATTGCCTAAGTATAGTGTTTCTAGGAGTTCATTTGAACTAACATCCAATTCACTAAGGTTATTATCAGATAAATATAACCCTTTAAGAGTCAAATTTGAGCTAACATCTAAGCTGTTCAATTGATTTTCCCAGAGAAAAATACTGACTAATTTTGTATTTTTACTTAAATCAATATTGTGAATTAAATTTTTATAAAATATTAAACGTTGAAGTAATTCATTTTTACTAACGTCAACCTCACTTAGATAATTATCTGAGAGGTCTAGTTCCTCAAGTAATAAATTGGAAGTAACATCAATTGTTTTTAGTTCATTATTTTCAAGTCGCAATTCGATTAATTTTTTATTATTAGTAATATTTATATCAATGAGCTTATTATGTTCAGCAAACAAATTTACTAATTCAGTATTTGCTGAAACATCTATTGTATCGAGTTTATTATTATCTACCCGTAAATCTAATAGTAATTCATTTGCTGTCATATCTAATTTGCTAATTAGATTATCATTAAGGGAAGCGAAGGTAAGCTCTGAGTTTTGCCTTAAATCTATGCTAGTTAAATTATTTTCACCAAGATTAAGCTCTTTAAGAAGTGGATTTGCAGTAAGGTCAATATTAGTTAACTTGTTGTTCTTTAAGTTAAGTCTAGCAAGTAAAATATTAGAAGATAGATTAATGGAGTTTAGTTCGTTATCCTCAACATAAAGATTGATGATTTTAGTATTAAAGTTCACATTAACATTAGTTAACTGATTATCGCTAAGATGTGCAACTGAGAGAGATGTATTAGCTCTTAAATCAATATCTGTTAAATTATTATTACTAACATTAATTATTGTTAACATTTTGTTTTTGTTGATGTTAGCATTACTTATTTGATTGGTTCCAAGATTTAATTCATTAAGTTTGATGTTATTAGTAACATCAATACTATCTAGCTTATTATCACCAACATCTAGCTTAACAAGTAAAGTATTGGTAGTAACATCTATGGCAGCTAGTTCATTTACAGAAAGTATTAAATCCGTAAGTAGTATATTTAAATTAAGATCAATATTTTTTAATTGATTATAAGACAAATCTAAAAAAGTCAGCTTAGTATTAGCATTGATATCAATGTTGCCTAACTGGTTGCTATTAAGACGTAGATCTGTCAGTTTTATATTAGTAGTCACATCAATTTTCGTCAGATTGTTATGATTTAAATATAGCTTTGTAAGCTCTACATTAGCACTGACATCAATATTATTTATTTGGTTGTGCGGAAGTACTAATGAGACTAATTTTGTGAATGCTTCAAGCCCTGTAGTCTCTGTAATTATATTACCTTGGCAGTTTAAACTTGTTATCTGTTCAACTATTTTTAAATTCAGAGAATTAGCATAATCAAATATGCACTTTTTAAAAGCTTCATCAGGAATATAGACACTTGTAAGTTTTTGCCCTGACCTTGAAGGATCTAGGGGGTAAGCATCTTCTGAATCAGCAACCCCATCATTATCATCATCTGTATCAGCATTATTCCCAATACCATCCTCATCAGTATCTATAGTTTCATTTGGATCTTGTGGAAAAGCATCTTCTGAATCAGCAACCCCATCGTTGTCATCATCTGTATCGGCATTATTACCAATACCATCTTCATCAGTATCTATAGTTTCATTTGGATCTTGTGGAAAAGCATCTTCTGAATCAGCAACCCCATCGTTGTCATCATCTGTATCGGCATTATTACCAATACCATCTTCATCAGTATCTATAGTTTCATTTGGATCTTGTGGAAAAGCATCTTCTGAATCAGCAACCCCATCGTTGTCACTATCAATGACTGGACTTGCTTTTATTGGTATTGAATCAGCTTTAGATCCTCCTCCACAGCCAACCATGAATAATATTACAAGAAAAATAAAAATACTTTTTACTGCCTTACTTGGCATGAATACATCCTTAAAAGTCAAACGTTCTATAAATTTATAGGCACTATATCAAGTGGTTACAATAGATGAAAGTCATATGAAATTTTTTACTATGAATAAATAAGTCTTAGTTAACTAGAAAACTAAATTTGATAAAAGTATTAGATATTAGGGTTAAGATGTAGTTTCGACTTAACGCACAAGCTTTATTTACAACATCCTCGATTAGTACAGTTATTTACAGAACTCCAAGTTATCACAAACTACGTTTGCTCTTTCTAAGCGCCAACTAAAAAATCTAGTAACAATCATTTGCCCTTTAAACATCAAACCTTTAATCGTTTGAATATTATTGCCGTCATAATGCCCGGGCTTACACTCGCCTGTTTCACTATTGAAAGATGTATCATAGGAAAACTTTAACGGTTGGCCGTTATCGTGAGAAAAAATACCAGCATAATCAAGTGATTTTGATGATAGCCAACTAAAAAATACTTGATACTTCTATTGGCAGTTGGTCAGAAGTTCGAACCTTCTCAGGGCGCCATAACTACAAATCAACTATCAGATCTTGGCACTGCCTGTTGAATATAACGCTCATTAATTTCTCTAATACGCGCTATGTGCTTAAGGTGAGCGCGGCGGGCTGCATAAGCAAAAATACTAACAATGATGACAACGGGGATTGCTATTGATAGTGGTTCTTGAATGAGAAAATTTCTTAGCCATTCCATGGTTCAAATTCCTTAAAATTGTTAACGATTAATCTGTAATCTATATATGAGTAAATATTGAAATACAGGGACTTTACAGCCTATATTTCAATAATAGCACATATTTTTGTATTGATTGATTATCGTTCAGTATTCCAACTAAAAAAATAGGCACCGAGTGATAAAAAGATAATACTCATGACAATCAAGCTTATTATATGAAAACTAATATCGCTTAAAGTCGCTCCTTCAGTGATAATTTTTCTAGCGCCGGCAACCAAATGAGTAAGGGGTAAAAAATCGGCAAAACTTTTAAGTGCCGGTGGTGCGCCTTCTAAGCTAAACCACACACCTGAAAGCATCATCATCGGCCAAGAAGTTAAATTTAACAAGCCGCCAATTAGTTCTTCACTTTTGCTTCTACTTGCCACTAGCAATCCTAAACTGATCAAACAAAAAGCGCCTAACATACCAATAACAATTAAATCAAAGTAACTACCTAACATGAAAAAGTCGAACAATAGATTACAACCACTGTAGACCACAATAGACATGAACATAACAATAAAAAGTCGAGATAATAACTGCGCAGAAACAAATTCAAAAGCCGACAACGGGGTTGCTTTTAAACGTTTCAACACGGCATTTTTTCGATAACGCACAATAACGTAACCAACACCAAACAAGCAACTGAACATCATGTTCATGCCTAATATGCCCGGCAGTACCCAATCAACATACCGAATTTTTTTGCCCGATGTTTGTAAGCGGTTATAACCGTTAAGTTGGCTGCTAAATATTTTTTCAACTAAATAACTTTTCGCTGACTCTTCATTAACCCAATACAAACGAGTTGCTGGTTCAATAACTAGATCAATAGTATGACGACTGAGCTTACTTTTAGCTATATCGGCATTGTCATAATGAATGTAATCAATAAATCGAATATTATTGAAAGGCGTTTTTTCATCATTTATTTGGCTTGTTTCCGTTACATCAACAATACCCACTTTATAAGCAGAGCGACCATCACCTGAAAATATAAAAGAAAAGCCTACCAGTAAAAGAACCGGAAAAAACAAGTTCCAGCCCAAAGAGGATTTATCTCGGAAAAATTCAATATTGCGTGCCTTAAATACGGCAAAAAAACGTTTTATGTTCATAGGTATATTTATTCTCTTAAGGAGTGGCCGGTTAAATGTAAAAATAAATCATCTAAGTTGGCAGATTTAACATGTAAGCCTGCTAACGATATTTTATTTTCCATTAGCATAGCCAACGTTTTTTCAACATTTGAACTGGTTATTGCTACTCTACCAGATTGTACTGACCATTGATTTTCTTTAACCAATTCAACCGGTACTTGCTGCTCAGGTAAATAAATATAAACATCACTAAAGTGTTTACTTAATAACTGATGCGGCGTTCCTGATTCAATTATTTTGCCTTGATCCATTATAACGATGTCGTCACACAACTGCTCAGCTTCGTCCATATAATGAGTAGTTAAAATAATGGTTTTATTTTGCGCTTTGATATTTTTGATCAGTTGCCAAAAATTTCGTCTGGCATGAGGATCTAGTCCGGTAGTTGGTTCATCTAAAAAAATAATTTCAGGATCGTTAATGAGTGCTAGCGCTAGCAATAATCGCTG
>Ga0316207_10003920_pt1 | contig 13376 bp, 15 predicted proteins | sample 6weekpyrite_MG_FD_204943 | JGI IMG/M metagenome (GOLD analysis project Ga0316207, IMG submission 204943) | Microbial mat bacterial communities from mineral coupon in-situ incubated in ocean water Damariscotta River, Maine, United States -... | ecosystem: Environmental > Aquatic > Marine >... | reverse complement strand
ACTTGGCAGCAGGAGCCTGAGCTACTGGAGCTTGAGCTACTGGAGCGTAACCGTATGGCGCATAACCATAAGGAGCGTAGCCATTGTGGTAGTTGTTGTAACCACGACCGTTCGCATTACCGTTACCGCGAGCGTTGAAGCCAAAAGTCATGTTGCCGTTACCGTTACCGAAGAAGTTACCATTGTTGTTGTAACCGTTTCCGTAAGGAGCGTGACCGTAAGGACCGTATGGAGCAGCAACTGGCGCTACTGGAGCAGTTTGTGCTGGAGCAGTTTGTGCTGGAGCAGTAGCAGTCTTAGTCGCAGCAGGAGCAGTTTGTGCTACTGGAGCTTGTGCTGCTGGAGCGTAACCGTAAGGAGCGTAACCATTGTAGTAGTTGTTGCGACCTTGAGCGTTACCGCGAGCACTTGCATTCATGTTGAAAGACATGTCGCCGTTACCAGCACCATTACCAAACCAGTTGCTGTTGTTGTTGTTCCAACCGTTGTCATTAAAAGGACCCCACCAAGCTTGTGCAGAAGCCATTGGAAGAGCAGCGATAGTAGCAACAACTAATAATTTTTTGATGTTCATAATCTATTCCCTATTTATGATTTGAAATAATATTTTGTTAATAATTTTTTCGTTGACGTAGTAACAACGTGCCCACATATTATTAGTCTTTTCTAATATTAGCAACACATAATATTAGAAAAGACTAATAATATTTTATATGAGGAAAATAAGTGCTACTTATATTAAAATGTTAACTGTTTGATATAAAAGGATATTATATTTTTATTTAATTGAATGGTCGTATTTTTATAGATACAGGGATTGTTTTTTACGCGTTCTTGACCCTGATAAGAAGCAAATCAGGGAACAGTCAAACCTGATGATTCGTATAGATAAATGCTAAGACGGAATTAGGTAACGACGATGATCCGTAGGGCATCGAGTCGCAATGATGCATTATCAAGAATATCGTTAAGTGCCTGCCACTGGTCTTGGAAGAATTGTATTTCTTCATCACGCACATTCGGGTTCACTTGTTGTAAAGCCTGTAGGCGTTCTATTTCTTTCGCCAACATTTGCCGCGTCTTTTCATGTGCATTATTGAGAATAGCGGGTGCTTGTTGCTCTGCAAGTTGCTTGCTGGCTTTGACCATGCCTTTCATAACATCTTTATAAGCACGAACAATCTGATTAGCTACTTTCCCTTTAACACGTTCGCCATATTGGTTGATGAATTTATGTGGAATATCTGGCTTGCTCGCTTTACCTTCTTGATCGACAACGACCCGGATAGTCGTTGGTGGTAGGTAACGGCTTGCCTGTAAGCCGTGGCTTGAAGCCGACTCAAGTGTGTATAGACACTCCATTAACAAAGTACCGGCTTTACCACCACGGTAACGGAGTGAAGTTACCGAAGTATTACCTTGTTCATTGGCCAGTACACGATCCAGCGCACCTGTCACCAGAGGATGTTCCCAGCTGAAGTAATGCATGTCTTCATTTGAAAGGGCAGTATCACGATCACAGGTATAGGTCATACCTTCATCCGTTAGACCTGGTAGTCCGTCACTCTGGACATGCTCGCTAGGATGTATGACAACACTCTTTTCACCATGTACTTCACTGTCGACACCAAAGCAATCGTAAACGCTTTCAAGGTAATCAAGTAACTCGGCAGTGTCGTCTTGTTCTTGTGCACGCTGATATAGATCGGCAGCAATGGTTGGGCGGCAAGAATTGTACTCGAGTAGACGGTCGCGCCCATTTTGCATTGCTTCATTAAGCTCGTCATGTAGGCGGGCAGTTTTTGCAATAAGATCATTAATGTTGGTATCCGAACTGGCAAGTGCGTCATGTAGTTCATCCTCAACTTGTACAAAGACATTATGTCCAGCTGGGCAAGTATGTTCGAATGCACCGAGGCCATCGTCATACCATTGGTACATTGTTTGTTGTGCAGTGTCTTCAATGAAAGGCACATGAATCTGAATGTTTTCAGCTTGGCCAATACGGTCAAGACGGCCGATACGTTGCTCTAGTAGATCCGGGTTGAGAGGTAGATCAAATAAAATAAGATGGTGTGCAAATTGGAAGTTGCGGCCCTCACTGCCAATTTCTGAACAAACTAATAATTGGCAACCATATTCCATATCTGCGAAGAAGGCCGCGCCACGGTCACGTTCAATAATGGTCATGTGTTCATGAAAAACTCCAGCATGAATACCAGACTTAACACGTAGTACCTCTGCAATATCCATGGCTGTTTCGGCGCTTGCAGTAATCAGTAGGATTTTTTCGTTACCGATTGTTCTTAATTGTTGTCGAAGCCACTCGATGCGTGGGTCAATATTTGTCCATGCTTCCTCACCTTTGTAACCAAGTTCAGGACAAAGTTTCAATTGAATGTCAGCATATTCATCGATATAAGCTATAGGTGATGGCAAAGGATACGGAGTGACTTTTCGAGACGGAAAACCTTTAACTGCATTACGTGTGTTACGAAATAAAACACGTCCTGTGCCGTGTTGGTCGAGCATGCGTTCGATCCAGTCATTACGTGTATCTGGATTATGCGCGGCATCAAGGTCAAGAGATTGCCCTTGTTTATCGAAATGGGCATGCAGGTTTTTCTGCTGATCTTCGGAGAGCACTTGATCGTTTAATAAAGTTTCGACGGCATCTGCAATAGGTTGGTAGTCATCTTCTTCTTTGAGAAAACTTTCATAACTGGGGAAGCGATCAGGATCTAGCAGACGTAAGCGAGCATAGTGGCTGGCTTTACCAAGTTGTTCGGGGGTGGCAGTGAGCAGTAATACTCCCGGGGTTTCTGTTGCAAGTAACTCAATTAATTCGTATTCGAGACTGGCTTGCTCTTCATTCCACTCAAGATGATGTGCTTCATCAACGACAAGTAGATCCCAGTCACCAGTGTATGCTTGTTTGAATCGTTGCGGATTAGTGCTTAGGAAATCGAGGCTACACAGAATCAGTTGTTCAGTTTGAAATGGATTATTATCTGGGTCGAGTTTTTCTTCATCGCTTAGATTTTCTTCCATGTCGAGGCAGCGTTGTTCGTCAAACACACTAAAGGCCAAATTAAAACGACGTAACATTTCAACCAGCCATTGGTGCATAAGTGATTCGGGTACGACAATAAGCACTCGTTGCGCACGCTCGGTGAGTAACTGGTGATGTAATATCAGTCCGGCTTCAATGGTCTTACCCAAGCCAACTTCGTCTGCGAGTAATACCCGAGGTGCATAACGATTGGCTACTTCATGCGCAATATACATTTGATGAGGAATGAGGCTAGTACGGCAACCGGTAAGACCGCGGAGGTCGGAGTGTGCGAGCCGGTTAACATGTTGCAATGTTGCGTAACGTAATTCGAACCACTTTTCTTTATCAATTTGTCCACTAAATAAACGTTCAGCCGGGCGGTTTAATTGAATGAAATTATCTAGATTTGTTTCTTTAAGGAATGTTACTTCACCCGTATCTAAACGTTTTCCATGGTAGCTGAGAAGACCATCTTGTTCATCAACAGAGGACACCAGCAGCTGCCATTCTTCTTTGCTATTGATGACATCGCCGGCCGAGAACACCATGCGTGTTAGTGGCGCAGATTCTCGTGCATAGGTACGGCTTTCGCCACTGGCGAGGAAAATTAAGGTGACGGTGCGAAAATCACTCTCAAGGACAGTGCCAAGGCCCATTTGCAGCTCTGCTTCGCTGATCCAACGTTGTCCGGGGATAAATTCTTGCACGGTGGTTTTACTCTCACTTATATACAGGGGTTTTGGGGGCGTTATGTTAGAGGATTTGGTGAAAAATATCCTTCTTGTGTAAATTTATAAGCTGCTGATTTATATGGATATATAAAATATGTTAATAAATGCCCCAAATATTATTGAATACTTATATAGACATAAGGGGTTTATATCCGATAAAATCACTCAAGATTATTCTAATATTTTAAATTTTTCTGGAGCAGGGCATTATGCAAGCAGAAGTAGATGGCAAGGTAATTGAACTCAGTGAAGCCGGTTGGTTGTTGAATCTGGAAGAATGGAGTGAAGGTTTGGCTTATGAAGTTGCTAAAAATGAGAAGATCGCTGAGCTAACTGATGAGCATTGGGACATTATTAACACAGCACGTGAATACTTTGTTGAGAACGGCACGGTTGCAGAACCACGTATGTTCACAAAGATTATGAAAAAGAAATTTGGCGCAGATCGCAGTAGCCAAAAGTACATTTACTCACTGTTCCCAACAGGTCTGATTAAATGTGCGAATAAAGTAGCCGGTTTGCCACGCCCTAAAGGTTGTAGCTAGCAAGAGCACTTTATTAATAAGTTCTTAACGAGAAGGGGTGCTTAATGCGCCCCTTCTCTGTTTTAGCCAGTTAGCGCCAATTTTGTTATGATGCGCGGGCACCCCATATACCAATACCCCGAGGTTCTGCATGTTTCAGCTTGGTTGCGCAAATCGCGCCTGTTTTCAAAATGAAATTCTTTCTGGACTAACCGTTGCTTTAGCGCTGGTGCCTGAAGCCGTCGCGTTTGCCTTTGTTGCTGGGGTAGAACCGTTAGTTGGATTATATGCAGCCTTCATGGTGGGTCTATTGGCTTCTATCTTTGGTGGTCGTCCAGGCATGATCTCAGGCGCAACAGGGGCAATGGCTGTCGTCATGGTTGCCTTGGTGGCAGAAAATGGAGTTGAGTACTTATTTGCAGCAGTCGTACTGACGGGTTTGTTTCAAATATTGGCCGGTGTACTGCGTTTAGGTAAATACATCCGTATTGTACCGCACCCAGTAATGCTTGGTTTTGTAAATGGGCTTGCGATTGTTATTTTCCTTGCGCAATTGCAACACTTTCAAATTACAGATGCGGCGGGAATAACAGAATGGATGTCAGGTGAGCCGCTGATAATTTTGCTTGGTTTGATCATCATGACAATGGCTATTATGCACTATTTGCCAAAGTTGACCTCAGCCTTCCCTTCAGCATTAGCGGCTATCATCATTGTTTCTTTGCTGGTGATTGGTTTTGACATCAATACAACGACAGTCGGGAACCTGGCATCGATTGAAGGTGGTTTACCAACATTCCATATTCCTGCCGTCCCCTTCACGCTTGAGACACTTTATATTATTTTGCCGTATTCGATTGTTCTGGCTGCGATTGGTTTGATTGAATCGCTTCTTACCTTAAGTTTAATTGATGAAGTAACCAATACACGTGGACGCGGTAACCGCGAATGTGTTGGCCAAGGCATCGCCAATACGGTAACCGGCATGTTTGGTGGTATGGGTGGTTGTGCAATGATTGGCCAAAGCATGATTAATGTGAATTCAGGTGGCCATCAGCGTTTATCCGGTATCGCTGCAGCTCTTTTTTTACTGTGTTTTATCTTGTTTGCCTCTGGACTGATTGAGCTTATCCCAATGGCTGCCTTGATCGGTGTTATGTTTATGGTGGTATTGGGGACATTCGAGTGGACTAGCTTGCGCATTATTCGCAAGATTCCTCGAACCGATGCCTTTGTCTTAATCCTCGTTTCGGGTGTCACTGTTGCAACTGACTTAGCCGTTGCTGTCGTAGTTGGTGTGATAGTTTCGGCCTTAGCCTTTGCCTGGGAACATGCGAGTCACATTAATGTGAAAGGTTATGACGATGAGAAGGGCTCGCGTGTCTATGAACTTAATGGCCCGCTGTTCTTTGGTTCGGTAAAAAGCTTTAGGGAATTATTTGATCCAGAGAATGATCCCGATGATGTCATTCTTGAATTCCAGAACTCACGTGTAGCTGACCATTCAGCGATTGAGGCAATTGATTCCTTAGCAGAAAGGTATATCAAGTTAGGCAAGTCTCTGCATCTTCGTCATTTGAGTGAAGAATGCAAATTATTGTTAACCAAGGCGGGGGACCTGGTTGAGGTAAATGTAATGGAAGATCCTAAATACCACGTTGCGGATGACCAAATAGCATAATGGCCAAGTTACATCCCCAGTTAGAGAAAGACTGTGTAGTGCTAGGGCAGTTCTTGTTAAGTAAATTATTACTTATGCGAGATGCGAATTATCCATGGCTAATTTTAGTACCTGATCGTGATGGTGTGACTGAAATATTCCAACTCGATGAAGCGGATCAACAGCAATTACAACGGGAATCGAGTTGTATCGCTAAATTATTAGCTAAAGAATTTAATGCCGACAAGATTAATATTGCTGCGTTGGGTAATATCGTGCCTCAATTACATATTCACCATGTTGCTCGTTTTACTGATGATGTAGCTTGGCCGGCTCCAGTTTGGGGGGCTTGCCCTGCACAGGCATATTCTGAAGAACAATTAGGCAAGATGATTGCAGGGGTGAAGACTGCACTTGCCGCGCAGTTTGATTTTATACCGTTGTAATTTATTAAGCAGATTTTTCTTGCACAAGCACCCAAGGTGCGACGACAACTGACCAAAACATCGTATTGTTTTCGTTCCAGCGTCTTGCATCGTCATCCATTGCTCGGGAAATTTTCGCTTGTTCGATCCATTTTGCAACTTGCACTTGATCATCTGCCGCGAAGCGTTCAGCAACCTCGATGAGATCCAGATCAGTGCCAATAACCACGACCATACCCTTGGCAAAGTGCTTTACTAATTCACTCCATTCAATTGTCCCAGTCTCAAGATTTATTTTTTGGCGGAGTTCGTCGCTATTCAGTTCAATACGTTCATCAGACATGCGTTGCTTCCATTTATTTTGGCCAACTATTATACGCTAATATTGAATGACTATTTAAGCTGATTTCTGCTCAATTATAGTGTTTATGCGGTGTATTTATGGCATTAGGTTATTTTAAAATGCATACTTATGTCTCAGAATTGACGCGGTAATGCCGCTAAGCTCATAGCCAAGGTTGCGATAAGAAGTGAATTAGAATGGAATGGTTTGATAGCATTTTTAAATTTCTCCAAGATTGGATGAAAGTCATGCAGACGCCGACCGGGGCATGGCAGCTTGGCTGTATCATTGTTGGTGGAATAGTCGGCTGGCTTGCTCATCGCCGATGGCAAAGATTCATTGTTAGCCACATAGGTGAGGATGAGCAGCGTGGCTTCCGCCGTATGGCAATGAGAGGCTCGGTGCGAGTTATCTTCCCGCTGGTCATGGCCATCGTAGTACAAATTTCCTCGGGCGTGTTATCTCAGTTTGGTGTTAGCACACCCCTATTAGATCTATTCGTTCCACTATTACTTTCCTTGGCCGTAATTCGGGTCATTGTCTATGCCCTAAGGCGTGCATTTGGGCCAAGTCCTGCATTACGTGCTTGGGAAGGATTGATCGGGACTATTGTATGGGGTGCGGTCGCCTTGCATTTGTTAGGTTGGTTGCCTGATGTGTTGGCAACCATGGAAGGAATCGGAATTACCTTAGGTCAAAACAGAATAACGTTACTTTCAGTTTTGCAATTAGGCTTTGCCGTTGCTGTGTTTATGGTAGTGGCAAGTTGGTTATCTAAGTACATCGAACAGCGTGCTAAGCGATCTGAATACTTAAGTGTCAGCATGCAAGTTGGCTTGAGTAAAATAAGTAAGGTATTGCTGTATACGATTGCTATTCTCATTGCGTTGAATAGTGTCGGCATCGATTTAACAACATTAACGGTTTTTGGTGGTGCGCTGGGTGTTGGCCTTGGCTTCGGTTTACAGCGTATTGCGAGTAACTTTATAAGTGGTTTTATTCTGTTGTTTGATCGCTCAATTAAAATTGGTGATGTTATTACTATTGGTGAGCGTTTTGGTTGGGTTGTAGCAATGCATGCGCGGTATATTGTAGTAAGAGATCGTGATGGTGTCGAAACATTGATCCCGAATGAGAACTTAATTACATCAGATGTTGTGAACTGGAGTTATAGCGATAAGCATGTGCGGGTTAAGATACCTGTGCAAATTAGTTACGATGATGATCCAGAGCAAGCTATGAATTTAATGCTAGGTGCTTGCTCAGTGAGTAGCCGGGTATTAGAAAAACCACAGCCACAGACTCGTATGTTGGCTTTTGGCGATAGTGGCATCAATCTTGAGTTGAGATTGTGGTTAGATGATCCTGAAGATGGTGTCGGGAGTGTGAAATCAGATATCAATTTGGCAATTTGGAAAGCATTTAAACAGCATCATATAACGATACCATATCCACAGCGTGATGTTCATTTACTCAATAACAACTGATAAATAAAGATGTCATTGTATGCGTTATAGAGAAGGACAAGATATAAATAACCTGCAACAAGAATCATTAACGGAAGGCGTTAGTGATATCACGGTTGCCTATACACTCATTGTAGCTTTTGCTTTTATCGCAATGGGGCGTTTTGGGAAACAACGCTGGTTGATTTTCTGGGGCGTGATAACGGTAATAGCGGTCATCGCTTATTATGTGGTTGGTTGGTTCGATTTATTTTAGGTGATGGTGAGTAGATGAAATTAATTGATACACACTGTCATCTCGATCGGGATGCCTTTAGCAAGGATCGGCATGAAGTTATTGATCGCTGTGTCGGCCTAGGCATCCATAAAATTGTTGTACCAGCGATTCAGCAATCAGGTTGGTTGCAGTTGTTGATGCTCTGTGAGACCCAAAAAGGTTTATACCCTTCCTTAGGATTACACCCAATGTTTTTATCATCCCATAAGGATAAAGACGTTAAATTATTGGTGAAGTGGATAGAAGAGCATCGCTCACAAGTCGTCGCTGTTGGGGAAATTGGTCTCGATTATTATGACAAGCAACTAGACCGTAAGCGACAACAGACTCTTTTTGAAGCACAACTCAATATTGCGCAAGCGGAAGAATTGCCTGTCCTATTGCACGTGCGAAAGGCACATGATCGGGTACTTAAAACACTTAAAAGAATTCCAGTACGAGGAGGTATTGTTCATGCCTTTAGTGGTAGTGAGCAGCAAGCCGTCAGATATATCGATATGGGTTTTAAACTCGGCTTTGGTGGCACCTTAACGTATGAGAACTCTAAGCGGATTCATCGTCTGGCTGAAAATTTGCCACTTGAATCTATCGTTCTGGAAACAGATGCTCCGGACATGGTCGTTGCCAGTCACCGTGGTGAGCGTAACAGCCCGGAATATTTGGTAGAGGTGTTAGAGGCATTGGTGAAACTGCGGGGTGAATCTGCCAAAGAGATTGCCGCGCGCACAACACAAAATGCCCTTGATGTGTTGGCACTCGATTAACAGATGAGTGAATCAGATTACGAACAACGTTTTGGTGGAATTCGCCGACTTTATGGCAGCCAAGAACAAGCCTGTATTCATGCTATGCATATCTGTGTGGTGGGTCTTGGTGGCGTAGGTTCTTGGGCTGTTGAAGCATTAGCAAGAAGTGGCGTCGGTAATCTCACCATAATTGATTACGACACTATTGCGTCAAGTAATATCAATCGTCAGTTACCTGCGACCACTGATACCTTAGGAAGAAAGAAAGCAGAAGTATTGGCAGCCAGAGTAGAATCAATTAACCCGGAATGCAACGTTACAATCATTGATGATTTTATTACGCTTGATACCTTATCTGATTATCTTGATCGAGGTTATAGTTACGTCATTGATGCGATTGACAGTATTAAATTCAAATCAGGTATTATCTATTATTGTAAGCGCAACAAGATCCCGGTGATAACAACAGGCGGTGCGGGTGGCCTGATAGACCCAACGCAGATTAAAATTCGTGATCTTAATAAGACGCACAACGATCCTTTAGCCGCAAAAGTACGTTCATTCTTACGCGGACAATATGGTTACACGCGTAATACGCAACGATACTTTGGTGTTGAATGCGTCTATTCCTTAGAGCAACCACGTTACCCTAAAGAAGGTGGGAAGGTTAGTTTTGAAAAGCCTGGTATTCATGGGGTATCAATGGATTGTAATTTTGCCTATGGTTCTTCAACGATGGTCACGGCATCATTCGGCTTTATTGCCGCCGCGCGAGTTATTGAGAAAAGTATAAAAAAATGTAAACAATCTTAATTAAGTTTTTTGGGTGGTGCTGGGTTAAGGTAACGGCGCCGCTTTGCTTCAATCGGATAATAACTGCGCCACTGCAGCATCTTATGCATAGCACGAATAGTCTCTCTATCTGCTTTACTAAAACGTACCGCAAGCCCTTGTTCTTGTTTGCGCACTGCACGGGCGATGATGTTCGGCTGCTTGAGTTGTAAACGTTGCAAGGCAGGGAAGATAATTTCGAGAAGTCGATGTTTCGGGAAACCAAGTTCATCAGTTAATAGTAAGGCTCCCCCCATGCTGACATCTTGCGTTTTGCATGCAATGAGCTGTTCACCACCACGGTGCCAGAGTCGAACTTGTACATCAAAAGTGATCTGACGTCGTTGCCAATTTCTTGATTCCATTGTTTGATCCCTTATACGAGATTTTTTGGGTTAACAATTATTTAGTTAGTCTGCACCTGTCTAGTAGCGAGGTAAATACTATTTTTTCTTTATATTTGCGTTAAATTGCGATAATTGACGTAAAAAGTTTTGGTAGAGAGGTTTTTCCCAATCCTGCCCTCCAATGACAACGTATTGGATTTTTCCATTGGGGTCGACAAGGTAGGTAGAAGGTAGGCCTCTTGGTTGCCATTGCTCTGTCACTAAACCATCACGGTCTAATAGAGAATTAATATCAGGGGCAACCGCACCTAGGAAACTAAAAACAGTGTCTTCGGATTCGGCAGTATTAACAATCACAAAATCAATATTGTCTTTCGTCATATCTTGAGTGACGGCTTGAATGGTTGGCATTTCTCGACGACAGGGGCCACACCAGCTTGCCCAGAAATGGACGAAACTCCAGCGTTGTTTGCCAATAGACAAGTTAAATTTTTCACCGTCCATATTTTCAAGGCTCAGTGGTGGTGCGATTCGAGGTGTGATTTTAATAATGCCTTTTGGTAAGGCTATTTCGGCAGAAAGCGAAAAAGAAAAGGAGAGCATTATGATGAGTGTTAATATTTTTTTCATGGCTTTTTATCTTTAGCGCAGCTTAGGTTATTAAAAACGATATTGATCGGCATTCCTTTTTTATCAGCACCTGTATTAAATCGGGCGGTAAGAGTAAAGGGGGCATTGGTTCTGGCCAAGGTTATATTGCCACCTTCACGTTCATCTTCCTGAAAATCAAGTTGGCTAGGAAGAAGAGTCCAACGAAAGGTAGATTGAAATCGTTGCGGAATATTTAATTCTTTCCATCGCATTGTCCAATATTCTCGACTAAGTAGAGAGAGTGAATCAGAGCTTGTATTTAAATCCCAATTATTTGTGTTTAACCATAAAATATTTCGACTTTTATTATGAATACCAACAGTAAAGAAACAGGCTTCATCTGTGGCATTAATTGCTTCTTTAGGAAATTCACGGCCTTCATAAAAAGCCGCCATTTGTTGGGCAGTGCGTGGAATGATGACCATTCTGACATTATTATTTTCAATAACATGGCGTTTGGGAGCGGCGTGAAGCAAGCCAGCGAATGCTAAATTAATTGCGAGCAAAAAGATGATACGATGGCTCAGGTACGTCATTATAGTATTCATTTTTGTATCATATAGTGAATTGAGATGATTGCGAAACGCATTCAGTTGATCCAGATCAACGCACTAGCATTAAGCGGCATTAGAATAAGCTTATATATTAAGGAGTTTAGATACATGTTAGTGAATTTGAATATAAATGGTTCAATAGGGAAGTGGATATTAGTCTTGATGTTGATGTTGATGTTGTCGGTAGTCGCTGAGGCAGCACCAAACGGCAAGCATCTTTATGAGAAGAACTGTGCTTCCTGTCATGGAGGAGATGGCAAAGGGGGCGTGGGTGTGCCGCTATCATTGCCAAGTTTCTTACATAGTGTGCCAGATACTTATTTACAAAAAACGATTCGTTATGGGCGTCCGGGAAGGGTTATGCCTCCATTCCGTTATTTAAGCGATGCGCAGATTAATGCCATTGTCGGTTACTTACGTAGTTTTGCACCTGGTAAGGCACCAGAAATTTTAAGCCGCTTAGTAAATGGAAACATTGTTAATGGTAAAAAATTGTATGGGCAATATTGTGCAAGTTGTCATGGCATCAATGGCGAAGGGGGCAGTGGCACAGGGGTAACATTTTCCCGCCCACGTGATCTACCTATTATTGCCCCTTCAATTAGTAATTCCGGTTTCTTGTTGGCCGCGACGGACAGCATGATTAAATCAACACTCATGAATGGTCGCGAAGGCACGCCGATGCAATCATTCATCAAGTTGGGTTTAAATGAAAAAGATATTGATGATGTTGTCAGCTATGTTCGTAGCTTTGAGAAAGTAGGGGGCGAGAAAGAATTAAAAAAGGAGTCGGCTATTATGGTTTACGACTCACCAAATGATTTGAAGACAACGGTAGAAAATATTAAGAGTGCGGCTACTGCTGAGAACTTTAGAATTATTCGCGTACAAGACCTTGAAGAAGGTTTAGTTAAAAAAGGCACTGAAGCAGGTAGGGAGGTTGTTATTTATTTCTGTAATTTTCAGACCTTAAATGAAGTGTTAGGCATTGACCCTCGAGTAGGCTTATTTTTACCGTGCCGTGTTACGGTGGTTGAACGAGAAGGCAAGGTGCAAGTGATGACTATTAACCCACGCTATTTAAGTGCGATGTATAATAATAATGAGTTAGATAAATTCTGTGATCGGATGCATTCGATTTACACAAATATCATTGAGGAGGCAACGCTATGAAATATCTAATCGCGGGGATATTAATGCTTGCAACCTCTATTACGGCAATGGCAAGTGAAAGTGACGGTTTGATTTTGCATCGTTCAACACAGAGCTTTCCTGAGGCCATGTTAGCGTTACAGACAACAATTGGTGAACATGATTATACAGTGAGTCGTGTTCAACGTGTCGATATCGGGCTGACAAAATCGGGTTACAAAACGGATAAATACAGGATTGTTTTCTTTGGTAAGAGCAGTGAAATAAGAGCGGTTAAACAGAGTCAACCGCAACTTATCCCTTATCTGCCACTGAAGATCGTTATCTATTCGGAGAATAACGAGACTTTATTTGTTGCATCGAATATGACTCAGTTTTCTGCACTTGCAAAAAACCAGCACACCAAAGAACTATTGCAACGTTGGAATAATGATATTCAGTCTATATTCAGTGAAATTAAATAAAGACGGTCATCCCTATTTAATGATGGTGACCATCGGGTCCGTGTGCATGACCATGGTCTAGTTCTTCTGCGCTGGCATCACGAATATCCATCACTTGAACTTCAAAGTGCAAAGTGATGCCCGCAAGAGGGTGGTTACCATCAACAGTGA
>Ga0316207_10003919_pt1 | contig 13381 bp, 10 predicted proteins | sample 6weekpyrite_MG_FD_204943 | JGI IMG/M metagenome (GOLD analysis project Ga0316207, IMG submission 204943) | Microbial mat bacterial communities from mineral coupon in-situ incubated in ocean water Damariscotta River, Maine, United States -... | ecosystem: Environmental > Aquatic > Marine >... | reverse complement strand
CCTTCTTTATCAAACGACAATCTTGCATCCACTTCTGTTGAAACACGTCCTGGCACAATGGATAAAATTTCACGTCCAAAAACCACCGCGAGCCGATCTAGAATTAACGCTGTTTTTGCTTCATTCGATGTTGCATTAGCAATACCATATTCCACCGCTTCATCAACTAAGTGTTGATATTGCGGTAATTGCGATGCGGCATAAACCAGTGATGGATTCGTTGTCGCATCTGTCGGTAAGTACTGTTTAATAGAATCGAAGTCACCCGTGTCAGCAACAACTGTGGTTAATTTTTTTAATTGCTCAAGCTTATTCATAACACCCTCCATGACCGGTAATCCATACCGGTGTGATTTGAACAAACATTCCCCCTAGGCGCGTAAATGGCCAATAGCGAAAACAGTTTAGTTAATTCAACTTCTATGTGAACTACTTCAAACCGATATAACCGTCTAGAACCCCTGCTACTCGGTCAACACATCTATAAATGCTTATATTCTTGTTATACTGGCTGCAAATGACTTTAATCATAAATGTCATAGCAATCTAGTGAGCTATTGAGTATAAACCTGAAAATCCTCAGCGACTACACGAAAATGCTGACAAATAACCATAAAAACAATGAAATTAGCAAAAACCTTACAAAGTTTATTCGTTACAAGTGAAGCCCATCCGCTTATCAAGACCGGTGGGCTTGCTGATGTTGCCGGCAGTCTGCCTCAAGCGCTTGCGACACTTAAAGCAGTACGCCAGCAAGCTGCTGTTAATCAACACATTTTATTACCTGGTTATAGGCAAGTGCTTGCTCAATTTGATAATCTCAAACACATCGCCGACATCGAGCATACTGGCCACCATGGCCCCGTTCGTTTGCTTGAAACTCAATTTCCAGACACAAATATCACACTTTGGTTAGTCGATGCGCCACAGTGCTTTGATCGTGATGGCGGTCCCTATGCCGACCCAACAGGGCATGATTGGCCCGATAATGCGGCTCGGTTTGCCGTATTCAGCCGTGCTGCTGTTGCCATTGCCCTCAATCAACTGGGGTTGAACTGGCAACCCGATATTGTCCATTGCCATGATTGGCAAACAGGCTTAATTCCAGCCCTGCTCTCTTTACACGAATCACGTCCGGCAACACTATTCACCATCCATAACTTGGCCTATCAAGGCGTTTACTCTGCCGAAACCTTCTTTAATCTTGGTCTCCCGACCGAGTTATGGCATATGCATGGTCTCGAATATCACGGCAATATGGCCTTTATTAAGGGTGGGTTGGTTTATGCTGATTGGCTAACCACCGTCAGCCCGACCTATGCACATGAAATTCAAGGCCCAGAATTTGGCTTTGGGCTCGATGGTTTATTACGCCACCGATCTGAGCAACTCAATGGCATTATCAATGGCATCGACTATGAAATCTGGGATCCTGCAACAGACCCCGTGCTGGACGCGAATTATGATGTTGAACATTTCGCAGAAAAAGCCATTAATAAAACCGCTTTGCAGAAACAAACGGGGCTGCCCGTGGATGCCGACATTCCAGTATTCGCTTTTATTGGCCGATTAGTCTGGCAAAAAGGCATCGATGTATTGCTCGATTCCCTACCTCAATTACTCAAGCTGAATATTCAATTCGTCATACTCGGCAGTGGCGAACATGCCCATCAGCAAACATTATTGGACTTACAAGCTCGTTTTCCCACTAAATTGTCGGTGACGATTGGCTATAGCGAGACATTCGCACACCAACTTGAAGCCGGTGCCGACATGTTTTGTATGTTATCTCGTTATGAACCCTGCGGGCTAAACCAACTCTATAGCTTACGTTATGGCACAGTGCCAATCGTCCGGCGTACTGGTGGTTTAGCTGATACCGTGATTGATGCTAGTCAAGGTGCCCGAAGTACTGGTTTTTGCTTTAATCACACGAACCAAGCTGACTTTATCGATGCTGTGCAACGCGCCTTGGCCCGTTACCAAAAGCCCAAGCAATGGCAAGCACTCGCAAAACGTGGCATGAAACGCAACTTCGGCTGGCAACAAAGTGCCCGCCACTATCTAGACCTATATATAAAGGCTTACCAACAACGCAGCTGAACCTGCGAAAACCCGCATAAACAGGTATAATGCGCGACCTTAAAGGCTAATCAGGTCAAAAGACCCGTTAGCGAAAATGGGGTATGTTTTCTCCAACACATTGAAATACAGGGTTTTTCCAACCAATGAGTACTCAGATCAGCGATAAACAGCTGCGCAGCCGGGTTAAGTTACTCGGTCGCCTGCTAGGCAATGTTTTACACTCACAGGCCGGTGAACGTGTCTACAAGACCGTTGAAACCCTGCGTAAAGGCTATGTGAGCCTGCGCAAAAACGATAATGTTAATAAACGCAATCGACTGAAAAAAATTATTAAGAATCTCGACCCCGGTCTCGCCACTCACGTAGTTCGTGCCTTCAGTACTTATTTCAGTCTATTGAACATTGCCGAAGAAGCATTCCAACACCGCCAACGTCGCCGTGATGTACGAACAAACAGCGTATTATGGAAAGGTTCCTTTAACCACACACTGCACGAATTCCGTGAACAAGGTATTACCGCTGAGCAATTACAGACATTACTAGACAGTCTAAATTACATGCCGGTTTTTACCGCGCACCCAACAGAAGCAAAACGTCGTACGGTACTTGAAACTTTGCGTCGCATCTTTGTGACCAGTGAAAAACTCAATGATCCGCGTCTCGGCAAAGGTGAACGCGATGCGCTGAGTACGGAAATCGAAAATCAAGTACAAGTGCTTTGGAAAACCGATGAAGTCCGTGTCCACAAGCCGAAAGTCATTGATGAAATCCGTAACGGTCAATATTACTTCCGCCAGTCATTGTTTGATGCCATTCCCATTGCTTACCACTACCTCGATAAAGCTATTAAAGATGTCTACGGTGAGGAAGCACGTGATATCAAATTGCCGACCATTATTCGTTTTGGCTCATGGATTGGTGGCGACCGCGATGGCAATCCCTTTGTTAAACCAGAAACAACGGTCATGGCATTACGCTTACAAAAGCGTGAAATGCTGCTTGAGTACCTAAACCGCGTACAAAAACTCAGCCATTTGCTAACGTTCTCTAGCCAATTGTGCGAGCCCTCTGAGAAAATGCAAAAGAGCCTCGAGTGTGAAGACGTCGTTTGTCAAAGTGCCTTTGCTGAAAACCCTAATCGTTACAGCCATGAACCTTATCGCCGCAAACTTCATATCATGCATTATCGTTTGGAGTTATCGCTACGCACAATTAAAGGACTACTTGAAGGTAATGTACGTGAACGCTTCGAAGGACGTTACCTTAATGAACAGGAATTTCTTGATGATCTAGAAATGATTCACGCATCACTGTGTAGTCATGGTGATGACGCCACCGCAAACCGAGAACTGCTTGATCTTATTTACTTAGTTAAGACCTTCGGTTTCTACCTTGCGCACTTAGATATACGTCAAGAATCAACACGACACACTGACGCTGTTAGTGAAATTCTTGCCACACAAGACATCAACTACACCGATATTGATGATGCCGAACGTATTGAAGTACTCAGCAAATTATTAAACGCTGATAATCCAATTGAATTTGACACCACCAGCTTTAGTGAAGAAACACGTGAAACATTAGATGTGTTTAATGTTATGTCGCGCATGCGCAGTGAAATTAGTCAAAAAGCATTTGGTAGTTATGTCATTTCCATGACGCACTCTGCTAGCCATATTATGGAAGTGATGTGGTTGAGTTCCCTTGCTGGACTTGCTGGCAAGAAAAATGGTGAATGGTTCTGCGATATTGAAATCAGTCCACTATTTGAAACAGTTGAAGATTTACAACACATTGACCCGGTGATGCGTGCATTATTTGCAAATCCGACCTATGCGAAATTATTAAAAATTAACGGTAACCGCCAAGAAATCATGCTTGGTTATTCTGACTCATGTAAAGATGGTGGCATCTTGGCTTCTGGTTGGAACCTCTATCAGGCACAACAACAGATCACGGCACTAGCACGTGAATATGGTGTTGACCTAAGATTATTCCACGGTCGCGGCGGTACTATTGGTCGTGGTGGTGGCCCAACGCATGATGCTATTCTTTCACAACCGGAAGATACCGTGCACGGGCAAATTAAATTTACTGAACAAGGTGAAGTACTTTCATCTAAATACAGTAATATTGAAACGGCCAGTTATGAATTAAGCATGGGCGTGACTGGACTCATGAAAGCTAGTCGCAGTTTGATTGTGCCGCCACAAAAGCATAGCCAAGATGATCTCGATATCATGAATGAACTGGCTGCTAAAGGTGAAGACACTTATCGCGATCTCATTATGAACACTGACGGTTTCATGGATTACTTCTATGAAGCAACACCAGTCACAGAAATTGGTTTACTCAATATCGGTTCGCGCCCATCACATCGCAAGAAAACTGATCGCTCGATGAGTTCAATTCGTGCTATTCCATGGGTATTTGGTTGGGCACAATCACGACACACGCTACCAGCTTGGTATGGCATTGGTAGTGCCATGTCAAAATGGCATGGCAATGATCCACAACGTATTGCCAAACTACAAGACATGTATAAGAACTGGCCGTTCTTCCAAGCACTCTTAAGTAATACACAAATGGCGCTCTATAAAGGTGATATGGATATTGCGGCAGAATATGCCGAGCAGTGCGTTGATAAAACGCTTGCCCAAAACTTACATAGTAAGATAAGTGATGAATATGCAAATACAGTTGAACAAGTGAAATTAATTGCTGGTGTTGATAGTCTGATGGAAGAGTCGCCAGCACTCGCTGTATCATTACAACGTCGCAGTCCTTATCTTGATCCGCTTAATCACATTCAAACAATACTACTAGAACGTAGCCGTGATGAATCACTAAGCGAAGAAGAACGTGATGAGTGGCGTAACCCGTTACTGCGTACCATTAATGCGATTGCACAAGGCATGCGCAATACCGGTTAACCTTATTCGTGATTGCCTCCCTAACTCAAATCCCTACCCATTTTAGGTAGGGATTTTTTATAAATAGGCTTGGATAAAAATCGTACCGATAACACTAACTAGCCGGAACGACTAATGCTTGTAACGATGCTATCTTTTCAGCATCACTAGGCCCTGCTATTTTTTTTATTTGATTTAGACATTGATTGGCTATTTTCGGCATCTCTAATTTATGAATAAGAATATCGGCCTCTAATAAACCACACGATACATAATCGACATCAGTTGAATAACGTGACACCGCATTATGTAAAAGGGCTACCGCCAACTTATAACGCTGCTGCCTATTTGCTTCCTGCGCCAATATTAATACATTACGTGGGTTCGCCAAGACAAAATCTTTTGTTACTTTAAAGCAATCTTTTGCGATATCAAAAGCATCGACATAACGTTGGTGCTGTATATATAAGTCGATCAATAATCGTCCTAAACACAAATAAGCCCCGTGTTTTTTCCATTCTCCGACTTTATTATAAAAATTCAAAAAATGGTCTGGGTGTAAGTGAATTGGATCAACATCAGATAAAATTAAGTTAATCGCTTCACTATTTTGCGATGTGCGCACCATGTTATAAAGCCGATCATAATACGCACCTTGCTGTCTTTTTTCTTCCTTCTCATCTTGGTAGCGTTCAAATTCCTTTGAGCTCTTATTCAGGTTAGCGACACTATTGATTGTAAAATCCCGTCTCTGACCTTTCATGTGTTTTATTTCATCTGCTAATTCTTCAGCCACATCTTCTTTGCGTTGTTTGAAAAACCACAACCCGATGAGATAACCCGCCACACCACCACTGACATGTGCAACAAGATTAATGCCGTGATTCATTCCTTCAGAAAGTAATTCCCATGCATCAAAACCGACAAACCAGATAGCTAAAAACCAAGCAGGAATAGCAACACGGGTAATCGGCAAGATAAACCAAATAAGCGTATTGATTCTCGCTTTCGGCATTAAGTAAGCAGATAAACCAATTACTCCCATCACCACACCTGACAAACCAAGCCCAGGGATATTACCTCCTTCAAACAACGTAAAGAGTGAATAAAAGATAGAACTCGCCATCGCAATCGCAGTCAACGTCAATACATAACGAAGTGCACCACCAACAAGCAATTCAACAGCGCATGAAAAAGCAAAAAAGAAAATTAGGTTACCAATAATATGAGCAAAACCACCATGAGCCAGTGATGAACTAATCATGGTAAAGGGATTAAAACTACGTGGGAAATACATTATCTCTTCATCAAGAATTTTCGGTACGTTCTCCTTGAAATGTACATATTGCTCATAAAGTGACAGGCGTAACTTCAACGACTCATCTTCTGGGAGCTCTGTCAGATCTTCGAAAACAGTTGACTCAATCTCTTCTGGGTTAATTCCCCGGATCGTTTGTATATGATAAACATGTAATAAATAGCCACAGGCACTGAAATCTTGAGTAAATAAATTAGATGCTGATGTCACTGACTGCGTCGAAATATTTTCACAATAATTAATAATATAGTTTTCATATTTCCGGTTAGATTGGTACTGGAAATAAAATACGATGAGACAAATCACAATGACAGCCCATGTCACCCATGGCTGGCGATTTAATCGTAAATCACTATTAAGAGGTATAAGCATCTAAAAATCATTCAACCACAGCAAGTGTGGTTAAACAAGCTCATTTAACAACCATGCAACTAGACTCAGTTTTAAATTGCAACGAGTCATATAATACATTGATATATAAATAAATTATTACATGATTATTATAATTAATTTTTTTAGAAGGCTATATTTTTTGTCAACATGGCCGATAATAATTACAACTAAGTAATATAGACCGTAATGCACAACTACAGCGTTTAACTCTCGAAAATGACTACCGATACACCTCACCAAACCAATCGTATTCTTCCATATAAATTACAAATCATCATATTTATTGGCATTTCGCTATTATTAACCTCAATAGCATTCTTATTTGTCAATAATGCTGAACAAGAAAAATTAAAGAACTCTTTCAAAGAAGCAGCTTCAGCTTATCAGGCACAATTAAATACGAAGCTCCAACAGAATATTCATGAAACAAAATCGATACGCCATTTTTTTTCAGCATCAAATCACGTTACTCGACAAGAGTTTTCTGCCTTTGTCTCACCAATACTCGCTGACAATCCAGAGATTCAAGCACTTCAGTGGGTACCTCGTGTAACAACAACTGATATACAGCGCTATATTGATGCTGCTCGCCAAGATAATTTAAATAACTTTAACATTAGAGACGAGCACCGAGATAACAAAGGTGATATTAATGAATATTTTCCGCTTTATTACGTCGAGCCCGTGCCACAAAATAGTGATGGCTTGGGGTTCAATCTAGCAACTGATACAAAAATCAAACATAGTATGGATCGTGCGCGTGACTGTAATTGTGCCATTAGTACCCCCCTCCTAACCCGCAGCCAAAGCGTCGATAAAAATAATACGTTCCTTATCATCGTACCTGTTTATAGAAATAGAACAAAATTCGTCAACATTGCAGATAGGAGGCATAATCTTCAAGGATTTTCAGTGGGTGTTTTTATTATTAATAAAATTCTAACCGCCGAAACGAATCTGCTTAACGATAACGGTATACTTGTTGATATTATTGATAAAGAAAATACCCAGAGCAATCAACAACCATACCTCCACACACCAAAAGGTAAAGGTAAAGGTAAAGGTAAAGGTAAAGGTAAAAAAAGATATACAAGCGTGAACACTTACCTACAACATGAAATAAGTTTTGATGTAGCCGGCCGACAGTGGATATTAAACTTTACAGCGACACCAACGTATCAAAAATTAAATCAACAATCATATTCATGGATCGTCCTTATTATTGGTTTAATTCTCACTAGTGGCCTTTTAATATTCTTAATTACAAACCAACGTCACCAGCTTGCAACCGAGAAGTTATCGAGAAATCTCGCTATTGCTAAAGAGGCCGCAGATAAATCTAGCAAAGCAAAATCAGCTTTCTTATCATCCATGACCCATGAATTACGCACCCCTTTAAGTACTATTCTCGGTTTTGGACAATTACTCAAAGCTGATAAAGCGTTATTAAATGATGAGCAGTTAGAAAATATCGATTATATTCTCAATGGAGGCAATCAGCTCCTTGGTCTTGTTAATCAAGTACTCGATCTATCAAAGGTTGAAAGTAATACAATCAATATCACCCTTGAAACGACCGAAATCAACCATATCCTTGAACATTGCTTTAGTGTCGTACGAACACTCTCAAGTGAAAACGAAATTTCTATTGATGAATCAATATTGAATACAACCCTTCCCGCCGTCAAGATTGATGTAGACAGGTTCAAGCAAATTATAATTAACCTACTCAGCAATGCCATAAAATACAACAGAAAAAATGGCAGTGTTTATCTAAATCATGAAATACAAAAGTACAAAGGGATGTTGCGTTTATCTATTTCTGATACTGGACATGGCATTAAAAAAGAAAAACGCGAAAAACTGTTTACGCCATTCAATCGTCTTGGCGCAGAATCACTGGATATTGATGGTGTCGGTATCGGATTAACTATCTCAAAAGCATTTATTGAACTCATGAATGGCCATATAGGCTATTCACCTGCCGTTGATCAAGGGAGTATATTTTGGATTGAAGTGCAATTAGCAAATTAAAGAAAATCGCCTGAATCAAACAGGTAACATTTCTTTGATTTTACAACCAATCGCATATTCAATTTCAGGAATGATCTCTTCAATATGAACGATTCGAACAAGTGCATGAAACGGCAGCGTAATACCTGCTTTACCCGGTTCAATATTGACATCAAGCTCTTCACCTACCATCAACTCATGACTAGTATGAAAATTCAGCCCTGTCGCACTCAGATCTTTAATCCGAGCCGTTATCACCTGCTTACCACCTAATAAGCGAACAGTAATATCACTATCGACTTCCATTCTACGAAAATCGCGTTTTTCTTCTGAATCAACCATTTAAACCACAGCCCCTGTTTACATTAATGCGTATTAATCATTTATAACGATCATTTCTAGAGACTGTATCGGCCAATATTAGGCAACCTGAACAGGAATCGTGTTACGCGTGTGGGTAATATTGTTATTTTCGTCAAGATAAACCAATTTAGGCTTAAAATTCGCCAATGCTTGTTGGCTAAGACCGACATAACTACAAATAATAACGCGATCACCAGGACTCGCTTTATGGGCGGCAGCCCCATTGACCGAAATAATACCCGAACCCTCTTCAGCTCGAATAGCATAAGTCGTAAAACGCTCACCATTGGTGACATTGTAAATCTGAATCTGTTCATACTCATGAATACCCGCTGACTCGAGCAGGTGAGCATCAATCGCGCATGAACCTTCATATTCAACTTCAGAGTGCGTCACGCAAGCCCTGTGGAGCTTACATTTGAGCATCGTCGTTTGCATGGAACACCCTTTCTTTAACCATAATAATAAAGCCCGCTAATGCGAGCTGGTGCGTATTATCCAATGTTAACCTCTTGCATTCAAATCAAGCAGCTAACTTATTGATTTTACATGGCTTCTATTCTCAGATCAGACAGGGATTTTACACATTAGGTTGTCAATTAAGCGAGGTACACCCAAATTCGCCGCGGCTAAAATCATGAAATCACGATCTTTTTCGTCTGGTGTAAGCAATTCTGGGGTTAAAATCTGTATATAGTCGACCTGCCAGCCAGTCTTGTTCAAAACAGTCTGTGCTTCTGCTTCCAACTCAGTAAAATCGCGTCGTCCCTTCCGCAAATCAGCGGCAACACAACCTAACACCTGATATAAACGAGATGCTTGTTGGCGTTCAGCAGGCGTAAGGTATTGATTACGTGAACTCATGGCTAAACCATCATCATCACGTACCGTCGGCGCTGCAACAACCTTTATTGCTAGCGACAAATGGTCAACCAACCAGCGAATCACCTGTAGCTGCTGATAATCTTTGCTCCCAAACACCGCAATATCCGGCTTAACCACATCAAACAACTTCGCCACCACCGTTGCGACACCATCAAAATGGCCCGGACGATCCAAACCGCATAATTTATTCCCTAGTACTTCTGGCACATGGATATCACTACTGACGGTATCACCGTAAAGTGTTTCAATCGTAGGTAGGAAAACTAAATCAGCACCACGCTCTGCCAATAGTTCACAGTCTCGTTCTTGAGTACGCGGGTAGTTATCAAAATCCTCATTAGGACCAAATTGCGTTGGATTAACAAAAATACTGACGACGCAACGCTGACCATGTTGCTTGGCAAGATCAACTAATTGTAAGTGACCTTCATGCAAGTTCCCCATTGTCGGGACAAACGCAATACGTTCACCTGCATCACGCCATGGCTGACATGCTGCTTGTAGTGCTTCAACATCGTGTACTTGCACTAAAGAATGACTCATTGATAACTATGTTCAAGTGCGGGGTATTGTGCCTGTTTAACGGCATCAACATAGGAACGAATTGCGGATTCCATATCCTTTTCCCCAGCGAGAAAATTCTTAACAAACTTGGCTTTATGGCCACGGCTAATACCCAGCATATCGTAGGTAACCAACACCTGCCCATCACAATCAATCCCTGCGCCAATACCAATCACGGGGATTGTTAAGGTATCGCTAATTAATTTACCAAGTGATGCAGGAATACATTCCAACACCAACATTTGAATACCAGCTTGCTGCAACAATTGGGCATCATTCAATATACGTGCGGCACTGTCTTCATCTCGCCCCTGCACTTTATAACCATCTGGCCCTGTCACCGACTGTGGTTCAAGCCCCAAATGCCCACAAACAGGAATACCTTGAGCAACCAGTGCTTCAATATTAGCAATCTGTTGCTGACCACCTTCTAACTTCACCATTTGTGCGCCACTATCAGTCAATAAGCGACGTGAATTCTCAACTGTTTGTTCCGCTGTTGTATAACTTTGATAAGGCAAATCAACAATGATGTAACTTCGCTGGCTACCACGTACAACACTGGCACAATGATAAACCATGTCATCCATGGTCACAGGCAAGGTACTATCGTGACCCTGACAAACCATTCCCAATGAATCGCCAACCAGCAATACATCAACACCATTGTCATCTAATAAAGAAGCAAAACTCGCATCATACGCTGTTAACACGGCAATTTTTTCACCCTGCGTCTTCATCTTATGTAGTGCTTCAAGTGTTAATCGACTCATGACTAAAACTCAAACGGTTGTGGATTAAAATAATGTCTGCCACTGCGTACATTTTTAACTTGCTCAAGTAACAATTCATAATCTTGAGTGCTGTTCACCAAATCAATCTCTGAGGCATTCACAACTAACAACGGTGCTGAATTATATTGGTAAAAAAAACTGGTATAGCCATCGACAAGGCGCTGTAAATAAGCATGTGAGATATTTCTCTCGGCATCAATGCCGCGCTTGCTAATACGTTGTAACAATATATCAACCGGTGCTTGTAAATAAATCACCAAATCTGGCACAGGTGCATCAATAGTCATGTTTTCATAGACCTGTTCATACAGATCAAACTCATCTTCTTGCAAAGTCAGTTCTGCAAACAAACGATCTTTTTCCATTAAAAAGTCAGCGACCCGAACTGGTCGGAATAAATCATGTTGTCGTAATGCTTGCATCTGCCTAGCACGTTGAAACAAAAAAAATAACTGCGTGGGTAAAGCTGCCTCACCTGGTTTTTTGTAATAACGCTCTAGAAATGGGTTTTCATCTGCGCCTTCTAATAACAGCTCACTGTCAAAGGATTCAGCCAACCGCTTAGCCAAGCTGGTTTTACCAACGCCAATAGGGCCTTCAACAACTATAAAATCAGGGGTTGAACTGTTCATAATAAGGTCAAATATTTAGCAGTACATATTGTAACGTGTTTTCTGCACCTGTGCGCAATATAGGCCTACGCAGGGCACGGTATTTTCTCGACAATCGTTTGTGGGCAATTTTCTAAATATGCAGAAACTGCCCCTTTTTTGGGAATAATGAGCGCTGGTGCAATTTCGATCAACGGCAACAACACAAAATCACGCTGACATATTTCAGGATGCGGCACGGTTAACCTATCGCTAACAATAACTTCATCTGCATAAAGCAAAATATCCAGATCCATTGGCCTTGATTCCCAGCGCACCTCAGTACGTCTACGTCCTTGCGCAAATTCAATCGCCTGTAACTCATCTAACAACGTCGACGCATCCAATTCCGTTTCAATGGCGACCACTGCGTTCAAATAATCAGGTACTGAACTATCATCATTCAATGTGAGTGCTTTGCTTTGATAAAAAGAAGAACAGGAAATAAGCCGAGTTTGAGGTAGGTTTCGTAAAGCCTCAAGCGCTGTTATTAATTGCTGCTTTGGCCTATCAATATTACTACCCAAACCAAGGTAACTCAGCACCTTAGGCATTGGTTTTCTTTATTCGTGGTTTACGTCGACCACGACGGCGGACTTTTTTATTTTCATTCGGCAATAACATTGCTTCACGCCCAGCTTGATCGCAGGTTTGTATTTTTGTCCACCACTGCGCGTGATCAGCTAAACTCTCATCACCAATTGAACGAATTAACAAAAAGTCATACGCGGCACGAAAACGTGGATGCTCTAGTGTTCGCAACGCACGTTTACCACTTCGATTCATTAGGCGTGCTTGTAACACAAATATTTCTTTCACCATAATGGCAAAACGCTTAGGTATCGAAATAGATTGTCGTTGCACCCTAAAGACTTGATCCGTCGCTGCTTGTATTGCCTGAATCGCTGGCATGCCTTGTTGTAATAATGGCTGTATCGCTTCTTGCATTGGTTCCCAAAGCATGGCTGCAAACAGGAAAGCCGGTGTGACTGGTTTACCGGCCTGAATACGTGCATCAGTACTTTTCAATGCCTCACATATCAAGGTATGCGGAAAGCCTTCTGCTTCCTGACTCAAAATCCGCTCAGTTTGCGGAAACAACGGCGTAAATAAACCATAATGGCGTAGACTTTCAAATGTCTGTAAGGCACTACCAGCATGAAATAATTTAAGTACCTCTTCAAATAAACGCGCGGGAGAAATATCTGCTAACAAACCGGCCAATTCAAAAATAGGTGCTTCTGTTTTTTCTTCAATGCGCATGCCTAATTTAATTGCAAAACGTACTGCACGAAGCATACGCACCGGATCTTCATGATAACGGGCAGTCGGATCGCCAATCATTCGTAAAAGACCTTGCTGCAGGTCTTCATAACCATTGACGTAATCGATAACGGAAAA
>Ga0316207_10003918_pt1 | contig 13383 bp, 12 predicted proteins | sample 6weekpyrite_MG_FD_204943 | JGI IMG/M metagenome (GOLD analysis project Ga0316207, IMG submission 204943) | Microbial mat bacterial communities from mineral coupon in-situ incubated in ocean water Damariscotta River, Maine, United States -... | ecosystem: Environmental > Aquatic > Marine >... | reverse complement strand
ACATTTTAAACATGTCTGCAAAAATCATAGATGGTAAACAGGTTGCTGCTGATCTTCATGCAACCATCAAGCAACGTGTTGAAAAGCGTCTAAATGAAGGTAAAAAAGCACCGGGGCTTGCTGTTGTCCTGATAGGAGAAGACCCCGCGTCTCAGGTATATGTTCGTAATAAACGCCTGGCATGTGATAAAGCCGGCATTATATCCCGAGCTTATGACCTACCAGAAACTACCACACAGCAGGAACTGGATGATCTGATAGATAAGCTTAACCTAGATGAAGATATTCATGGCATTCTCGTGCAGTTCCCGTTACCTGAAGGCCTTGATGAATCAGCTGTTATTGAACGTATTGATGTCAGAAAAGACGTCGATGGATTCCATCCATTTAATTTGGGCCAGTTAGCACAACGTGGACCAGGCCTTCGCCCATGCACTCCCTATGGCGTCAAACTTTTACTGGACTCTACCGGTGAAGTTTATAAAGGCAGAAACGCCCTTATTGTAGGTGCCTCTAACCACGTTGGGCGCCCTGCTGCACTTGAAATGTTGCTAGCAGGAGCGACGGTTACTATTACACACCGCTTTACCTCAGACCTGGAAGACCACGTTCGTCGATCAGACATAGTTATCGTCGCCGTAGGCAAACCAGGGCTAGTAAAAGGTGAGTGGATCAAAGATGGTGCCACGGTAATTGACGTAGGCATTAATCGTCGTGAAGATGGCAGCCTTTGCGGTGATGTCGACTTCGCAGCAGCCTCAGAACATGCTGCGTGGATCACCCCTGTACCGGGCGGTGTTGGACCAATGACAGTAGCGGTATTACTCCTAAATACACTTGATGCGGCTGAAAATTTATACAATAAATAAATAGCGGTTATAGGTCGCAGCCATCAACTAAAGCCGACCTGAAATATGCGACAGATGTATGTGCTACACTTTAAACAACCTTTAAATTAACTCTTTTACCCCGATGTTTTAGCCTATGCATGATGCCCTTAGCGATACAATTATCTTACTGAGTATTTCTGTTGTATGCATTGCACTTTTCAGACGCATAAAATTTCCCGCTATATTAGCTTATCTCACTGTTGGTATTTGTTTAGGCCCCCACGCAGCTAACCTTGTACAAAGCTCTGATACATTACATTTCCTTGCGGAAGTTGGTATTGCATTTTTATTATTCAGCCTGGGTCTAGAGTTCTCTTTGAATAGACTCATAGCTAACCGGCGGTCGGTTGTTGGTCTAGGCAGCGCACAAGTTGCACTCACACTATTAATAGCCGGTTTAAGCGCCTGGTTATTAGGTGCCAGTAAAGAAACCGCTTTTGTAATTGGCTGCGTTATTGCCCTGTCGTCTACCGCGATTGTAATTAAGCAACTCGGCGAACAGTTAGAGCTAGATTCACGTCATGGTAGTGCCTCAATTTCAATTTTATTGTTTCAAGATATAGCCGTAGTCCCTATGCTCGTTATTATCCCGGCGATTGCCAGTGAACATGAAACCTCCTTTCTCGTAGAGCTTTCATATAGCTTTGCCATGGGTGTTGGCGTCACCATACTGATGCTGGCAATTGGCCGCTGGTTACTACGCCCTTTATTTCATGAAGTTGCTTCTGCCCACTCTGCCGAGCTATTCACAATAACGGTACTGCTTATCGCTTTAGTTTCAGCCTGGGTGACAGAGCTTGCGGGTTTATCAATGGCACTAGGTGCTTTTCTGGCTGGCATGATGTTAAGTGAAACAGAATTCAAACATCAAATTGAAAATGACATTCGCCCTTTCCGTGATATTTTTCTTGGCCTGTTTTTTATTACAGTAGGCATGATGTTAGATTTAAGCAGTCTGTTTGAATTTTTACACTGGGCAATTTTACTTGCCATTAGCATAATTATTGGCAAAACATTACTCATAATGGTTTTAAGTAAACGCATTGTTGGCTCCTCTACTGGCGTCGCTATGCGTACAGGTGTTGTATTAGGGCAATGTGGTGAATTTGGTTTTGCGATAATGGCACTAGCGGTAAGTTTTAATTTATTACCTGAAGCAGAGTCACAAATACTATTAACCTCAATTGTACTCACCATGATAGCGACACCATTTCTGGTTAAATACAACGGCCTGATTGCAAAAAAACTCACCGGTAGTTACGAACAAAGTAGAGAAGAAACCAAAGAATCTATTAGTCAAGAAACCAGCAATATGGATAAACACGTCATTATCTGTGGTTTCGGGCGTATAGGACAAAACATAGCAAAAATTCTTGATTCAGAAAACTTTAAGTACTTTGCGCTTGATTACAACGTAGATCTAATAACTAACGCAGCTAAAGCCGGTTATAAAGTATCTTTTGGTGACTCTACACATCGTGAAATACTACATGCAGCAGGCATAGAACGCGCTTCCATTTTAGTTATCTGTCACGACAATGTTGGCTCTGCTGAAAAAACGCTTCGACAGGCTAAAATGCTTAATACAAAAATACCCATCTTAGTCAGAACCAAAGATGATACCTATTATGAAAAGCTAAGTGATGCCGGTGCAACTGAAGTTATCCCGGAAACTCTTGAATCCAGTCTGATGATGGCATCACACGTGCTTTCACTGCTCGGCATACCCATGGCAAGAATTGTTCGTCGTGTTCAGGAAATGCGCAACAATAAGTATGCAACCATGCGTGAGTTTTTTCATGGTGATGAAGCAGATGATATTGAATTACCCGATGACATTCGAAAACGCCTGTCTAGTTACACCCTTGAAGAGGGGGCCTTCGCAATTGGTAAGAAAATAGAAGACCTTCATTTACAGTCAAAAGGCATTACACTTCACAAGAATAGAAAAGATGACTCAAATGTTGTTCCGCCAAATTCTGATGAAGAACTAAAACCAGGTGATGTTCTGGTGCTGTTTGGCACGCCAGAGGATCTGGAACATATTGAGGGTTACCTGCTAAACGGGTAAAATGAATACAGCTTAAGCTCGATATCACTATATAGTAATACCTCACTATAACTAAACACATACCTAAAAGTCTTTTCTATGATTTCAAAATCAACCTTAATAAAAGCATCTGAAGAAAACATAATAAAACCAGATCAAGTCGAACCTCTTTATCAGTTTATAAAAAATGAAAACTCGACAGAGGCTAACATATCAATAAACACAGAAGAACCTTTGAAATTTATACGAAGCTTTGGTGATGTTTTTATTGCACTCGGAATTATATTATTAGTTGTGTCAATTAATATGACATCTTTATCAGGCATGTATCTTTTAATACCGGCAGCTGGTTTTATTATTATAGCTGAATGGCTTGTACGCATTCGACGTCTTGCACTTCCTGGTATCGTCATTTTGTTATCTATATTATTCTTTATAAATAAGGCTTTTTCCTTTGATAGCGAGTATGCAACCACCCTTGGTTTAGGCATAATATTTTTTAGCAGTCTGCTATTTTACTTACGATATAAAATGCCATTTAGTTTATTACCACTGGCGGCTAGCCTGGTAGCAATAACGGTTATTCAATTAGGCATGGATGTGCTTAATAACCCACTAATATTTGTTTTGTTAGGTTTAATAACCTTCAGTATAGCCATGTGGTTTGACTCAAAAGATACCGCAAGAGAGTCTCACCTAAGCGACAGCGCTTTCTGGTTGCACTTACTAGCAGCCCCTCTGATTGTTCATGGTGCCATGCTGTCACTCTTTACCAGTGACAACCAGTTAACTCATTCTTTTAGTAATGATGTATTGATGTTATTGTTTTTTAGTGTTTTTTTTCTAACCGCTCTATTTGTTGACCGCAGAGCAATGTTAGTATCAACACAGTTATATGCCATTTATGCACTGACACAATTATTTCAGAGCGACATGATAGATTCACAAAATGTCATGATTTACGTATTAATGGCACTAGGTTTGTTTGTTATATTTTTCGGTACTTACTGGTATAAAACACGTCGAATTATTTTTGGAATGTTTGCTGACAGTAAAATCAGTAAATTTGTACCCAGCTTACATACACGAGATGTAAGTTAGGTATTTATGAATTTTATATCTTACTTCCTGTATCTTTTATGTTCGTTACCCTCAACATAATAGATCTGATTTTTACCGTTTTTCTTGGCTGAGTAACAGGCTGAATCAATTTCATCTATTGTTTCGTCTATTTTCCTTTCATCACCTTCCAGAATGCCTAAACCAATACTGATACTAACACTAACGTCATCGTTATTAAGACGTATTTTATTATTACTCACACTCTCGAGAACTAAACCTGAAATTTCCAGAGCTTTATTAAGCGGACAATCATTGAGAATGATAGCGAACTCATCACCACCTAACCTTGCTACAATATCTCTGTTACGAACATTTTTCTTTAATGTATTAGCTATTGAAATTAATAATTCATCACCTGCCTGATGTCCGTATGTGTCATTAATTCTTTTAAAGCCATCCAGATCCATCAGACACAAAATATGAACCGTCTGTTGACTAATTTTTTCGTCATAAATCTGATCTATATAACGTTCAAAGCCCCTACGGTTTAATAAACCAGTTAAACTATCATGGCTAGCCTGATGCGTAAGTTTATTAAGATGCTGCTTCTGTTTAAGTAATCGACCAAGAACCAGACTAGTTAAAATCATTGCTAGAAGTGATATTATAATTACAAAGGTAATCGCCTGACGATTTTGATTTTCGGCAATTGATTCGACTTTGTCGAGTGAGATAGTGACATATAATGCACCTAATAAATCATGCAATTTCCACTGCTTTCCTGTTTCATATCCATTTGCTATTCGCTGTTGTATTATTGATTCTGTTTTTTCATAACTATTATGGCAATTTACGCAAGATTCAGCGGATGCGGGATCAGCTTTAAGAAAATGTAATACCCTGTTTCCCTTTTCTCCCTCTTCTATTCTTGAAATAAACTTCCAGTTAACAGCTTCTTTTGAAGATCGATTTCCCTGCTGCTCTAACTGCGGCCAGGCCCATTTTAAGAATTCATTATTTAAACCCTGGGTGGGGTCAATATTCCACTTACTTACTGGTCGATATTGAAATAATTTAGCTGCATTTTTAGAAGATTCTATTCCTGTCTTTTTTAAGAATTGTGCTGGAATAGGCACATAACCCTTCATTTCATGGGACTTTACACTCGGTCCATAACCGTCCTGAGATAATTTAAGAGCTATATCGCGCGAATAAACTGATCGAGCTGATGTGGCCTGAATAGCGACTATCTCAGCTACAATCTTCGCCTGCTCCTCCATAGACCTGATAAGCACATGGTTAAGAAGCATATAGATAGAAATACAAAACAAACCATAGCCGGTTATTACCAGACTAATAAATTTTATATTTTTCAAAAAATTAAATTTCATACAGGCTTTTCATACCAGGAAGCTATCCATCTATAATAGTACAAAAAGTGTTATATGTTTGTTTTGGAGCAGATATAAATCTATTAACAGAGCGAACAGGAGGGTCAGGAAAAATAAGAAAAATCTACATTTTCAATGATAGAGAACTCACCATGTGACGTTCATTGCTTCAGTTTTTTATTCCCTCAATTGGACAACAAGTACGCCTGAGCAATTACTACGTAAGAATCGTGTAATAAAATGAATGTGTAGACCCTGTTCTATCAATGAACCATACACTTAATCAAATTCAACAAGACCTTTCATTACCATATCTGTAGAACTCACCAGACCAATGATAGTTCTATTCTCTACAACAGGTGCTCGCGTTAAACCAAACTGTTCAAACATTCTGGCACAATAACGTATATCCATATTCGGATCGATATTAATTACTGGTTTAGACATGATTTCGAAAATATTAACTCTGTTAGGCGAGCGATCTTTGGCTAATACTTTCTTAGCTATATCAGATAACAATACGATACCATATTCATCTTCAACATCTCTTTTTTGCACTATTAATGATTTAGTTTCCACATGCTTCATCATTTTAAGTGCTTCCATCACTGTCATTTTACCATCAACGATATCAACATTTGTCTTCATAACATCACGAACAGTTATAACTTGTTTTTTCATTACAGTTCCTCCTCAACAACGTGCACTAAGCTTTCAATCTGGTGCGCAACGCCCACCGCATCTTCCACATCAATTTGTATAGCTATTCCACTACCCGGACCAGTATCAAACTCACCAACAACTGCTATTTCTTCTAATATATGGCGACTTAAGTGCTCTTCAACCAGAAACAGTAAAACATCTCGCTGAGTTTCTAATGACAAACCTAAAAATGTTTTGGTTTGTTCTAATCCTTCGCCCCGTGCATTATTAATTATAGTTGCACCCGTAGCGCCTGCACTTCTTGCAGCATCCATGACTATATCTGTTTTTGTATCGTCAACGAATGCAATTAATAATTTAAAATGCATATCAATTCTCTCTCTAAATTTTAACGTGACCGGTTAGTCATATACTCAGTTATCTGTGCATACGCCATAACCGACATAATTGGAAATAAACTGGCAAAAGCGATTAAGCCAAAACCATCAATCAATACATTCCTACCTGGAACTGTTTCCGCTAGCCCCAGACCCAGAGCCGCCACAAGTGGAACGGTTACAGTAGACGTTGTAACACCGCCAGAATCATAAGCCAGTGGCACAATCATTTTGGGCGCAAAAAAGGTTTGAATAACAACAACGATATAACCGCTAATTATAAAATAATGTATTGGTAATCCCGTTACTATGCGGTAACTACCTAACGTTATTCCCACAGCTACACCTATAGCTACTGCTCTTCGTAAACCCCAAACACCTATTGCACCACCAGAAACTTCATGCGCCTTAATGGCAACGGCTATTAAGGAGGGCTCAGCAATAGTCGTACTAAAACCAATGGCAAATGCAAATATATATACCCAGTAATAATCAGCCCAGTTTATTACATCAGGTACAAGCCCTGCCTCACCATAAATAAAGGCCGGATTAGTTAATTGATCCGCCATTAAACGACCAAGAGGAAATAAAGCCTGCTCTAAACCTAATAAAAACAGAGACAAACCAACTAACACATATACAAAGCCAATTATAACGCGCTTAAGATTGGGTATAGGCCTGCGAATAACTAGAAACTGAAAGCCAAAAATAATACTGGCAATGGGTATTACATCTATAGATGTATCAATGATCATCTGTAGAATTTCCATTAATAAATCCATCAAATAACCATCCCGTATGCCATAACAAAAATCATAGGTGTTAATGATGCAAAAGCAATCAGACCAAAACCATCCGTCATAGGGTTTCTTCCCTTAATTGAGCAAGCCAGTCCAACTCCGAGAGCTGTAACCAAAGGTACGGTAATAGTTGAAGTCGTGACGCCGCCGGAGTCGTATGCAATACCAATAATCTCTTTTGGGGCCAGTGCAGTCATAATGACGACTAAAATATAACCACCCATTATCATATATTGAATAGACCATCCTTTAAGAATTCTCAGGACACCAATAACAATTGCAAGACCAACCGAAAAAGCAACCGTGAAACGCAATCCATCGGCATAACTTTCCATTGCATCCTGTGTGTTCTTAATCATTCCTCCCTGTGCAGCTACTTCAGAAGCTTCATCAGCAACTGCGATCAAAGCTGGCTCAGCTACCGTTGTTCCAAAACCCAGACAGAAAGCAAAAATCAATAACCACACGACACTGCCTTTTCGCGCAAAAGCATTGGCCATGCTTTCACCTATCGGGAACAGGCCCATTTCCAGACCATAAATAAAGAAGGTCAAGCCCATTATGATAAACAGGGTACCAATAATTATATCGAGAAAGCCCGGAATGGGCTGCTGCAAAACAAAGGCCTGAAAAAAACCAATTACCAGAATAATAGGTAAAAGATCTCTTAAACTCCCTAGCATCGATTTGAATAGTGCCAATAAAGCCTGATGCAAAAATGACTCCACTTAAAATTTTGAGTTATATGAACTTAAGAAAATGAATCTTCATTCCCTATAATTATATTTAAATCTGACAATTTAAAAATTATCTAAAGAATACTATCATGTCTGATTTATTAATTGAGCTTCAACCTCGATAATTTGTTGAGTCATATCAAGAACACTGTCAGGATTTAGCGAAATAGATGAAATCCCCTGTTCTACAAGCCAGCGAGTGATCTCCGGAAAGTCTGAGGGCGCCTGTCCGCAGATACCCACATATTTACCATGAGCTCGACAGGCATCAATCGCCATTTTCATCATGACTTTTACCGCTTCATTTCTTTCATCAAACCCTGTTAATAATCCCGAGTCTCGATCAACGCCTAATGTAAGCTGCGTCAGATCATTTGAGCCAATTGAAAATCCATCAAAGTGAGCCAGGAATTTATCTGCTAGTAGTGCATTAGCCGGAACTTCACACATAAGATAAATTTTTAAACCCAGATCTCCTCTGCTTAAACCGAATTCAGATAATAACTGCAATATATTTTTGCCTTCATCAACACTGCGCACAAATGGAATCATAATATCTATATTATCTAGTCCCATATTTTCACGCACCATCTTTAGTGCTTTACACTCCATCTCAAAACAGTCACGAAAATCTTTTGAAGGATATCGATATGCGCCTCTATAACCAATCATTGGGTTTTCTTCATCGGGTTCAAATAATTCACCACCAATTAAAGAAGCATATTCATTAGATTTAAAATCAGATAATCGAACAATAACCTGCCTTGGATAGAAAGAAGCGGCAATCATACCGATTCCTTCTGCAAGTTTCTTTTCATAAAAATCGATAGGGTCTGCAAAGCCAGCAATGTTCTCTGTTACCTTTTCTTTTAGATCTAGTGGTAACGAGTCAAACTCTAGTAATGCCCTGGGGTGTATTCGAATACTTGTATTAATTATAAATTCAAGCCTCGCCAGGCCGACACCATCAACGGGTAATCTGGAAGTTTCAAATGCCAGTTCTGGATTGGCCAGATTAAGCATAATATGTGTATCAGGTTTTTTTAAACCTGATACATCTCGTTTAATTTCACTGAAGTTTAATAAGCCCGGATAAATATATCCCGTATCACCTTCTGCACATGAAACGGTAACTTTCTCGCCTGTTTTAATTTTACAGGTTGCCTCACCGCAACCTACCACCGCTGGTACGCCTAGTTCTCTTGCAATAATTGCAGCATGACAGGTTCGACCTCCACGGTTGGTAACAATGGCGGAGGCAATTTTCATTACCGGCTCCCAGTCCGGATCCGTTATATCCGTGACTAAAACTTCACCCGGTTTCAATTTATCCATTTCACTGGCATCTAAAATCACACAGGCTTTACCTGAAGCAATTCGTTTACCAACACTTTTACCCACCGTCAGGGGCTGCGGCACATCCTCCTGTTCAATCTGAAAATGTGTTTGAAACTGTTTATTCTCATCCGCATGTATAGTTTCCGGACGTGCCTGTAAAATAAATAATTCCCCGGTGTCGCCGTCTTTTGCCCACTCTATATCCATTGGGCGCCCGTAGTGCTTTTCTATACACAGAGCATAACGGGAAAGTTGTAAAACATCTTCATCATTAATACTAAATTTATTCTGTTCCTCTATCGACACTTCAATATTGCGTGTTGATAATCCGGCTGTAGTATCATGGCTATATATCATCTTGATGTCTTTCTTACCAAGATAACGCCTGATAATCGGCTGTTTCGTTTCCAGTGTTGGTTTAAAAACATAAAACTCATCGGGGTTAACTGAACCTTGAACTACATTTTCACCTAAGCCCCATGCTGCATTAATAAGAATGACATCTTCAAAACCGGTTTCTGTATCAATGGTAAACATTACGCCCGAAGAACCACTATCGGCACGTACCATTTTTTGAACGCCGATGGATAGAGCGACATCCATATGCGCAAAGCCTTTATCCACACGATATGAAATAGCTCTGTCGGTAAAAAGTGAAGCATAAACCCGTTTGCAGGTTAATAATAAATTTCGACGACCAGAAATATTTAGATAGGTTTCCTGCTGCCCTGCAAACGATGCTCCTGGCAGATCTTCAGCAGTCGCCGAACTACGAACGGCAACATCAGGATACTCACCATACTCTTCACCTAACTTTTCATAAGCAGCTACTATTTCTACAGCAAGATCTTCAGGCATATCCGCATGTAATACCCAGCTACGAATTTGTCTACCTACTCTGGCCAACGCATTCACATCACTGGTATCTAACCCTTCAAGTGCATTTCTTACTTTCTCGACCAGATTATTCTGCACCATATAATGATGATAAGCTTTTGATGTAGTGGCAAATCCATTTGGTATCTTAATGCCCTGAGCAGACAGCTTACGGTACATTTCTCCCAGAGATGCATTTTTACCTCCGACCTGATCAATATCACCAATGCCCACATCGCCAAAAAAACTTACATACATTATGAGAATCCTTAATCAATAAATGAATAGTTAATATGAGTATAAGACGTTGAAAAAGAAGTGCTGAAAAATTTTGAGGTAGAACTAACTAATTTGCAATACGAGCAGGATAGGTTTTTCAGAAACGCCCGTGCTGGAGCATCAGTAAGGTACAGTCTTTAACAAAGGGTATCTCATGGTGCAACAAAGCTAGTTCCAGCTCATCACTTTCTGTACCCGGATTAAGAATCACCCGGGATGGATTTAACTTAACAATTTCATCTATTAAGGGACTTATTCTTTGAGGGCCGATATACAGAGTAAGCGTATCAACGGGTGCCTGAATCTGTGACAAACTATGTTTTACCACCAGACCATCTATATTTTCTAATTTAGGGTGCACAGGTAAAACATGATGGCCGTACTCCAGCAGCATTTTAATCGCTTTATAAGAGTAGCGATGGGCTTTATTACTGGCGCCGAGTACAACGATCTGGGTATCTTGCATAGCTTATACTAACTATTCAAATGCTCGGGTTTTACAAATTTAACTTCCTGAGGCGCACTGTACTCTCTATCATAAACCAGAGTAATCTGTTGCTGACCGTCTTTTTCTTTTGATGCGACCTGCTTTAACTCAGGTAAACGCGTCGCCAGATAAGCCATGCTCGCAGAAATTAATTGCTCATCATCCGCCTTAATTGCCATCATTAGTTGATCTGCTACAAATTGGGCTTTTTGTTCCTGATCGGGAGCAAAAATATTACCCTGCCCACTGGGAATACCCATATCCATTTTCTCATCCATTTTTTGCAGATAAGATAACTGTTGTTCTGCCAGAGGTTTACTCCGATCATACTCAATCTCAGAATCACCATTAACTACAGCAACCAAAATACTCATATTCTATAACCTAAAAATTTGTTAAACCTGTATTCTTTATATCTGCCAGCGCATATACCTGAGCAGTACCAGAAGAGATAGATGGCCTATATTAACATATTTTAATTTTCCAGCCGTATTCTTATCCCAGAAGGCTGACAGCCTGATACAATATCTTCCTTTTATAACCCTGCGGACACCCTATGAGCCAAGCCCCATCAGCCTTATTACTAATTGCCACTGGCTGTCAGCACTGCCCTAGCATGTTACTGAGTCTGTCTGATTTAATTAAAGAAGGCAAAATATCCCAGTTAGAGGTGGTAAACATTGTTGAGGCGCCGGAACGTGCACAGGCATTAAATGTCCGCTCTGTACCTTGGTTAAAAATAGGTGATTTTGAACTCGTGGGTCTTAAATCAAAGTCAGAGATTCTACAATGGATAGATAAATCGACAGACACTGAAGATATGAGCGCCTATTTTGAGGAACTAATGGTCTCCGGTGAAATCTCAAAGGTGCAACAGCTAGTTCAAGAAAAGCCCGGGCATATGAAAACGCTGCTCGATATTATGGCTAATGATGAATCCAGTTTATCAGCACGTATTGGCGTAGGTGTAATTTTTGAACAACTTGCTGGAAGCGAAATTTTACAAAACAATATTGATGAGCTGGGTGATTACTGCAAAAGCCCAGTTGCCCGAATCCGTAATGACGCCTGTTATTATTTAGGTTTAAGTCATCATGTAAAAGCTGAAAAATACATACGCCCGCTACTGGATGATAAAGACGATGAAGTAAAAGAGATTGCCCAGGACGCATTAGATGAGATTAGTGAAAACCAGGTAAATGTATAGAAAGTTAAAGGATGATAAAAATGAAATGTCATGAAGTAGATTACAAAATTATTGGACACGACATGCAAATGGTTGAGGTTGAACTGGACCCAAATGAAACCGTTATTGCTGAAGCAGGTGCAATGACATATATGGAAGACGATATTACTTTCGAGACTAAAATGGGTGACGGCTCAGATCCAGAACAGGGTTTTATGAGCAAACTATTCAGCGCAGGTAAACGAGCTATTACTGGTGAGTCTCTATTTATGACTCACTTTACAAATACTGGCTTAGGTAAAAAACATGTGTCTTTTGCCTCACCCTTCCCCGGTAGCATAATTGCGGTAGACATGTCCCAGTTAAACGGAGGTCTATTATGTCAGAAAGATTCTTTTCTGGCAGCTGCATTAGGCACCAGAATAGATATCGCCTTTAACCGAAAACTGGGTACGGGCTTTTTTGGTGGAGAAGGATTCATTCTGGAGAAACTTCAGGGTGATGGTATGGCCTTTATCCATGCGGGTGGTACAGTTGTAAAGAAACAACTTAATAATGAAACCCTGAGACTGGATACCGGTTGTCTGGTGGCATTTAGTGAAAGTATCGATTACAACATTGAAATGACAAAGGGCCTGAAAAGTATGTTCTTTGGCGGTGAAGGTATGTTCTTAGCGACGCTTAAAGGCACTGGAACAGTCTGGATACAGAGCCTGCCATTTTCTCGTCTTGCTGATCGTGTGATAGAGCATGCACCATCACATGGTGGTAGCGACAAGGGTGAAGGCTCGGTGCTGGGTGGCATAGGTCGTTTGATCAATTAGTAAAATGGGCTTAACTATAGAATTGACCTTCGTTAAGTCAATTAAAACCAACAACACTTACAATTATTTTTTAAATTATTGAAATCCCATATGAAAGCCTTCTGGAATACTTTTAACGCCGCTCCGCACCGCTTATTTTTTTTTAGCGGTGCCATACAACTAATTCTTCCCATATTACTATGGTCTGTTGAACTGCTCGGCAGATATACCAGTATCTGGTCACCTCTAAACACACAAATCCCTACTACCTGGGCACATAGTTTTGTGATGATATATGGCCTGTTTATCTTTTTCATTTTCGGTTTTCTAATGACGGTTTTTCCACGCTGGATGAACACAAAACCAATTGATAAAGAACACTATGTTGTCCCATTTATCATGCTCAATACGGGGTTGATAATTTTCGAAATAAGCCTTTTTTAT
>Ga0316207_10003917_pt1 | contig 13388 bp, 1 predicted proteins | sample 6weekpyrite_MG_FD_204943 | JGI IMG/M metagenome (GOLD analysis project Ga0316207, IMG submission 204943) | Microbial mat bacterial communities from mineral coupon in-situ incubated in ocean water Damariscotta River, Maine, United States -... | ecosystem: Environmental > Aquatic > Marine >... | reverse complement strand
GGACGATCCAAAGAACAGCCCATCAAGATAGGTTCTGTGAAAACAAACTTTGGCCATCTTGAGTTCACCGCGGGGATCGCCGCACTGATCAAAGTGGCATTGTCACTTAAAAATGAGGAAATTCCTCCGCATCTGCATTTCGACAAGCCCAATTCCCATATCGAATGGGACAAGTTACCTGTGACGATTCCTGCCGAGCGTACACCGTGGCCAGCTGCAGACAAACCGCGCACGGCGGGTGTCAGTTCATTTGGTTTTAGTGGCACTAATGCTCATGTCATTGTCGAGCAAGCTCCGGCAGCTCCGACGCAAGTTGCGGAGACAGAGCGGCCGTTACAGATATATACGCTTTCGGCCAAAAGTGATAATGCACTTAAAAATCTGGCCAAGCGTCATCAACTGGCATTGGCAGAGCATAAAGAATGGTCGTTCCCCGATGTGTGTTTTACGGCTAATGCAGGTCGGGCACAGTTCAATCACCGCCTGGCCATGATTGTGGATTCTGCCGAACAGATACAACAAGGGCTTGCATCGTTTAACGAAGGCAAGCCCAATGCCTCGCTGCAATCCGGTCGCATCGAGGGCTCAGACGAACCCGAAGTGGTGTTCCTGTTTACCGGGCAAGGTTCTCAATACGTAGACATGGGTCGCGAGTTGTTCGAGACACAGCCGGTGTTCCGCGAAGCACTAGAGCGCTGCGATGAAATCCTGCGACCATCTTTGGATAAGCCACTTCTTGAGGTGTTGTATCCCGATGGAGGCAAGGACAGTAGTGAGGCCGATCTTATCAACCAGACCGCCTATACACAGCCGGCGCTGTTTGCGCTTGAATATTCATTGGCGCAGCTTTGGCTTTCCTGGGGTGTGAAACCTGCTGTCGTGATGGGTCATAGTGTCGGTGAATATGTAGCGGCGTGTATCGCCGGTGTATTTACTCTTGAAGATGGACTCAAACTTATTGCTGAACGTGCTCGCCTTATGCAGGCCCTGCCAGCTGGTGGCGCTATGGCGGCGGTATTCGCAGATGCGGATAAGGTTAAAAATGCTATTGCTTCCTATAGCGATATGGTTTCTATTGCCGCATTGAACGGGCCGGATAATACTGTCATCTCGGGTGCGGCAGACGCCATCGAGGAAATTATCAGTAAACTGGATGCTGATGGCATCAAGTCCAAGCCGCTTGTGGTATCCCATGCGTTTCATTCGCCGCTCATGGCACCCATGCTGGATGAATTTGAAAAGATTGCCTCTGAGCCCACTTACTCAGCGCCCAATATTGGCCTGGTTTCGAATAAAACTGGACAACTCGTTGATAACGCCGACATCACCAGTGCCAGCTATTGGCGAAACCATGTACGGGAGCCCGTGAATTTCGTTGGCTCCATACAGACCTTGAATGACCAGGGATATCAAATGTTCCTGGAGATTGGTCCGCATCCGGTTTTGCTGGGTATGGGTAGCGAATGCCTGCATGAGAATACCGGGCACTGGTTGCCTTCCATGCGTCGTGGACAAGGGGACTGGTCACAGATGCTTAAGAGCCTGGCCACTCTCTATGTGTCGGGTGTCGATATCGATTGGAACGATTTTGATAGCCCATGGCCAAGGCGCAAGCTGACATTGCCTACCTATCCGTTTGAACATCAACGTTACTGGGTCAAAAAAGTCGACAGGAAATTACCCGATTCCAGACAAGCTACCGAAAAAGACCTGCGGGAATGGTTATATGAACTCAAATGGCGTTCAAAACCGGTGGATGTACCCAAGGCAGCAGATTTTATCCCTGCGCCTGCCAAGATCGTCGAACAGGTTGAGCCCCAGGTGCAAGCGCTTGAGGTGGAACACGGTGTGGAAGTCTACAAGGAATTTCTGCCCAAACTGGACAACCTGTGTTCGGTCTATATCGTTCAGGCCCTGACGCAACTAGGCCTGGAATGGGGAGAAGGCGCAGGTTTTTCCACAGAGGCATTGGTGAAACAATTCGGTATAGCAGAGCAACACAAACGATTGTTTGGGCGCATGCTGGAGATCCTGGGTGAAGATAGTGTGTTGACGCGGGACGGATCTCAATGGACTGTCAAGGCGGCACCGGAACAGCTTGATCCAGGGGCCATGTTGCAACAGCTACTTACTGATTATCCTCAATTCAGCGCCGAGCTGACACTCACAGGCCGCTGCGCAGGTCCATTGGCAGATGCGCTACAAGAGAAATGTGACCCGATGCAGCTGCTTTTTCCCAAGGGTTCGCTTGATTCAACAGAGAAGCTCTATCAGGATGCGCCCGCGTTACGTTTGTTTAACTCGTTGGTGCAGAAGAGCGTGGCAACAGCCATTGCATCACTACCCACTGACCGCAAGTTACGTGTTCTGGAAATTGGTGCCGGCACGGGTGGTACCAGTGCTTATGTATTACCGCAATTACCTAAAGAGCAGACGCATTACGTCTATACGGATGTATCGAATCTCTTTTTGGCGCGGGCACAACAAAAGTTCAGCGACTATCCATTCGTCGAATACCGAACCCTGGATGTCGGTCAAGACCCTCGCGAGCAGGGTTTTGACTTGCATCAGTTTGATATTATTTTGGCGGCAAATGTTTTGCACGCTACCCCTGACCTGCAAACAACGATGGTCAACGTGAAGAAACTATTGGCACCCGAGGGTATGTTGGTTCTGCTCGAAGGTGTACTGCCGCAACGATTCGGTGATCTGACCGTGGGTTACACTGAAGGCTGGTGGGCATTCACGGATACCGATCGCAGACCTTCTTATCCATTGATGTCCACCGGCAAGTGGACAGCGTTGTTCGAGGAAAACGGCTTTACCGGTGTTAGCTCGGTTCCTGGACCGGGATACAATGCGGAGGGCGCTGTGGCCCAGCAAAGGGTGCTGTTGGCACGAGGGCCTGCGTCCCTGGAAGCACAGGCGGGCAGATGGTTGATATTTGACGATGAACAAGGTGCCGGGGAAGACCTGGCGAGGGTCATACGGGCAGATGGTGGGCGTTGTGTTACCGTACATAAGGGTGACGCCTATCAAGAGAAGGACAAGGATGACTTTACAATAAATCCACAACAGCCTGATGACTACAAACGCGTGACTGAAGCCGTTATGGGTGACAAGACGTCACCATGTCGTGGCGTAGTGCATCTGTGGGGTGTCGATGAAGATCTTTCGTTGGATTCGAGTGCAGCTGAGTTGGATCAGTCACAGGAAAGAGTGAGTGGTAGCGCCCTGTATCTCGTTCAGGCCCTGGCTGCGATTCAGTCACCACCACGTCTTACATTAGTCACTCGTGGCGCCCAACCGGTAACGGCCGATGCTGAAATAAAGCGCATGCCTCAGACAACGTTGTGGGGATTGGGCAGGGTCATCGCCATGGAGCACCCGGAGCTAAGCTGTGTGCGTGTGGACCTCGATCCTGAACAAGGAAAGGATGACGCAAGTGCTTTATACAGGAATATCCTGTTGGCTACGAGTGATGAAGATCAAGTGGCCCTTCGTGACAACCAGCGTTTTGTATTACGCATGACGCCCAGTGAAGCAGCATTGGCTATTGAAGACAGTCAGCCACTGAATTTCCGTGATGATGCCACTTATTTGATAACCGGTGGACTCGCGGGGCTGGGATTGTTGGTTGCGAAATGGATGGTAGAGCATGGTGCCCGACATCTGGTCTTGATGGGGCGCCGTGAGGCTTCCGATGAGGCGCAACAGGCTATTAGCGGCATGGAACAGGCCGGGGCTATTATTAATATATCTCTGGGTGATGTCGCTGATCGCGCTCGAGTGGATGAAATCTTGCAGCAGATTGATAAGGATAAACCACTGGATGGCATTATCCACTGCGCCGGTGCACTGGATGATGGAGCGCTGCTGCAACAGAGCTGGCCGCGTTTCCAGAAGGTTATGGCTGCCAAGGTGCAGGGTTCATGGAACCTGCATGCCCTGACGCAGGGCATGAACCTGGAACATTTTGTACTGTTTTCCTCGGGTGCTTCATTTTTGGGTTCACCGGGGCAGGGCAATCATGCCGCAGCCAATGCTTTTATGGATTCGCTTGCCCATTATCGTCGCGGCCAAGGCATGTCAGGCCTGAGTATCAACTGGGGTGCCTGGAGTAAGGTAGGGGCAGCGACTCGCGACGGGGTTATCGAGCGCCTGGAGACCCAGGGTATGAAGTCATTTAGCCCTGAAGAAGGCCTGGAAATCCTGGAACGCTTAATGAAAGCGGATACGGGTCAAGTAGGGGTGTTGCCAATCCATAGTACGGAGTTAATACAGCACTCCACCGGTGGCTCTGAGCACGGGCTATTTGAAGAGCTGGCACCGCAAGAAACTGCTGAAGAGGCTGCGTCAGTAACCGAACAGGAGCAGGCGCCTGACTTTTTAGATGAGTTATCACAGGCCTCAGCGGCCAGGCGCAGAGGGTTGCTGCTGGAGGCTGTGCAAAACCAGGCGATCAAGGTCATGGGCCTGGATGCTACGGAAGCGGTTGACCCCCAACAACCCCTCAGTGAGATGGGACTGGATTCGTTAATGGCGGTGGAGTTGCGCAATGCACTCGGTGCAATGGTCAGCAAAACATTCCCTGCGACGCTGTTATTCAATTATCCTACCATTGAAGAGTTGGCCAATTATATTGGCGATGAGGTGTTGTCGTTGGCCGGGGGCAAGGCAGAACAAAACGAGCAAGCTGCCGCAGAACGAGAAAAAGAGGAACGTGCAGCAGCTAAAGAGGAAGAATTGGATGAGCTTTCAGAAGACGAGATGGCAGATTTGCTGGCAGAGAAGCTGAAAGATCTTTGAGTTTGGTAAGAGTGGTGTACCGATAACAAGACGAGTATGAGTTATGAGCAGTCAATCGAATGATCAGGCCCGAAAGGAAGTATTAAAAAAGGCTCTGCTTAAAATCGAGCAACTACAGGAACGGCTTGATGTTGATGAACGCAAGCGTACGGAGCCTATTGCCATCGTGGGTATGGGCTGCCGTTTCCCTGGGGGTGCCAATGATCCAGAGTCATTCTGGAACTTGCTTCGTGACGGCTTTGACGCGATTGTCGAGATCCCACCTGAGCGCTGGGATGTAGATGAGTATTTTGATCTCGACCAGGATGTACCGGGAAAAATGTACTCCCGCAAAGGTGGTTTCCTGGACCAAAAGATCGACATGTTTGATCCGCAGTTTTTCAGCGTGGCGCCTGTCGAGGCCGAACGCCTGGATCCCCAGCAACGGCTGTTGTTGGAAGTTGTCTGGGAGGCACTCGAGCAGGGTGGGCATGCGCCTGAGAAACTGGCCGGTAGTGACACCGGGGTTTTTGTTGGCATGACAGCTGCCGATTATGCTCACCTGCAAACCCGCTCCGGTAATACCGATTTTATTAATACCTATCACGGCTCCGGCGTGGCTAACAGTGTGGCAGCCGGACGTCTATCTTATGTATTAGGGCTTAAGGGTCCATGTATCACCGTCGATACTGCCTGCTCCTCGTCATTGGTGGCGGTGCACCTCGCTTGTCAAAGCCTGCACGCGGGTGAATGCCGTATGGCGGTGGCCGGCGGTGTACTCCTTATTATTGCACCTGATGGTCATATCATTGCCTCTAAAGGACAGATGTTGGCGCCGGACGGTTACTGCAAGACCTTTGATGAAGCAGCAGACGGTTATACCCGTGGTGAGGGTTGCGGCATGATCGTCTTGAAACGACTCTCCGATGCCCAGGCCGATGGCGATACCATTCTTGCACTGATCAATGGTACTGCCATTAATCAGGACGGGCGAAGTGGTGGTCTTACTGCACCAAACGGCAAGGCCCAGGAAGAGGTTATGCGTCAGGCACTGGCTGCATCCCATATAGATCCCACGGATATCAATTATGTCGAGACCCATGGGACGGGTACCTCGCTGGGTGATCCGATAGAGGTCCAGGCACTGGGAGCGGTACAGGGAGCAGGACGACCGAAAAACAAGCCACTTCTGATCGGTTCGGTTAAGACCAATGTTGGCCACCTGGAGGCGGCCGCCGGTATTGTAGGCCTTGTAAAAACCGTGTTGGCCTTGCAGCATGGTGAGATACCTCCACATCTCCATTTTAATAAACCGAATCCCTATATCCCCTGGGATGAATTGCCAATTCAGGTAACTTCGAGCTTAACCCCATGGCCGGACTATGCAAAACGACGTCTTGCTTCAATCAGTTCCTTTGGATTTTCCGGCACAAATTCCTGTGTGGTGCTGGAGAATGCGCCGGAAGCAGAGCCTGCAAAGGCAGAGTACGAACGGCCACAACATATCCTGGTGTTGTCAGCGAAGAGCGATGCTGCATTGAATGAATTGAGCGACCGATATATTCGGTTTTTTGAATCGCATGATGACAAGCCATTATCGGATGTGTGCTTTACAGCCAATGCAGGGCGTTCACATTTTACGAATCGCCTGGCGGTTGTTGGTGAAACTCAAAAAGATATCTACAAGCGCCTGGTGGCTTATCGTGACCATGAAAGTATTGATGGGTTGTTTCAGGAAACTGCCAGTAGTCATCCACCACAGGTCGCCTTTTTGTTTACAGGGCAGGGTTCACAGTCGACCGGCATGGCACGCCAGCTTTACGAAACACAGCCCGTGTTCCGTAAAGCCCTGGATGAATGCGCCGAACTCATGCAGTCCAGTCTTGATAAGCCATTACTTTCGATTTTATATCCCGAGGCTGGTAAGGAAGATGAGGCCAGGGATTTATTAAACAATACAGCCTATACTCAGCCGGCCTTGTTTGCTATCGAATGGTCGTTGGCTGAGCTATGGCGTTCCTGGGGTGTCGTACCCTCTGTGGTGATGGGCCATAGCGTGGGTGAATATGTGGCGGCCTGTGTTGCAGGTGTGTTTAGCCTTGAAGATGGCATCAAGCTCATCACTGAGCGCGGTCGCCTGATGCAGCAATTGCCGGCCGGAGGAGCCATGGCAGCGGTCTTTGCTGATGAAGAACGTGTCACCGCGGCCATTTCTTCACATAAGGATGCGATCTCCGTCGCTGCTATTAATGGGCCCACCAATACAGTTATTTCCGGCGTGGAAACCCAGGTAGAGGCCGTGTTGCAAGAACTGGAGGCGGAGGGTATCGAATCCAAACGCCTGACGGTTTCTCATGCCTTCCATTCTCCTTTAATAGAACCTATGTTGGACGACTTCGAACGTGTAGCTGCCGAGGTAGAATACGCGAGACCAGAGATCGATCTGGTTTCCAATGTTACGGGTAAGCTGGTGAACGGAGAAGAAGTTTCCAATGCTGCGTATTGGCGTCGGCATGTACGTGAGCCTGTTCGGTTTGAACAGTCCATGCGTGCACTGCAAGACCATGATATCCAGTGTTATGTCGAGATCGGCCCCCGTCCCGTTCTGCTGGGTATGGGCAAACTGTGTCTGCCATCGAGCACGGCGTTGTGGCTACCTTCTCTGCACAGTGGGCAGAATGATTGGCAAAAGGTACTGGCTACCCTGGGTGAGTTATATACGCATGGTGTGCGCGTGGACTGGGCTGGGTTTGATCGTCCTTATCCTCGTCGCCGCATAACATTGCCTACGTATCCCTTTCAGCGGGAACATTACTGGTTTGAATCCACAACAGCCCGGCGATCAGCGAGGCATATCGATAAGAATGCACACCCGCTACTTGGTCAAAGACTGCGTTCTCCAAAGATTGACGATGTGGTCATGGAGTCTGAGTTCGGCACAGATAACCTGCCGTTTATCGAAGATCACCGTATCTATGAGACTGTCCTGGTTCCTGCAACGGCCTATCTGGAGATGGGGCAGGCGGCTGCGGCAGAGGTGTTTGGCACCGGCTCACATGTGGTCGAGAACTTCAATATTAACGAAGCACTGGTAGTTGAAGGTGACGCACATCCGGTTGTTCAAACCATCGTAACCCCGAGCGATTCGGATAAAGCGCTGTTTGAGATATACAGCCTTGGCAGTCGTGACAGTGATACCAGGGACTGGCTTCTCCATGCGAGCGGTGAGCTAAGACAGGGTGGGCAGGAATCTGACCAGGAAATTCCAAGTGAAAAGCAATTGGAAGAGCTGGAATCGCAATGTCAGGAGGTGCTGAGTGGTCAGCAGTACTACGATGCCCTGCGTAAAGGCGGAGTGGAATATGGTCCCATGTTTCAGGGGATCGAATCCCTGCACCGACGCGATGGAGAAGTGGTGGGTCGGCTTGTCTTGCCGGATGCTGTGAAAGCAGAGATGGGTCGCTATCGATTACACCCTGCGTTGCTGGATGCCTGTTTTCAGTTGCTTGGAGTAGCTTTACCTGGAGGCGGCAAGCTGGACTCTGAAGGTGATATCTATCTGCCAATGGGTTTAGATAGCTTTGAAGCCGGTGTGCAGCCAACAGCATCCCTTTGGAGTCATGGCCTGATTCGGGAAGGTGGTGGTGACGATGAAATGCTCACTGGAGATATTGATGTCTTTAATGAGGATGGCCAATTGGTCTCGTCCATTAAAGGCTTACGTTTCAAGAAGGCAAGTCGGCAGGCCCTGCAACGTTTAAGGCAACAGGATGTATCACGCTGGATGTATGGACTTGACTGGCAGGAAGACGAGTGGCCAGATCAGGCCGAGGTTGATACCCGTGGTCTGTGGTTGATTTTTGCCGATAGTAATGGATACGGGGCTCAAATCGCCAGTTACCTGAAAGATAATGATGGCCTTTGCATTAAGGTCTCTGCCGGTAAAGGTTTTGGTAAATCTAAAGACGGGAGCTTTACTGTTAATCCGCTTGCCAGTGAAGATTTCGAACAATTGCTAGACCAGGTCAGTAAAGAAAACGATATGCCGATCCACGGTATTGTTCATCTGTGGAGCCTGGACATCGAGGCGCCGGGAACAGATGCGAAGGATTTGGTTTCAACGCAGGATTATGGCTGTCTTGGTGCATTGAATCTGGTGCAGGCCTTAATAAAGAGTTCTGCGGTCGGAGCACCTGGGTTGACGTTGGTGACACAGGGTGCCCAGCCTGCTGATCAAAATCGTGATCATCCAAACGTCTGGCAATCACCAATGTGGGGTCTGGGAAGAGTTGTTGCATCGGAAGCGCCTGACCTCAACTGCAAACTTGTGGATCTTGATCCCGAAACAGAAACAAGCGGTAATATTGAATTATTGATTAAAGAGCTTGGTGCCGACGCTAAGAAAGAAAACCAGGTTGCGGTACGAGGTGGGAGTCGGCGTGTACTCCGCCTGGTGGAAAATACAGCCGGTAAACCTGTAGCCGGCAAGCAAGAGTTGGATTTAAGTCAGCCTTATCAACTTGAAATCAGTGAACGGGGCGTTCTGGAAAATCTGCAACTGCGTTCAGCAACTGAAGAGCAACCAGGGCCTGGTGAGGTGCTGATAAATGTACAGGCCACTGGTCTGAACTTCAGGGACGTATTGAATGCCCTGGATATGTATCCCGGTGATCCTGGGCCGCTCGGCAGCGAATGTGTTGGACGGATTTCGGCGATAGGTGAGGGCGTTGAAGGGTTTCAAGTTGGTGATTCGGTAATGGGTGTCACCACCCGCGGTTTCAGTACGTTTACTACGGCACCCGCAGCACTGGTTGTTCACAAACCGGATGAACTCAGTATTGAAGAGGCGGCGACAGTTCCGATTGTATTCCTGACAGCCGATTATGCGCTGCATCACCTGGCCAAAATCAAGCCCGGAGAACGGGTTCTCATTCATGCAGCTGCCGGGGGAGTTGGTATGGCAGCCGTGCAATTGGTCCAACGAGCCGGCGGTGAGATCTTTGCCACGGCGGGTAGTCCGGAAAAACGCGAGTTTCTGAAATCACTTGGTATTCGTCATATCATGGATTCACGTACGACGGAGTTTGCAGACCAGATCATGGAGGTCACCAACGGTGAGGGTGTGGATATCGTTCTGAACGCACTAATCGGAGAATTCATTCCAAAGAGCCTGTCCGTGTTACGTAAAGGCGGACGTTTTGTGGAGATTGGCAAGACCGAACTATGGGACCAGGAACGTGTTAGCAAAGACTACCCGAACGTGACCTATTCTGCATTTTATTTCGGCGATGTTTGTCTGCAAGATCCCAAACTTGCCAATACTATGTTTCGTGACCTGATGGCGGCATTCAAGACCGGCGAACTTAAAGCCTTACCACGGCGAGTCTTCCCCATTACTGAGGTTGAGGCGTCGTTTCGATTTATGGCGCAGGCGAAGCATATTGGTAAAGTCGTTGTCGTCGACCAACAACAAGGACAGGTTGGCGTAGAAATTAAACCGGATGTGTCTTATTTAATAACAGGTGGCTTCGGTGGCCTGGGTCTGGTTGTAGCGCGCTGGCTTGTAGAGCAGGGGGCGAGACACCTGGTACTGGTTGGGCGTAGCGGTTCATCGGAAAAATCCGAACAGGAAATAAGCCAATTACAGGAACTGGGGGCAGAAATTATTTCAGCAAAAGCCGATGTCGCAAACAGAGAGGAGCTCGGAAAGATAATCGACGACATCAACAAGCAGACACCGTTGAAGGGGATTGTTCATACAGCAGGCCTTGTGGATGACAGTGCACTGGCCGGGCAGAGCCGTGAGAGTTTTTATAAGGTGATGGCGCCCAAGGTCGATGGTGCCTGGAATCTGCACAGTTTGACGTTAAATCTTAATCTGGACTTTTTTGTTTTGTATTCAGCTGGTGCGGCGTTGTTCGGTGCGCCGGGACAAGCCAATTATGCAGCGGCAAATACTTTTATGGATGCGTTGGCTTATGCACGACGCGCAGATGGTCTCCCGACCCTGAGTATCAATTGGGGGCCCTGGGCCAAGGTGGGCATGGCTGCGGAACTGGAAGAGCGCGAGCGCGAACGATGGGCGCAACAAGGTATGGACAGTATAGAGCCTGAGCACGGAGCTAGGGTACTTGAACAGGTGATGCAACAAGAGTTGGCACAAATAGCTGTTTTGCCTATCGACTGGCCCAGGTATTGCTCACAGTTCCCTGACGGCGATGAGCCACCTCTGTTAAAATCGATAGTGAAAGTCGCCCGTCGCCATACGGAACAGTCAGCTAAAGGTTCGTCGCAGGTTGAAAATATCCTGCAGAAGCTGGAGCAGGCTGACGTTGAGGACCGTGATGAGATGTTATTGGACCACGTGCGCGATCATGTTATCAAGGTGCTCGGACTTGGTTCATCTACATCACTGAAAACCGATCAAGGCTTGACTGACCTTGGTATGGATTCACTTATGGCCGTTGAACTCAGCAACCGACTGAGCAAGAGTACGGGGAGTGCCTTGCCGTCAACACTGGTCTTTGAGCACCCGACTATAGAGGCCCTGACCCGGTATCTGGCCACAGATGTTCTTATGTTGGAAAGCGCGAAGGGACCCGCTGCAGAAGAAGAGGATAAGGAGGCCGAACTCCATGCGCAGGTCGTGGATGAAGTGGATAACCTGAGTGACCAGGAAGCTGAGAAGACATTGGAAGAGGAACTGAATAACGCCGGTTATTGAGTAATAGATAAAAAGCATGAAAGAGAAGCAAGAAGATCAGAAAGAATTATCGCAACTCAAACGCGCGCTTGTTGCTATCAAGGATATGCGGGCCAAGTTGGAGGCCTCAGAGCTTGCCCGTAGAGAGCCAATAGCGATTGTTGGAATGGCGTGTCGTTTCCCTGGTCACGCCGAAGACCTGGATTCCTACTGGCAACTCTTGAGCAATGGTGTCGATGCTGTTGGTGAAGTTCCGAAAACGCGATGGGATATAGACGCCTATTATGATCCTGATCCGGATGCGCCAGGTAAAATGTATATGCGCGAAGGTGGGTTCATCGGGGAAGTTGATAAATTCGACGCAGATTTTTTCGGTATCTCGCCTCGGGAAGCAGTGAGCATGGATCCGCAACAGCGTTTGCTAATGGAAGTGACCTGGGAGGCATTAGAGAACGCGGGTATATCGTCGACCAAATTGATGGATACACAAACAGGCGTCTATGTAGGTATTGGTCCCATTGATTATTCCGACATGCAACTAAAGAATGATGGCACCAGCCATATTGATGCCTACGTTGGAACAGGCGGTGCTGCCTGTGTCGCCGCAGGGCGTCTGGCTTATTTTTTGGGTATTCATGGCCCGGTCATGGCGATCGATACTGCGTGTTCATCATCCCTGGTTGCAGTCGATACAGCGGTCCAATCGCTACGTGCCGACAAGTGCAAGGTCGCACTTGCAGGTGGTGTCAGTCTGATGTTGGCACCGGACGGCGCGGTGTATTTGTCCAAGGTCAAGGCGCTCTCACCCAGTGGTCGATGTAAGGCCTTTGATGAGTCGGCAGACGGTTACGGTCGTGGCGAAGGTTGTGGCATGGTGGTCCTGAAGCGTCTTTCCGATGCACAGGCAGACGGCGATACGATTATGGCCGTTATTCGCGGGTCAGCCACCAACCATGACGGCCGTAGCAGTGGTCTGACTGTGCCCAATGCATCGGCCCAACAGGCACTCATCAAACAAGCAGTGGATGATGCCGGAATCGAGCCGGGTCAGATCGATTATATTGAAGCACACGGTACCGGTACATCACTCGGTGACCCAATCGAATTGCGCGCCCTGAACGCTGTATTGGGTGAAGGTCGGGATAAAGAGCACTCCCTTCTCGTCGGAACAGTAAAGACCAATATCGGGCATCTCGAAGCGTCCGCGGGTGTAGCGGGGTTGATCAAGGTCGTATTGGCAATGCGTCACGGTGAGATACCGGCAAATTTACATTTCGATAATCCCAGTTCGCATATTCCTTGGGATCAGTTGCCGATTACTATACCGGTACAAAGCATGCCATGGCCTCAGAAAGACGGACCTTCGCTTGCCGGGGTAAGCGCCTTTGGGTTCAGCGGTACTAATGCTCATTTGATTGTCGAGCAAGCGCCTGTGCAGGAGCATGAAGCCGAAATTGAAAAATTGCCGCTTCAGTTATTAACGATTACCGCCAAGAACGAAGCAGCATTAAACGAACTGGCGAAACGATATGAAACATATATTGACTCACAAAGTGAAAGCACTCTTTCTGATGTCTGTTATACGTCTAACGTAGGACGCTCGCATTTAGATCACCGATTGGCTGTGCTCAGTGATTCGCTAAACACAGCAAAAGACAGATTAAGCGCTTTTTGTTCAGGAAAAGAAGCAGATGGAGTGATAGCGGGCAGAGTCCCAGAGACGGGTGAGCCCAAGGTTGCCTTTCTGTTTACCGGTCAGGGATCGCAATATGTAGACATGGGTCGTGAGTTGATGGAGACGGAGTCCGTATTCAAGGAGTCGCTGGAAAAATGTGATGAACTATTGCGACCTTATCTTGAGCAGTCTTTGCTCTCCGTTCTCTATCCGGATTCCGGG
>Ga0316207_10003916_pt1 | contig 13406 bp, 8 predicted proteins | sample 6weekpyrite_MG_FD_204943 | JGI IMG/M metagenome (GOLD analysis project Ga0316207, IMG submission 204943) | Microbial mat bacterial communities from mineral coupon in-situ incubated in ocean water Damariscotta River, Maine, United States -... | ecosystem: Environmental > Aquatic > Marine >... | reverse complement strand
ATAATTTCCGCTTGATGCCAGTTTCTAGCCTCTGCACCCGACTCATTACCCTGAAATAATTTCAAGTGATTTAAAACTTGATAAAATCCCAAGCGAGGTATTCTTAGCGAACCTTGTTGGACTACCATCGAACTTAAAATTGGCTGTTGTTTTTCCACATCCTCATACATCAGCTTCTCTAAAATACTTGTGCATTTATTAATCACAGGTGCTTTGGTTATTCCCAAAGCAGATGCAAACTCTCGATAAGTCAATGTTTGACCAATTAAAACCTGTTTTACCAATAAATCACGCGCTAAATTCAATTCAGCCGACGACATAAACAATCCAATAAACACATATTCAATGTTATACCTACTATACCGTGACAACCTATTAATTACATTCAAAATTAGCACTGGCCGGCAGCGTATATGCATTGATATAATTAACTTTAATAGAGGCATATAAAATAGTATTAACAATTTTCATAATAACAACGATAGTTTATTAAGACAGCTCTATTACCTTCTTCCAAATCAAACAAACATGCGCATTAAGTCACTAATTTTTCTAGCTTTATTTACAATTTTGTTGCTATTTAGTGGTTATCTTCATGCTGGATCCAGCAAAGCATTTACTTCATTGCTACATGCCGCGGAAGAACTCGATTCAGCTAGTGCACAATATCTACTAGGTCGAATGTATGAAAATGGCCAAGGAATAGAAAAAAGTGACAGCAAGGCCTACCAATGGTACCTAGCTTCAGCAGAGCAAGATTTCGCCAAAGCACAGCTGAAGCTTGGGCAAGTGTTTGAAAATGGCCTATTAAGCCAAAAAGTCGATCGCAAAAAAGCCCAACTTTGGTACGAAAAAGCCGCTAATCAAAATTCTATTAACGCTCAATTCCATTTAGGCACGCTCTTACACGATAAGAAAAACACCAAAAACACAACGAATAAAAAAGCCATTAAATGGCTTTTAAAAGCCGCCAGTAAAGGCCATCCAGATGCTCAAGCAAACCTTGGTGATATCTTTTACTTTGGGCAGGGCATAGAAGCGAGTCCAGTCGATGCTGCACACTGGTATCAAGAGGCAGCCAAACAAGACCATATTCAAGCATCAGTCAACCTTGCCAACCTTTATGAAAAAGGAAAGGGAGTTAAAAAAGATGCTAAAAAAGCGATCGCTTTATATTCCTGGGCTGCAGAACAAGATAATGAAGAAGCAAAATCAAAATTAGCCAAAATAAAGCTGAAAAGCAAAGAGATTCCAAGCGACCCTAAGGCTGCAATTAAATGGTATAAGAATTCTGCAAAAAATAACAACCCTACAACCCAATATGAATTAGCAAAGTTACTACTAAAACAATCCAGTAAAAAAGAAAAAACCGCAGGTATTCAATGGTTAACAAAATCCGCAAAGCAAAACTATATCAATGCACAAATTGATTTGGCAGAAATCTATCAAAAGGGAAACATCGTATCTAAGAATATAGAAAAATCTTTCCATTGGAGAATAAAAGCAGCTAAGCAAAATCACGCTATGTCACAATATCAACTGAGTAATATGTACCGTTTTGGTCATGGCACTAAAGCAGATGAAGTCAAAAAAATATTCTGGTTAGAAAAAGCGGCAAAAAACAAGCTTCCAGAAGCTCAATATCAACTAAGTATACTTTACTTCAAAGGCAAGGGCGTTAAGAAGAATATGCGGACTGCCCTTAAGTGGCTCAAGAAATCAAGCGATAACAATTATCCTAAAGCATTGTTACAGTTAGGAAATATTTACCTCAAGGGCATTGGTGTTGATCAAAACCTAGAGTACGGTATTAAACTCATTCGCAAAGCAGCAAATCAAGATTATGCGGCTGCACAACTAAATCTGGCTCAAATATATGAGGTTGGCGATTTTATTGATGCTGATTTAGTACAAGCTGAACAATGGTATCTAAAGGCAGCTACAAACGGCAATGCATTTGCACAAGCGAGATTAGAAGAACAATAGAATTTCAAGTTTTCGGAATCGTAAAACACACAATAATCAAGTAAAATACGCAAAACAAAATACATATTATAACAATTACTCTGGGATACAAAAAATGAAGGGATCCGCCTTATTAAACTTCTTTCTACCTGTTTTAATCTTATTAACAATATTATTATTTGTTGGATTCAAAGAAGATCCAAATGAAGAAAAATCTGAAAAAGACATCGTTATGGAATTGTTGGAAGACATTACATTTAATACACCTTTACGCGTCAACATTTTATTTAACGAACAATTTGTAGACAAAAAGTCTCGCATTCGCTACAACACACTGATAGTTAAAACAGACGAAGAATATTTGCCAAAATCACCTAAAAATCCTGATAATTCAGCAAATGCCTTGGAAATATTACATGAAAGTTTACCAGATTATAATTTTGGTACACCAGTATCAGACAAAGCCAGTTACTCTCACTTACTAATTGGCAATGCAGAATGGACCATTTCCTTACTACATACCGATAGAGGTCATTTTTCAAAATGGGTTAAGAAAGTTGACGTTCACCAACTTATCAATGAGCCTTTATAAGTTCAAATAAGCTTATATAATTAAAAACAAACCATCCACATGGGTGGTTGAACACGTTTAATCCGGTAATCGAATAATTGAAATTCTACGAAAATTAATAAACAGCGCGGACTTGATACCCACGTTGCTTTAGTAAAGTTAATATACCTTCCTCACCTGGTAAGTGTAATGCACCAACGGCGACAAAACAGTTTCCTTTTTTTAACATGGGCAACATACGATTAACCATTCGATGGTTTCTATCTATTACCAGACGTTGCGTAAATTCTTTCGCCAATTCTTCATCTATTAATGCTTCATATTTTTCATTCAAAGCCAATATCTTATCTAGATCTCGGCTGAGATACACATCAATAACTTCATCCTGCAAGGAATTCATATCTATCATATTATCAAGCGTACTTTTTAATAAAGATATTTGTGATGAAATCGGCATATCATCAAATACAGCAGTTTGCTCTTGTGGAGTTTCTAAACCATGGATTAACTTACCTTGTTGTTGAGCATTTTTAAATAAGATAGCATCCAAAAATAAACCCGTTTTCTGGTCGGGCATGTTAAGAATCGTAAAAACTGCCCAAGGCTTCATCTTATTAACAATCTTTTCCGGCAGTCCTTTTTTCTGCATGGCTTTTACTGAACGGTAAAATAATTCATCACCTATAATCGGTTTTAAAAAACGGCCATCTGTAAAATATAAATTTCTCAATACCTCTTGAGCGACTTCCTTATCCAATTTCATTTCCAATGCTAATGTTTCAGCATCATTAAATGCTTTATTGACCAAACTCGGCAATTCTGTGACGCGCTCGTCTTCCGAATGAATGGTACCGAAGACATAACAAGAAACTGCGCCAGTCTGATTAACCTCCCACAATAGGCCGATATTACTCGTCTTTTCAGGTTTTTCATGTGCAGGATTACTAGAACAAGCTGTGTTTACAACAAATAATACTGAAAATACAGCAGGGAAGATAAATCTCAATATAATTTTCATTTTCAGTTTTCCATAATTCGATATTAGATTTATTCTCTGGTAGATTCAGATAAAAACCAAATACTAGTCTATTACATATAATTAGTCATACTTCAACAGCGGAAGAGAAAAATAAAATGTAGCGCCTTCATTTTCACTTGACTCCGCCCAAACCTCTCCACCGTGACGCTGAATTATTCGTTGCACAGTAGCCAATCCAATGCCAGTGCCTTCAGTATCGAGCTGTGGATGTAATTTATGGAAAGGTTTAAATAGCTTACTGTTAAATTCCATATTAAATCCAATGCCATTATCCTTAACAAAACACACAACTTTATTGTTCTCTAAATATTTTCCTAATTCTATTTCTGGATTTTTACAATCAGAGGTATATTTCCAGGCATTTTCCAGTAAGTTCTGCATTACCACTGTCAACAATGCTAAATCAGCATCAATAATGATATTTTTTTCGATACGCCAATTTACCACCCTATCAGGATTCAACTGCTCTATTTCTTTAATACAGACCATGGAGATATCACTCAAATTTATTTTCTTAACATTCATAGAATGCCGAGTAAAACGTGATAATTGCAATATATCATCAATTAGCTTTGCCATTTTTTCACCTGCCATGGCAATACGATTCAACATATTAACATTATCTGAAGTCGAGCCTTCGCGAATTTGTTCCTTTAATATTTGACTAAAACTAGTAATTGATCGGAGCGGTGTTCGAAGATCATGAGCAATGGAATAGCTATAAGACTCCAATTCTTTATTGCTTGCTTCTAAATCAGCAGTGCGTTTCAATACCAAACTCTCTAATTGATCCCTATATTCTAGTAATTTCTTTTCTACTTTCTTTCGACGTGAGACATCTCGAATTGCACTGGCAATCAACACACCTTGTTCTGTTTCAAAAGGGCTCAAACTTATCTCTACAGGGATTTCTGATCCATTTTTATGTTTTGCAATTAAATCTAAACTCTCCCCCATTGCCCGTCGATATGGTTTCGCACTATACTTTTCTCGAAAACGAACATGACCTTCTTTCATGCTTTCTAGTAACAAAACTTCAATTTTTAATCCCAACAATTCATTTTTATTATATCCTAACATTTTCGTTGCTTGATCATTTATAAACGTAATTTCACCACTTTGATTCACTACCACAATTGCATCTGGGCCAGCTTCAAGAAGTGCCTGCGAAGATCGTTCAGCCATTTTACGCTTTTGTTGCAATGTAGCTATTTCTATCAGCGCAAATAATAAGAGTATTAGCAAAGCACTCATAACAATAATCGCGTTACGGGTAAACATCAATGCTTTAAAAGCTTCATCAAAATCTTGCTCTGTAGCTAAGCCATAACCAAGCTCCTCATCCCACATCCAGGCACCGACAACAGAGACACCCCGATAATCACGATAACCCGTCAAATTCATTGCAGAAACTTGACGAATAGCTTGTTTTGCCATAAATGTAAATGGAATATGTTGAATAGCAATACCCTTACTTTTCTTTTCAATCAAATTGAAACCTGGATCACGTAATTCAATATTCAATATTGAACGCTGTCCCTGTGACAATAAGCCGATTTGCCTTAATTGCTCTTGAAACCGGCTATCGCTCATCATAGTCGCTGTATTGTCGAACACATAGGTTTCGCCACTTTTACCAATCCGACCTTGCGCAATAAGATTACTGAATTCATTTGATGGATTTAAGCGAAATGTAAATGCCGCAATTACATTGCCATTTTCATTATATATAGGTGCGCCCACAAACATGGTAGGCAAGCCTTTTTTTAATTGACCACTTTGATCAGGCAGAGGAACATCTGAAATATATGGATGGCTTACAGCAGCTTCTCCTAACCAGATTTTTTGTAAAAATTCTGGTTTTTCAACCAACAAGCTTACTAGGCCAACATTTTGATCCCGACTTGAAGCTAAATTGATATTATTTTTATCAATAATAAAATAGCCCTGATAACCTGTTACTTGCTGTAAAGGCTCAAACCAGCGCCTTAAATTGATTTGCTCTTTATCACTCAATAACGCCAATCTATCTGACGCTTTTTCAACTAAGGACTTTGCCGCATATACTACAGCTGGATAATTTGCCCAAATTTGAGCAGCAGATTTGTTTTCTCGAGCCCACGTCTTAATACCTACATGTGTTGAGTCAAGCACTGCTTGTAGTGACTGGCCAACTTCAAGTCGAGATTCACGTTCTATTTTTTCAAAAATCAGCCATGCAGAAAATACAATAATTAACAAAAATATTAAAAAAAATAATCTCTGAGACTTTATTGATTTATTCATAATATTTTCTTAGTTCAAAAATTATGATTTTTATACTGCCAATGTAAAATAAAAACTTGCGCCTTCACCCAGCGTTGATTCTGCCCAAATTTTCCCACCATGACGATGAATTATTCGTTCAACCGTTGCTAATCCAATACCGGTTCCCTCAAACTCTGCGCCATGAAGGCGTTGAAAAGTTCCAAATAATTTGTCAGAGAATTGCATATCAAAACCGACACCATTATCTCTTACAAAATAAATAATTTGATCATCGCCTTTATTTTCACCAAACTCAATGATTTGTTCTTCTTTTTTAGAAGAATATTTAAAAGCATTGTCGAGTAAATTTTGCAAAACAATTCTTAGTAATTGCGTATCACCCTTAACTTTAGAATTTGCTGATATCTTCCATGTGACATTAATGTTTTCTGATAAGTTATTATAGTGCTCGGTAGATTCGCGTGCGAGCTGACTGAGATCAACCGTTTCTAGTTTCATTTCCTGACGAGATATTCTAGCTAAATTTAAAATATCTTCAATTAGCTCAGCCATATTCTTGCCTGCAGCGATTATACGCTCTAAGCTTTGCTTTTCTAATTCATCTAATTTTTCTCCAGCATCTTCTTTAATTATCTGACTGAAACTTGTAATAGTACGTAATGGAGCGCGAAGATCATGAGCGATAGAATAACTAAAGGATTCTAACTCTTTATTACTGGCTTCCAACTCTCGAGTACGAATTTCTACCAATCCATCAAGATTATTTCGATGTTCTTTTAATTCTTGGGTCATATGAGAAAATGAATCAGCCAAATCACCGATTTCATCCTTCGAATTAATTTCTAATAATTGGTTTAAATTTCCCTTTGCGACTTCACGAGCAGCATAATTGAGCTTTTTAATAGGCCTAGTCACTGATTGACCGATAGCAACGCCCAACGATATGGCAATAATTACTACAATAAGAACAGATATCAAAATGACATTTTTAGTATTTTCCACACTAGCATGGGTTCTTAACGAGGACTTTAATAATTCATTTTCTTCACTTTTTATCAAAGGATAGAGAAAATGAATTAAATCTCTACGGGTTTTATGAACATCTTCTTCAGTAGCATAAATTTTTTCCGTTGGCGTTTTCCTTTTTGACACATCTGCTAGATAACGTTTGGCTATAGCTGAGTATTCATATACAAGCTCTGTAATCGACGATGATATTAGGTTATCCCCGCTTTTATCTACATATATTTGCAAATATTGATTAACATCATCTAAGGCTTCCTCTGCTTTCAAAAAGTCGCGCTGATTTCCTCTTAAGGCAAACTCAACCGCTTTGATTCCCACACGACGCGCTTCACTCTTTAGTACAAGCAATTCCAGAGATAAATGTTTATGCCCTTTTTCCATTGCTTGATTGATTTCTTGAATCAAGTTCTTACGAGATTTATGCAGTTTTTTTTCATCAAAAATCACTTGCTCTAAGGTAGGTCCTTGAGATAATGAAATATAGATTTCAATCGTTTTGGTAAAATTGCTAGTTAATTTTTCCAGTTCGGTAATACTTTCAACCGTAAAATGCGTTTCTGTTTTTTTATAATCTCGAACCTGATTTTTTATATTACCCACAGCTTGAATAGCTTTTTCCTTATCTTGAACATCACCACGCATCGCATATTCCATGGCTTTTATCGATGCTTGGCGTGTAGTTGCGATTAGTTCAAGTAAAATTGTTAATGAAGGAATTTCCTCTACTTCAACATTTTTAAAAATTAAACTGACTTGTTCCGTGTTTTTAACACCAAGATAACCAACTCCCCCGATCAATATAGAGACGAATATCGTTGATGCTAATAATTTTTGTCCAATTTTCATTTATGCATGTGTTCCAATTGTACTAATTACCCTTAGCAAATACCCAAATAGTCTATTTTTACGAAAATCTGAACATTTACTCATATAAATTTTATGATCCGCTCCATTCGGGGCCTTACTCTTGCAAACAAAACCAGTTGGATAGACATACATTCCTTAGCCAAGCTAATGAAAACCAGGAGCAAGAAATTGGGAATATTCGGAGTTCTGCATCAATATAAGTCAACGCTCAAAATGAAATTTAACACTTACACTTTCCTCAAAGCCGCGTTTTCTTGTTCATGCAAAATAATCCACAATGAAAGGATTGTTTTTTCTACCTATACCCTAAATATAGAAGAAATTAGATAGTTTGTTATTATTTATTAGTGGCGCTATTTGCGACCACACTGATTGAGCTAAGTAATTGTATTAATTAACCTAAAATTCATGACCCATCGATGATAATATTCTTAATAGCAAATATAACTGACTTAAACGGATTTCACATATGCTAAAGCCTTACCTTATGCTAATTAGTACTATTTTAAGCCTAAATGTTTTTGCTGACACAGCGGTAACCCAATCCCCCCTCGTAGATATCGCGATTTTTCCTGAAGTGAGTATTCCAGCTACCGCAATTAGCCTAAACGATGCAAAAATTAGTTCAGAAGTTCGCGCCCAGGTAAAAAAAATACCTGTTTTAGTCGGTGACAAAGTAAAACGAGGCGATGTACTCGTTGAGTTAAACACAAAAGACTATAAACTCAATTTACGTCGCGCTGAAGTCGCATTAAAAGGAATTGAGTCGCGATTAAAACTCGCGGCATATCAATTTGATCAAGCACAGGCTTTATTCAAAAACAAAGCAATTACTGATGAATTGTTGCGTAAACGTCAGTCTGACCTTACAACACTTCAAGCTGAAAAAGAAACCCAAAAAGTCAATGTCGAAATCGCGCAACAAGAGCTCAATAAATGCATTGTGCACGCTCCTTTTGATGCCGTGGTAACACAACGGCTCGCCCAAGAAGGTGAATTAGCTAATCCAGGCACACAGCTCATTAGGGTTGTTGATATTTCTCACATTGAGGTCAGTGCTAAAATACAACCCCAGGATATCTACTCTTTTAAAAACGCGGGTCGACTGGAATTTAAAACTTCCGATACGACATACACCCTTAAACTTAGGAAATTAACAGAAACTATCGATCCAATACAGCGCAATCGGGAAGCACGTTTATTATTTACTGAACAGATCGCACTTCCTGGGTCCACAGGAACCTTACGGTGGAAACAAACAGTTCCCCATGTGCCAGCAAATTTGATTGTTCGCCGTGGAAATAATTTGGGTGTTTTTATCAATCAGAATAACAAAGCAAAGTTCATTGAAATCAAGAATACTACTGAAGGACGCCCTGGTCCTATAGACTTAGATCTAGATAGTAAAATCATTATTAATGGCCGATTCTCTGTTCAAAACAACGATAAGTTAACCATTAAATAAATATGTTAAGAAGCTTCCTTCAAAATCATGTGTTGGCGAACTCCACATTCGTAGTCATATTAATTATTGGCAGTTTGATATATACACAAATGCCAAGATCTAAAGATCCAGAAATAAATTTCAACTGGATTAACGTTACAACATCCTTACCTGGTGCCTCTACAGAAGACGTTGAAAAACTTGTAACTGATCCTCTAGAAACCGCCATACAACAAGTTTCTGATGTGAAATACGTTAATTCAGAAAGTCGGGAGGGTATATCCAGTATCACTGTACGTTTTGAGGAGTTAAGCGATCGAAATTTTGATAAACGATTGAATGATTTTCGTCGTGAAATTCAAAACAAAGCAAATCAGGAATTACCCAAAGAAGCTGAAGATCCATTAATACTAGAAATCACCACGGCAAACTCTTTTCCCACGGCCATGTTAGCACTAAGAGGAGAAGCTGATGATGAGATATTACGGAAATATGCCGCATTAATTGAACAAGATATCGAAAGTATAAAAGGTGTCGATGGAATTCGATCAGCTGGCCTTCACCCACCAGAGATTCATATTGATTTTGATCCAGATAAATTACAAGCCTATGGCATAAAACCCACCGATCTTGCGCAAACCATTAGCACTCATTTTCGAGATGTCGCTGCAGGATCAGCAAATATTGGCAATAAAGAATGGCTAATTCGCATGGTAGGCATCGATAGTAATCCTGAACATATCGCAAAATTTCCTTTAAGCGCCACTCAAGGAATTATCCCTGTTTCATCTGTAGCAGATGTATCAAGAGGACGAAAAAAATCAGAAAAGCTAGCACTACACAATGGACAACCAGCCGTATTAATGGCCATTACCAAAAAACCAATGGCAAATACACTAGAATTAGTTGATCGACTAAATCAATATGTAGAAGCAAAAAATCCATTAATTGCCGACCAAGGATTAGAAATCGTTGTCATTGATGATCAAACATTACCAACACGTAATGCACTAGACATCATGCAAACGAATGCTGCACTAGGTTTATTGCTGGTAATTATTGTTACCTGGATATTCCTCGGCGGACATATTGCACTGTTTATCGGTATCGGCATTCCCTTTACGCTTGCAGCTACATTCTGGATATTAGATTCAACAGGTTCAACGCTAAATCAATCTGTTTTATTAGGAATTGTGATCGTCTTAGGGATGTTAGTAGATGATGCTGTCGTCGTTGTAGAAGCGATTTATTATCGTATTGAGCGAGGGGCAAAAGCGCTAGATGCTGCTATTAATTCCTTAGCGGAAGTGTTTAAGCCTGTCAGTGCATCTGTCATGACAACCATTGCTGCTTTTTTACCATTGATGTTACTACCGGGTATTGTTGGCGATTTTATGTTTGTCATACCCTTTGTTGTGACAGTGGCGTTAGCAGTGAGCTTAATCGAAGCTTATTGGATGCTACCCGTTCATGTTTCTGCTGCCAATGTAAAATTTAGTAAAAATAAAATCAGTCAACGATTTCGAAAAAATTTAACTCATTGGGTTCGCCTCAAATACGCCAAAATACTAATCCGCGTGCTTCGCTGGCCAAAAACAGCTCTAGCAACTGTTATCTTACTATTTGCGTCGGCAATCGTCTTAGTTGCATCAGATCACATCAAAGTTAAATTTTTCGCCTTCGACCCATTACAAATATATTACATTAATGTAGTGATGCAGCCTGGAACTGAACTCGAAGAAACACTGGCTTTTGTTCACGATATCGAAAACAAGGCCAATACATATATTACCGAGGATGAATTACGTGAAACAGTATCGGTAGCTGGGCAAATGTTTACTCAACAAGCACCCTACTTTGGTGCTCGATATGGACAAGTTACCATTAGCTTAAAACCTAAAACCGCAAATGGACGCGGCGTTGAAGAAATTGTCGACTCTATGCGTAAAGAAATTTTATCCACGCCGGGAGCAGCTAACATATCGTTTTTAATATTGTCTGGTGGACCACCTTCTGCTATGCCCATTAGCGTCAAAGTTCGGGGCAATAATTTTAGTGAAATCGAAAGTGCTGTAGAGGGTCTCAAAACTATTCTACGTAGCAATGAAGCGGTCATAGACATTACTGATGACAACAGCCCAGGCAAACCCGAATTAAAACTTAAACTTGACACGGCTGCAGCTAAACGAGCTGGCTTAAATCCTGGTGATGTTGCTCGCATCGTTCGCCTAATGTTTGATGGTGAGATTGTCACCAGCATGCAAGAGAAAGGTGAAAAGGTTGAAATTCGAGTACGAGCAAAACCTAAGGATATCGTTGACATAAACGATGTCCTACGCCAAGCAATTGCACTTCCCAATGGCGGACAAATTACCCTGGGGCAACTTGCAACATTTGAAACAGCACCTAGTCGTGCAATAACACGACACTACAATTTCCGGCGAACCATTACGGTTGACGCAGATTTAAACAAAGAAATCATGGACACAATTGCGGCAAACAACTTCATCAAAGAGGAATGGGCAAAAATTCAGGGCAAGCACCCTAATGTTAATCTAGACTTTACCGGCGAACTGGATGATATTCAAGAAAGCCTAGGAGCTATGGGCGTTTTATTTATATTTGGTATTGGACTAATTTATCTCATACTTGGCTCGCAATTCAAAAGTTACTTCCAGCCTTTTATGATTCTCGTTACTGTGCCCATGGCATTTACGGGCGTTGCTTATGGACTTGCCGTAACTGGAAATCCTTTAAGCATGTTTACAATGTATGGTGTGGTTGCATTGGCTGGCATATCTGTTAATGCGGCAATTGTTATGATAGACGCCGCTAATACTCGACTAAAAGAAGGGATGTCGGTCCTGCATGCGACAATTTTTGCAGCACGGCGTAGAGTTATCCCAATTTTAATCACATCATTAACTACCATTGCCGGTCTGTTTTCGCTTGCAACTGGCTTAGGTGGGCATTCACTAATTTGGGGACCTGTTGCGGCCTCGATTGTTTGGGGACTTGCTTTTTCGACTATACTCACTTTATTTGTTATTCCACTGCTCTATCGAACATTTATGCGACGAGCACATACTAAATAAGAGTCGACCTAAACCTTCAAACAAAATATTTTCGCATCGATTACTTCACTGCGTTCTTTACGTAGTGCTACCTGCTCCTCCAGCACCACTTGGTAATTATTTTGTTCAGCCAGGGAATGAATATAGCTTGAATTATGTTGATAACGGCCGGTATTAGATAATCTAAAATCTTCATCATAGGTATTTTCTACAGTAAAAATAAAACAGCCACCTTGATTTAAGTTTTCACGAGCCAAGGCAAATAAAGATGACAAGTTACCAAGATAGATCAACACATCAGAAGCCGTTATAAGATCAAAGGTTTCGCTTTTTTCTTCAAGAAAGCTCAAACAATCATTTTTGATAAGCGTGTCATAACAATCACGCTCAGCTGCTTTCTCCAACATTGCACCAGACAAATCAATGCCCGTTAACGTTTTTTTATACGACGATAAAGTTTCACCAACCAAACCCGTTCCACAACCAAGATCCAATACTTCAAGTTTTTTTCTTTCTAAAGAAAACATCGAAGCCACTAGTTGACGAACTAAATTAGGGCCGTCGTACTCAAGATTATCAACCAAGCTAACATCAAACTGCTCTGAGTATTTATCAAAATGCGCAGCTACGAATTTTTGCGGTACACGCTCTGGCATTGCTGCTTCACCAGTTTTAGCTAACAAATAATCGACAATTTCAGTTTGACTACTTCCCTCAGTTACATACTCCTTAGCTTCAACTTCCTTTAATTTCCGGCGAAAATGCTGGGCATGACTTTGATGCCCTAATAATTGGTATAAATAGCCTAAACCTTCTAACGCTGATTTACTTTCTTTCTCTTGGTCAAGCAGCGCCTGATAAGCATCTATTGCTGCCTGTTTGTTTCCATTGGGATTAGTTAATTGAGACCAGTGAAATGATACTGGAGTGCCGAATGCAAAGCCTGCATCCGCTAGTGCTTTTCGGCAAGCTTTTTCGGCAGGAGAATTGGTTTCATTTAAATTGTTTTCTTTTTCGACAAACACTTGTTTTCACCCATAATCTAAATAGTGTGGCTGTATCAATTAATACTACAACCTTCTACGGGTAAGCATAAGCACTGCTTTTAAATCTATCTGTGAAGTAAATTACAGATTTAAGGGGAAATTTGAA
>Ga0316207_10003915_pt1 | contig 13406 bp, 9 predicted proteins | sample 6weekpyrite_MG_FD_204943 | JGI IMG/M metagenome (GOLD analysis project Ga0316207, IMG submission 204943) | Microbial mat bacterial communities from mineral coupon in-situ incubated in ocean water Damariscotta River, Maine, United States -... | ecosystem: Environmental > Aquatic > Marine >... | reverse complement strand
AGAGCGAGACTTTTTCGCCCTGAATCAATACCTTTGCCACTATACACGTCAAACAACTCGAGGTTTTGTAGGTATTCCCCTGCAGCATTTTTTATACATTCACACACTTCGTGCGCGGTTATTGCTGTATCAACAATGATCGCAATGTCACGCCCAATTGACGGATATTTTGATATTGCTTCAAACTGCGGAATAACCCCTTTTTGCAAGCCATCTAGCCGAAGTTCACAACAAATAACGTCACTTGGTACACCCATTTCACTTGCTAGTGCTGGATGTAATGCGCCAATCCAGCCTATTTCTTGGTCATTACGCGTAATACGCGCAGTTTGACCTGGGTGTAAAACCGGGTGCTCTGCAGCCGTAAACTCAACTCCAGCAACGCTTCCAGCCATTTCCAGCAACGATTCTATATCTGCCTTCATATCATAGTAATCAAATGGCCTTTTTTCCACATCCCAGTGCTGATTAATTGCATTACCTGAAACCATCATTGAAATTGTTTTTTCTTCATTTATTTCAGTATCTTGAAGAAGATACTTAACACCACACTCGAAGATCTGAACACGTTCTTGCTGACGATTTAAATTATATTTTACCGTTTCGACCAATCCTGGCAGTAAACTCGTCCGCATCACCGACATATCGGATGCTAATGGGTTGCTCAGGGAAACCGCCTCTTGAGATGGACTAAACCGCTTTTGTAGCGCTGGATCAATAAAACTATAGGTAACGACTTCCTGATAACCTCGCGCAACCAAGCGTTGGCGGATTCGTCGCAAAGGGATAATTGACTCATCAACCACCGACATACCCAGTTGAGACTGCGCTGCTGTTGCTGGAATACTGTCATAACCGACAATCCGGCCAATTTCTTCAATTAAATCGACCTCGAGAGTAATATCAAAACGGAATGAAGGTGGTGTTACCAACCAAATGTTCGCGCCCTGCTCCTCAACGGTCATTCCAAGACCTATCAACATATCAGGAATACTTGCCGCATCAATATCGAGACCGAGTACACGGCTAACACGCTCGGCACGTAGGCGAATCGCTTCTCGCTTAGGCAAATGTTCTTTACTCACAATCTCAACAACTGGCCCTGCTTCACCACCAACAATATCGAGTAGTAGACTAGTAGCACGCTCAATGGCCTGTATTTGTATTTCTGGATCAACGCCACGCTCAAAACGATGTGAAGAATCGGTATGCAAACCATAACTACGCGCACGACCGGCAATACTCAGTGGCGCAAAAAAGGCACTTTCAAGAAAGAGGTGCTGGCTGTCATCAGTCACACCGCTATGCTCGCCACCCATAACCCCTGCTATTGCTAGTGGACCTTTCACATCAGCAATAATCAACGTATCAGGATTTAAATCAACGCGATTGCCGTCGAGCAACGTCAGCGATTCATTTTTAATTGCTTTACGTACCCAAATACCGCCTTGCAACTTATCAATATCAAAGGCGTGCATTGGTTGACCCAATTCGAGTAAGACGTAATTAGTTACATCGACAACCGGATTGATGGCGCGTAAACCACTACGACGCAGACGCTCTTGCATCCACAGTGGTGTTTCTTGTTTCATATCTACATTACGTATCACACGACCGGCATAACGCGGGCAGTCTTCACTGGCCTGTACTGCAACTGTAAACTTCTCATCAATCGCCGGTTTCACTATCGTCATATCAGGCGCAGTGGTATTTAGTTTAAACAGCACACCGGTTTCACGCGCAAGACCAATCATACCGAGGCAGTCACCACGGTTTGGCGTAATACCTAATTCAATACTAACGTCATTAAGATTTAAATAGTCGCGAATATCCATGCCAGGCTCTGCATCACCAGGCAAAGGCATCAAACCATCAGCCTGTTCTGCTAGACCGAGTTCCACAGCACTACACAACATGCCATGTGATGCTTCGCCGCGCAATTTGCCTTTTTTGATTTTCAAACCACCGGGCAGTTTTGCACCTACCAATGCAGTTGGGACACGCATGCCAATAACAACATTCGATGCGCCACATACAATTTGTAACGCATCGTCTTCACCGATATTAACTGTACAAACTTTTAATTTATCGGCATCAGGGTGTTTTGATACAGTGAGCACTTCACCCACAACCACTTTACTAAACTCACCGGCAACATTATCAATTGCATCAACCTCAAGACCGGCCATCGTTAAACGATGTCCTAGTTCTTCTGTCGACACATCGGGGCTAACCCATTCACGTAACCATTGTTCGCTAAATTTCATTTCTTATTAACCTTTACCAACGGTTATTTAAATTGCTGCAAGAGTCGCAGATCATTTTCAAACAACTGACGCAAGTCTGTTACGCCATAACGCAACATAGTCAATCGCTCCACACCTAAGCCAAATGCAAGACCGGTGTATTTTTCACTATCGATTCCTACTGACTCCAATACTTTTGGATGCATCATTCCGCAACCCAATATTTCTAACCAACCAGTGTGACTACAAATACGGCAACCTTCGCCACCACAGTTCACACACTCAATATCCACTTCTGCCGAAGGTTCTGTGAATGGAAAATATGAAGGCCGATAACGCAGTGACAATTCTTTTTCAAAGAATTTCTGCATAAAGCCCATCAAGATACCTTTTAGATCGGCAAAGCTCACATTCTCATCAACGATAAAACCTTCGAACTGATGGAACATTGGTGTGTGCGTTAAATCCGAATCACAACGATAAACACGCCCGGGCGCAATGGCTTTAAAAGGTGGTTTACGATCTTCCATGTAACGAATCTGTACTGTTGAAGTATGTGTACGCAGCAACAATTTCTCATCACCTTGCGCTTCAACGTCAACGTAAAACGTATCATGCATAGCACGAGCAGGATGATGCGCCGGGATATTAAGTGCTTCAAAGTTATGGTAATCATCTTCAATCTCACGACCTGATGCAACATCGAAACCCATTTGTGAAAACAGATCTTCAATACGTTCCAGTACGCGCGTAACAGGATGAAGGCCTCCACTAATCGCACCGCGACCAGGCAAACTCACATCAATTGTTTCATCCGCTAATTTTGCTTCAAGTGCATCCTTCTCTAATACTGATTTACGTTGCTCAATCGCTTCTTGTACTTGATCTTTTGCCGCATTGATCTTTTGACCCGCTTCACGACGTTGATCACCCGGTAATTTCCCGAGCTGTTTCATTAATGCAGTGAGGCTGCCCTTCTTACCCAAATATTGGACACGCACAGCATCGAGCGCAGCCAAATCATTTGAATCTGCAATGGCTTGCGTGGCTTCTGAAACTAATTGTTTAAGTTCTGACATAATTCTACTTTTATAATATTTTTTGACGCAGCGGCTCGAAGAACCGCAAAGCAAATCCAAAACAAACTCTGCTAAGAGCTATTAATTCTTCAACGCAAAGACGCAAAGAACGCAGAGCACCGCAAAGTAAATCTAAAAACATTAAATCTAAAACCAACCCCACTAAGAACTATTAATTCTTTAAACACAGATAACATTTTTTAACTAATAAATGACGAAGCTCTAAAGAATTTAAAATACATCTTCCTTTGTGACCTTCGCGTCTCCGCGTCTTTGCGTTAGATCTTATTTTTAAAACAAAACATCGCATAAAAAAAACAGGGGAAAGACTACTCGCCTTTCCCCCGTTGATACTTCAATACTGCTTTATGCGTTCGTCTTACAGGGCGGCTTTAGCCTGATCTGCGAGTGCCGCAAAAGCTGCTTTGTCACATACTGCGATATCAGCAAGCACTTTACGATCAATCTCGATCTCGGCCTTTTTCAGACCGTGCATAAATACACTGTACGATAAATCACATTCACGTGCGGCAGCGTTAATACGTGCAATCCACAATGCGCGGAACTGACGTTTACGTTGACGACGGTCACGGTAAGCATATTGACCTGCTTTAGTAACCGCTTGTGTTGCTACACGATATACATTCTTACGACGACCACTGTAGCCTTTAGCTTGATCAATGACCTTCTTATGTTTTGCATGGGCGATGGTGCCACGTTTTACTCTAGCCATGTTTCTATCTCCTTACGCGTACGGCAACATACGACGGATTAATGGTGCATCCGAGGCGTGTGTCATTTCAGTTGTGCGTAGGTGACGCTTACGCTTGGTACTTTTCTTAGTAAGGATGTGGCGATGATGAGCCTGGCTACGCTTGAAGCCGCCAGAGGCAGTCTTCTTAAAGCGCTTTGCAGCACCCCGATGGGTTTTTAACTTCGGCATTTCTATAACTCCGATTAGTCTAACTAACTACGCATTTTCATTTGTTGCATAAACATCATGCAACTTGTTTGCTACAACACACGTTTGTGACTGACAATCTCAACAGACTACGTTGGACGGTCAGTAGTGCATCACTTCTTTTTAGGTCCGATGACCATCACCATTTGTCGACCTTCCATTTTCGGGAACTGTTCAACAGCACCCAATTCTGACAAGTCTGCCTCAACACGTTTTAATAAATCACGGCCAAGGTTTTGGTGTGCCATTTCCCGACCACGGAACCGTAAAGTTACCTTGGTCTTGTCGCCACCTTCGAGGAAACGTTTCAGGCTGCGTAATTTTACCTGATAGTCACCCTCTTCAGTCCCAGGCCGAAATTTAATTTCTTTCGTCTGAGTCTGCTTTTGCTTCTTACGAGATGCCTGGTTCTTCTTACTATTCTCAAATCTGAACTTACCGTAGTCCATGATTCGACAAACAGGCGGTTCTGCATTCGGAACAATCTCTACGAGATCAAGCCCTGCTTCTTGAGCCTTGTCTAACGCTTCCTCAATTTTAACAATACCAACTTGTTCACCTTCGGCATCAATCAACCGAACTTCTGGTACAACAATGTCCTTATTCAGGCGCGTCTTCTTATCTGTAGCGATACTTCAATCCTCCAATGCAGAACGACCGCGACTCGCGTTATCGTTGGTAAGGTGTTCTAGGAAGGCGTCAACCGACATGCTTCCCAGATCCTCACCGCCACGCGTGCGTACGGCCACTTCGTTGTTTTCAACCTCACGATCCCCGACTACAAGTACATACGGGATTCGTTGAATTGTGTGCTCGCGGATTTTAAAGCCGATCTTCTCATTTCTCAAGTCCGAAATGACCCTGAAGCCCTGTTTTTTCAGGTTTTTTTCAACTTTTTTCGCATGATCGGCCTGTTTGTCCGTAATATTGGCAATTACGACCTGAATTGGCGCCAACCAGAGCGGGAATGCAGCCGCGTGATGTTCGATCAAAATACCGATAAACCGCTCTAAAGATCCGAGAATTGCCCTGTGTAACATCACCGGAACTTGCTTATCACCCTCTTCACTAACGAAATGGGCATCGAGTCGACCTGGCATTGAGAAATCAACCTGAATCGTGCCACATTGCCAAACGCGGTCGAGACAGTCGCGTAGCGAGAACTCAATCTTCGGCCCATAGAAAGCACCCTCACCGGGTTGCAAGTCCCAATCGAGGCCTTTGTCATTCAGTGCGCGCTCTAAAGAATGTTCTGCCTTATCCCACATTGCATCTTCACCAACACGTTGTTCAGGGCGTGTCGACAATTTAATAATAATGTCATCAAAACCAAAGTCGGCGTAAACCTTAAACAACAAATCAATAAACGTGCTCACTTCTGACTGAATTTGATCTTCGGTACAGAAAATATGCGCATCATCTTGAGTAAAGTTACGCAGACGCATCAAACCATGCAAGGTGCCCGATGGTTCATTGCGATGGCAAGAACCAAACTCGGCCATGCGCAACGGTAAGTCACGATAACTTTTTAGTCCTTGGTTAAAAATTTGAATATGACATGGACAGTTCATCGGCTTAACCGCGTAATCACGATTTTCCACATGAGTAGTGAACATCATTTCCTGAAACTTATCCCAGTGACCAGACTTTTCCCACAAGGTGCGATCCACTACTTGCGGTGTATGTACTTCATCGTAACCATTTTCATCGAGTACACTACGGATGTAATCAACCACCTGCTGATAAACCGTCCAGCCTTTTGAATGCCAGAAGATCATGCCTGGCGCTTCTTCCTGGTGGTGGAATAAATCCAGCTTTTTACCTAGCTTACGGTGATCACGCTTTTCTGCTTCTTCTAAACGGTGCAGGTGTTTCTTTAAATCTTTTTTGTTGGCAAACGCAGTTCCATACACACGCTGCAACATTTCGTTATTTGAATCACCACGCCAGTAAGCACCGGCCAGTTTCATTAGCTTAAATGTTTTTAGCTTACCGGTAGAAGGCGCATGCGGGCCACGACAGAGATCGGTAAAGTCACCCTGTTGATAAAGCGATAACTGCTCACCGTGTGGAATACTTTCAATGATTTCTGCTTTGTAGTTTTCACCCATGTCTGCAAAGAAACCAATCGCATCTTCACGCGACATCACACTACGAGTAATCGGAATGTCTTGTTTAACCAGTTCAGCCATTTTCTTTTCAATAGCAGTTAAATCTTCCGGAGTGAAAGCACGCTCATAAGAAAAGTCGTAGTAAAAGCCGTTATCGATCACTGGGCCAATAGTCACTTGTGCTTCAGGAAATAATTGCTTCACCGCTTGCGCAAGCAAATGCGCTGTGGAATGACGAATGATCTCGAGACCTTCCTCGTCACGATCAGTGATAATGCCAAGCTCACTGTCATTTTCTATAACAAAAGAAGTGTCACACAGTTTTCCATCAACCTTCCCGCCAAGCGCCGCTTTAGCGAGGCCAGGGCCAATATCGGCAGCGACATCATGGATAGAAACAGGATTGGAAAATTCGCGTTGACTGCCATCAGGCAAAGTAATAACTGGCATGGTAAAACCCCTTTTCTCAGTGGCGGCCCCTACTAAAGGTCGCGTGTAGGTTAAATGTAATAATAAATTGTATACCGAACAAATTCTGCGTGAACAGAAAGCATATGCGCATAGAAGCCTATCGGCTTCATCATGCGTACCCTACATCTCCGATGTCAGGGCAAGTCGAACCGCCTTTTACTTCGTCGGTGGTTCAAATCCAATCGTAATAGATAACATACAATTGAATTTTAATAATCTTGGCTCATAGAACACCTTTGGTGTTCATTATGAGTATCCTACCTTCCTACGGAAGGTCAGGCTAAGTCGCGAGTTGCCTTGATTTAACTATAAGTGAAATAAGGTACTCATAATGAAGCCTGTAAGGCTTCTTTGAGCTGCCCTTCGGGCCGCACTTCACTTAGATCCCCTTCGGGTATCATTAAGCACTTCCTGAACTCACTTTGTTCGTTCTGGTCGCGCTCGTTCTAAATCACTTCATGATTCAGTCGAACCGACCTTTTATTTCTCGGTGGTTCTCATCCACCCAATAACCGGGATAGACGTAAAGATTCTGGTAGTCGCGAGTGGATTACTCACAGCTACGCTGTTCGCCCTTCGGGCCGCACTTCGTGCGTTCTAAATCACTTCATGATTTAGTCGAACCAACCTTTTATTTCTCGGTGGTTCTCATCCACCCAATAACCGGGATAGACGTAAAGATTCTGGTAGTCGCGAGTGGATTCGAACCACCGACCCCCACCATGTCAAGGTGGTGCTCTAACCAACTGAGCTACGCGACTAAAGTTGGGCGCAAGATACAGTATTTAAATACTAACAACAAGCTCTAAGGTGCTGATTAACGACCATAAACATCATCGAAACGCTCAATATCATCTTCGCCTAAATAGCTACCGGTTTGTACTTCGATAATTTCAAGCGGCACTTCTGCCAAGTTTTCCAAGCGATGCTTCATTCCCACAGGGATATAAGTTGATTCATCCTCGTGTAATTCTAATAATTCATCACCACGAGTCACTTTTGCTGTGCCAGTAACAACGACCCAATGTTCAGCGCGGTGTTTATGTCTTTGTAATGACAAACTTGCACCTGGATTAACGACAATCCGTTTAACTAAAAAACGCTCACCTTCATCGATATTTTCGTAAGTACCCCATGGTCGGAATACTTGGCGATGATGGATACGTTCTGGTCGTTCTTCTAACTTTAAACGTTCTACAACGCGTTTTACTTCCTGCGCCTTGTCTCGGGAGGCAACTAATACTGCATCTGCGGTTTCAACGATCACCTGATCCTGAAGACCAAGCACAGCAACTAAACGATATTCCGAACGAACATAGCAATTCTGACTGTCTTCTATCAACACATCACCACTGGCGACATTTTCTGATTCATCTTGTCCCGAGATTTCTGATAGTGCCGACCATGAACCGATGTCATTCCAGCCAGCATCCAATGGGACAACAACAGCCTTATCTGTTTTTTCCATCACAGCATAATCAATGGAATTCCCTAGAATTTTTGCAAACGCTTCATTTTCAAGACGAACAAAGTCCATATCATGTTCAGCCGATGAATAAGCTTTCACGCATAAATCCAGCATGTCCGGCGCATGTTGCTTTAATTCGTCTAAATAACGACTGGCCTTAAACATGAACATACCGCTATTCCAAAAATAATCACCTGAAGCCAAATAAGACTCAGCGGTTTTTAGATCTGGTTTTTCGACAAACTGCTTAACGGGTAAAGAGTGCATGATTGGTGAGGCATTATAAGTTTCACTTGCCTTGATATAACCATAGCCAGTTTCAGGCGAAGTAGGCACAACACCAAACGTGACCAACTTACCTTCCTGTGCCGATTCATTTGCGATTTTTAAGCTGTTATGAAAAGCCGTGATATTGTCGATAATATGATCCGCAGGCAAAACTAATAGCAACGCATCTTGATCTTGTTCAATAGCAGCTAAGGCCGCAATAGCAACAGCCGGAGCCGTATTACGGCCTTCAGGTTCCAAAACAATAGAATGCGGCTGCGTTTGCATTTTGCATAATTGATCGGCCACCAAAAATCGGTGCTGCTCATTACACACTACGATCGGCTGGGCTAGTTCTTCTAAACCTTGCAGGCGCTCGAGCGTTTCGCGCATCATTGAATATTCTGAAGCCAGTGGTAAAAACTGCTTAGGATAACTCTCACGCGACAGCGGCCATAAACGACTACCTGAACCGCCTGATAGGATAACGGGAATCATATTTTATGCCCGCAAATCTTGTTCATTTTCAAGAAACCATTCATAAGTCATTATTAAACCTTCTTCTAATGAAATAGCTGACTGCCACCCCATTGTCTTGAGTCGAGATACATCTAATAATTTCCTCGGAGGCCCATCTGGTTTCGATGCATCAAAAACTATCTCTCCTTCAAAGCCCACTACACGCTTAATTGTTTCAGCCATTTCAGCAATACTGCAATCAATACCGGTGCCAATATTAATATGCGAAAGCATATCGCAGGTATTTTCTTTATAAGTATCATCATCTAATTGCAAAACATAAAGTGAAGCGGTTGCCATGTCATCAACATGCATAAATTCACGTTTTGCATTACCTGTACCCCAAACCACGACTTCAGTATCACCTCGTTGCTTCGCTTTATGAAAGCGTCGCATCAGTGCGGGAATTACATGGGAATTTTCTGGATGAAAATTATCACCTTGCCCATATAGGTTTGTTGGCATGACTGAACGAAAGTCCGTGCCATATTGGCGGTTATATGATTCACATAACTTAATACCTGCAATCTTGGCAACCGCATACGGTTCGTTCGTTTGTTCTAACACACTGGTTAACAGTGAATCTTCTTGCATGGGTTGTGCGGCAAACTTAGGGTAAATACAGGAACTACCGAGAAACAATAAGCGAGCGACATTATATTTGTATGATGCATCAATCACATTCGCCTCGATCATCATATTCTCATAAATAAATTCTGCAGGGTACGTATTATTAGCATGAACACCACCCACCTTAGCAGCAGCCAAAATCACATAGTCTGGTTTTTGCTCGGCAAAAAAAGTATGTACTGATGCTTGATTACATAAATCCAGCTCTGCGTGAGTACGGGTAATAATATTCACAAAACCATGGCATTCAAGCTGACGAAGTATTGCTGAACCAACAAGGCCTCTATGACCAGCAACATAAATTTTAGATTTTTTATTCATCCTCATTTACTTGTTGCTTTCATCACTCGTGGTAGTCATAAGCATCAAAACCGTGTTCCTTCACTAAGGCATCACGTTTAGCCAGTTCCAGATCATGCTCCATCATCTCATGAACCATTTCTTCAAATGTAATCTTAGTCTCCCAGCCCAGCTTTTCTTTTGCCTTAGTTGGATCACCCAATAAAGTTTCTACTTCGGTGGGACGGAAATAACGAGGATCAACAGCGACAATACATTGTCCCGTTTCAACGTCATAACCTTTTTCGTCAACACCCTTACCTTCCCAGCGAATTTTCTTATCAAGATGGGCATAAGCAGCATCACAAAAATCACGCACGGAATATTGCACACCCGTCGCGATACAAAAATCTTCAGGCTCATCTTGCTGCAACATTAGCCATTGCATCTCAACATAATCTTTTGCATGCCCCCAGTCGCGCAACGCATTCATGTTACCCAAGTAAACACAGTCTTGAAGACCGAGACTAATGCGCGCCATTGCGCGAGTGATTTTACGCGTAACAAACGTCTCACCACGTATCGGCGACTCATGATTAAACAAAATACCGTTGCATGCATACATGCCATAGGCTTCACGATAGTTAACTGTTATCCAGTAAGCGTAAAGCTTGGCCGCAGCATATGGCGAACGTGGATAAAATGGCGTGGTTTCTTTTTGTGGGATTTCTTGTACATCACCAAATAATTCAGATGTCGATGCTTGATAGAATTTAGTCTTTTTTTCCAAACCGGCAACACGAATTGCCTCAAGTATACGGAGCGCTCCTAAACCGACCGTATCTGCTGTGTATTCGGGGCTTTCAAATGATACCGCCACATGGCTTTGGGCACCGAGATTATAAATTTCGTCGGGTTGTACTTCTTGAATAATACGAATCAGGTTAGTCGAATCGCTTAAATCGCCGTAATGAAGAATAAATTGGCGTTCCGAAACGTGAGGATCCTGATAAAGATGATCAATACGATCTGTGTTAAATGAAGAAGCACGACGTTTTATACCATGTACTTCATATCCTTTCTTAAGCAAGAATTCCGCTAAATAAGCACCATCTTGCCCTGTAATACCCGAAATCAGTGCTACTTTTGTCATTTTGTACCTGTTTATCTACGTTATTATGTGCTGCGAGTGCTCAAGACCATGGATATTATCATATTTGACGTGAGGGGTGAGGGTCAGAAAATCTTGTCATTCCGGCACAGGCCGGAATGTCGTTTTTTCACCTCACCTACTTACATCCCTTATATGCGCAATTTCATCGCGCAATTTACCGGCTTCCTCAAATTCAAGGTTTTGTGCATGCTGATACATTTTCTTTTCGATATCCGAAATTTGTTTTTCTAATTGTGCTGGTGACATTGCGTTATATTCAATTTGTTCTTCAGCAACTTTCGCGTACTGTTTCGCACTGCCTTTTTTAACATCTGAATAACCTGCTTGCATAACATCCATTACGGCTTTTTCTACACTCTTTGGCGTAATGCCGTGCTGCTTGTTGTGGGCTATTTGTTTTTCACGGCGACGTTCTGTTTCATCAATCGCTTTCTGCATTGAACCAGTAATACGATCTGCGTATAAAATAGCTTTACCGTGCAAGTTACGTGCGGCACGGCCTATTGTTTGTATCAATGATCTTGCAGAGCGTAAGAAACCTTCTTTATCCGCATCTAAAATAGCAACCAATGAAACTTCAGGTAAGTCGAGTCCTTCGCGTAGCAAGTTAATACCAACCAAAACATCAAACTCGCCTAAACGTAGATCGCGCAATATTTCCATGCGCTCTACGGTATCAATATCCGAATGCAGGTAACGCACTCGCACGCCATGTTCTGCGAGGTAATCTGTGAGATCTTCGGACATACGTTTAGTTAATGTTGTGACTAATACACGCTCGCCTTTCTCTGCACGTATATTAACCTCGGATAAGAGGTCATCAACTTGTGTCGTCACTGGCCTGATTTCAATTTCAGGATCAATTAAGCCTGTTGGTCTGACTACTTGATCAACGATTTCACCAGAATGTTCTGTCTCATAATCACCCGGTGTTGCCGACACATAAATGGTTTGCGGTGATATTTTTTCAAATTCCTCGAATTTCATTGGTCGATTGTCTAACGCTGACGGTAAGCGAAAACCATACTCAACCAAGGTTTGTTTACGCGATCGATCGCCTTTATACATTGCACCAATTTGCGATACGGTGACATGTGATTCATCAATCACAAGTAATGCATCGTCAGGCAAATAATCAAACAACGTCGGGGGCGCTAGACCCGCTTGTCTACCTGACAGATAACGTGAGTAATTTTCAATGCCTGAGCAGTATCCCAATTCAAGAATCATTTCGATATCAAAATTAGTGCGCTGCTCTAAGCGTTGCGCTTCAACCAGTTTATCGTTGTCACGAAAATATTTTAGTCGTTCTTTAAGCTCTACTTTTATATCTTCAATCGCATCAAGCAATACTTGCCGTGGTGTGACGTAATGCGTCTTTGGGTAAATGGTTAAGCGCGGTACTTTACGCAGCACTTCACCCGTTAATGGATCAAAATAACTAAGCTGTTCAACTTCATCATCAAACAATTCTACGCGCACTGCTTCTTTATCCGAGTCGGCAGGAAAAATATCAATAACTTCACCGCGTACTCGATAGGTACTACGGCGTAATTCAACATCGTTACGGGCATATTGCAGCTCGGTTAATTTTCGCAAAATAGTCCGCTGCCCAATTTGTTCACCCTTGGATAGGTGTAACAACATATTCATATATGACTTAGGATCACCAAGACCATAAATGGCGGATACCGATGCAACGATGATGGTGTCTTTACGTTCTAAGATCGCCTTGGTTGCAGAAAGGCGCATTTGTTCAATGTGTTCGTTGATCGATGCATCCTTATCGATAAAGGTGTCCGAACTCGGCACATAGGCTTCCGGTTGGTAGTAGTCATAGTAGGAAACAAAATATTCAACCGCGTTATTAGGAAAGAATTCCTTCATTTCACCATAAAGCTGAGCGGCCAGCGTCTTGTTCGGTGCCATAATAATGGCCGGACGCTGCACCTCGGTAATCACATTAGCGATACTAAACGTCTTACCTGAGCCCGTTACTCCAAGTAGCGTCATCCCTGCTTCGCCATTATTCAGCCCTTCCACCATCGATTTAATGGCTGTTGGCTGATCACCTGCAGGCGTATATTCCGTGTTTAATTCAAATTGTCGTGACATGCTTGCTATTCGTGGCCTTTAGTCGAGCTATCCAGTATATTACAGCCGGTTAAAATTCGCGCTGTCTATGTAATAATGGGCACATT
>Ga0316207_10003914_pt1 | contig 13410 bp, 15 predicted proteins | sample 6weekpyrite_MG_FD_204943 | JGI IMG/M metagenome (GOLD analysis project Ga0316207, IMG submission 204943) | Microbial mat bacterial communities from mineral coupon in-situ incubated in ocean water Damariscotta River, Maine, United States -... | ecosystem: Environmental > Aquatic > Marine >... | reverse complement strand
TTTTTATCGTCTAAATAGACTTCGCCTTTATGCTCAATTAGATCTGCGATTGAACGCAATAACAGCGATTTACCTGAACCTGAGGGGCCGGATATGCAAACTAATTTTTTTTCAATTTTCAGGCTAAAAGGCTCAATTTCTAAGACCCTCATGTCGATAAGGTTTAATGTTGTCATATTAAGTGCTGCAATATTTTATTGGTTTGATATTATAAATTACCCAAGCAATAAGATCTCACTTACTTTTCTTGTCATTAATATTGGAAACCATTATGTCTAAACCTGATTGCCCCCAAGATTTTCCTTACACTGTTGAACTCGCAGCTGGTGACTATTACTGGTGCAGCTGTGGTAAATCAAAAAGCCAACCTTTATGTGATGGTTCACATAAAGACACGGGGTTCACACCTGAAAAATTCACTGTCAGTGAAAAGAAAACAGTCTCATTATGCGGTTGTAAAAAAAGCAAAAACCCGCCTTTTTGCGACGGTAGCCACAACAAAGCATGAACAATGTTGATAGCACGGCAGTAAAAAACTGCTGGCTGAAAATAAAATCTGCTCAGGGTAAAACGGCCTTTGTGGATAATTTTTATCAACACCTGTTTGCTCATTACCCGGCCATACGCAATCTTTTTACCAAAGATTTAAGTGCACAGAAAGCTAACCTTTTAACAACCTTAGATAGCCGTAATTAATGGTATTGATTTTATCGAAGCACTGGAAACCGACCTTTTCTCCTTAGGCCAGCAACATAAAAGTTTGGGTATTAAAAAAGAAATGTTCGAAATATTTATAGTAACAATAACGGACGTCGCCAGAATGACATCTAACGACACATTAACTCAAAAAGAATTAATCGCGTGGGAAAAAGCCTTTCGTGAAGTATCAAATAGTATGCTAAAAGCTTATTAAGCTCCCCATCAAGCACGCATAAACTTCAAACAAAAAAAAGGCGCTAAGAATACACTTAGCGCCTTTAAATCTTTTGCAAGATTTACCTAATAAAACTTAAAGACCAGAGCCACGTGAACCTGTGAATTCTGGATAAGCCTCCATGCCACACTCAGAAAGATCGGTTCCTTCGAACTCTTCTTCTTCACTAACACGGATACCCATAATCATTTTGATAATATACCAGGTAACAAAACTTGCTGCGAAGACCCAAACGAAAATGGTTAACCCGCCAACAATTTGTCCGCCAAAAGTTGCACCACTGTTTGTTAATGGGACCGCTAACAAACCCCAGATACCAACAACACCATGAACAGAGATTGCACCCACGGGGTCATCAATTTTCATTTTGTCTAAAGTCAGTATTGAGAACACCACTAATGAACCACCGGCTGCACCAATCAATGTTGCAGCAAGAGGTGTTGGTGTTGAAGGCTCAGCAGTAATTGCAACTAAACCGGCTAATGCACCATTTAATGCCATAGTTAAATCTGCTTTACCAAATAATAGTCGGGCAATGATTAACGCTGCAATAACGCCACCTGCTGCTGCTGCATTTGTATTCAAGAATACCATTGCAACGGCATTTGAGTTTGCGATATCGCCCAGCTTTAAAACTGAACCGCCGTTAAAACCAAACCACCCCATCCACAAGATGAAAGTACCTAATGTTGCTAAAGGTAAGTTTGCACCTGGAATCGCATTGACTTCACCATTCGGGCCATATTTCCCTTTACGTGCACCGAGTAAAATAACACCCGCTAATGCTGCTGTCGCACCCGCTAAATGAACAATACCTGAACCAGCGAAATCAGAGAATCCAAAATCATCGCCAAGGCTGTACAGTCCAAACACAGAACCACCACCCCATGTCCAGTTACCTTCCATTGGGTAGATAAACGCAGTCATCACAACAGCAAATAAAACAAATGCCCATAACTTCATACGTTCTGCTACTGCACCCGAAACGATAGACATGGCTGTTGCAACAAATACCACCTGGAAGAAGAAGTCAGATGCATTTGAATAAACAGAACCACCATCAAAACCTGCTTCAGCAGATTCTTTTAATACTGTTGCCGTTAATGCTTCAGCACTTGCAGCACCATCTAATGCGATATCTTTTAAGAATACGCCACCGTCATACATAATGTCATAGCCCACAACCAGGTAAGCTGTACATGCCACGGCAAAAAGAACAACGTTCTTTGTTAAAATTTCAGTGGTGTTTTTTGAGCGAACCAGCCCCGCTTCGAGCATGGCGAAACCTGCTGCCATCCACATAACTAAAGCACCCATTACCAAAAAGTAAAAAGTGTCCATAGCATACTGAAGTTCAAAAATTTGATTTTCCATCGATTTGACTCCCCTTATTATAATGCTTCGTCGCCGGCTTCACCGGTACGAATACGAACAGCTTGTTCGATAGTTGATACAAAAATTTTGCCATCGCCGATCTTGCCAGAATGCGCAGACTTTTGAATGCCCTCAATCACCTGGTCAACCAGGTCATCCCCTATTACTGCTTCAATTTTTACCTTAGGTAAAAAATCCACTACATATTCAGCACCACGATAAAGTTCTGTGTGTCCTTTTTGACGCCCGAAACCTTTAACTTCAGTTACTGTAATACCTTGAACCCCGATTTCTGAAAGCGCTTCACGCACATCGTCGAGCTTAAAGGGTTTTATGATAGCCATTATTAATTTCATAAAATGTTACCCTCTTTCTTAATTTAAGAACTCCGCAAGCCAAATTGGCCACAAAGGATTGTTTCAATTTTCAACAAAACTGTTTTTAGTGTTATGTCTAGGGGTATTAATAGCACAGGACGTGCCAAAATATTTTTTGTATAGATAACAATGAGTTAAAGTAATTCTATGTGGTTTTTGTCTGTTTTGCGCACCAATATAAAACGTACAAAATACAGGAGCACCAAAACAGTGCAACATAGAATATCGGGCTACCAGCATGAAATATTAGTGCTAAACCGTCAAATACTGGCTAATAATTTTATCGTCCAGCTCGTCCATTGTGCCAGTGGCTGCACAGCGCCCACGCTCCATAACGATAAACTGCTTTCCTACTCGACGAGCAAAAGGAAGTTTCTGCTCAACCAAAAGCACGGTAATTTTATGCTTTTGATTAAGTTGAGTAATCACATCACCAATATCCCGAACAATATTTGGCTGGATACCCTCCGTTGGCTCGTCTAAAATCAACAATTTGGGATCTAAAGCCAGAGCACGACCAATTGCAAGCTGTTGCTGTTGCCCCCCAGAAAGATCACCACCTCGACGACGTATCATTTCTTTTAAGACGGGGAACATTTCAAAAATATGATCAGGAATTTCACGTACACTATCACGACGCGAGCCCAAACCGATTTTCAAATTTTCTTCTACAGTAAGCTGCGGAAAAATTTCTCGTCCCTGTGGTACATAGCCGATACCCTGTCTTGCCCGAACAGAAGCATCTTTGCCCGCTAACTCATTTCCATCAAATTTTATCGAACCATTTTTAACAGGCAACAACCCCATAATACTTTTTAATAGCGTTGTTTTACCAACACCATTACGCCCCATAAGACAAACACACTCACCTTTTTTAATATCAACACCAATGTCCCAAAGAATATGGCTTTCACCATAAAACTGATTGAGGTCTTTTATTTGTAACACTCTATTCTCCTAAATAAACTTCAATCACTTTAGGATCATTTTGTACCTGATCCATATTACCCTCAGCCAAAACATGGCCCTCATGCAGCACTGTTACTGTTTGAGCAATAGAGCGAACAAATTCCATATCATGTTCAACCACTACAACCGAATGCTGACCAGCCAAACTCGTTAACAATTCAGAAGTTCTTTCTATTTCCTGATGCGTCATTCCCGCAACGGGTTCATCAACTAATAACAAGCGCGGATTTTGTGTTAGTAACATACCAATTTCTAACCATTGCTTTTGTCCGTGGGATAACGAGCCTGCAAGTTGATGTATGTGTTTTTTTAAACCTATGGTTTGCATAACATCATCAATACGGTCATTTTGTTCGCTACTTAACTTATAGCGCAGTGATTGCCACACCCCCTTACCCATCTGCATTGCGAGCTCAAGATTTTGAAAGACACTGTGCTCAGGAAAAATCGTCGGTTTTTGAAATTTACGACCTATACCAGCATCAGCAATTTCATATTCACTCATTTTCGTGAGATCCATTGTTTGACCAAAATAAGCAATGCCACTGTCCGGCCTGGTCTTACCCGTGATGACATCCATCATGGTTGTTTTACCAGCACCATTTGGACCAATTATGCAGCGTAACTCACCCTCATTAATGTAAAGGGTAAGATCGTTAAGTGCTTTAAAGCCATCAAAACTAACTGAAATATCTTCAACATATAAAATTACATCATGCGAAGTATCCAGGCTGTTAGAAAAAACAGGCCGCACACCTTGCGGCAGCATGAAATCAAAAACACGATCACGGCGCATGACATCCCTAACCTGATCTAATGCTTTCATGCTTTTGCCTCCTTCCGGAAATAACGCTGGCTCAACTGTTCATAAAGCCCCATTAAGCCTTTGGGCAAATACAAGGTAACAAGAACAAATAACGCACCCAGTGCAAATAACCAAACCTCGGGTAACACACCAGTAAAATATGTTTTTCCATAATTCACTAAAATTGCGCCAACCACTGCACCATATAAAGTTCCACGACCACCAACAGCAACCCAAACTACAAGCTCAATAGAATTAAGTGGAGAGAACTCACCTGGGTTAATAATACCAACCTGTGGTACATACAACGCGCCGGCTATACCCGCAATAACCGCAGAGATAACAAATATCCAAAGTTTGTAGTCTTCCACTTTATAACCTATAAAGCGTGCTCTATCTTCAGCATCGCGAATCGCAACAACAACACGACCAAATTTTGACATCGTAATGTATTTACACAAAACATAAGCTGCACCGAGTGTGACAGCCGTAATTAAAAATAATACAACACGGGTATTATCAGACTGTAAACTAAAACCTAAAATATCTTTAAAGTCAGTCAAACCATTATTACCACCAAAACCCATTTCATTGCGGAAAAAAGCTAACAAAAGTGCATAAGTTAATGCCTGGGTCATGATGGATAAGTAAACACCTGTAACACGCGAACGGAAAGCTAACCAACCAAAGACAAAGGCAAGTATGCCCGGCACAAGTGCAACCATAATCATGGCAAACCAAAATTGATCGAAGCCGTGCCAAAACCATGGTAGCTCTTGCCAGTTTAAGAACACCATGAAATCAGGTAACTCGGCATTGCCATAAACGCCGCGGTCACCTATTTGGCGCATCAAGTACATACCCATGGCATAACCACCAAGCGCAAAAAAGGCACCATGACCCAAGCTTAATATACCGGCATAACCCCAAACTAAATCAAGCGCAATTGCTAATAAAGCAAAACACAAATACTTGCCCAATAGCGTCACTGTATATGTTGATATATGAAAAGATGAATCTGCAGGCACGGCCAAATTTAACAGCGGCACAATAATTGCGACAAAAATTAAGACCCCCAAAAAAATTTTGCTATTTTTTTCATTAATAATTTGTGAAAAAATACTTGACTGCATAACTTAGTTCTCCGCCGCACGGCCTTTTTGTGGAAATAATCCACGCGGCTTTTTCTGAATAAATAAAATAATAAAAAAGAGTATTAAAATTTTAGCTAACACCGCGCCGGCTTCTGGCTCCAGGAATTTATTAAAGACTCCCAGCGACATAGATGCCACCAGGGTGCCCCACAGATTTCCTACACCACCAAATACCACAACCAGGAAGGAATCAATAATATATGCCTGCCCAAGATTAGGGCCGACATTCGTTAGCTGACTTAATGCAACACCCGCAATACCTGCAATACCCGAACCAAGTCCAAATGTCATTGCATCAACCCATTCACTGCGTATTCCCATAGCACGTGCCATAGCGCGATTTTGAGAAACAGCTCTAACTTTTAAGCCAAGCGAAGTCTTTTTCAAAATAAGCATTAATAATGCAAAAACCACCAAACTAAATATTAAAATAGATAAACGATTATAAGTTATAGAAAAAACAGGATTGATTTCTAAAGCACCGCTCATCCACAACGGAGTTTCAACACTTCGATTTAACGGAGAAAAAACACTTCGCACTAACTGTTGTAAAATCAAGCTAATACCAAATGTTGCAAGCAGGGTCTCTAATGGACGACCATATAAAAACCGAATAACACCACGTTCAATAGCAATACCAAACAAGCCCGCGACAATAAAAGCTGCCGGAACTGCAACGAGCAATGAATATTCAATATGATTAGGCATTAATAGTTGCACCACATAAGTTGTATAAGCACCGATCATAATTAATTCACCGTGTGCCATATTAATAACACCCATAACACCAAAGGTTATTGCCAACCCAATTGCAGCCAGAAGCAAAACAGAGCCCAAGCTCAACCCAAAGAAAACCTTTTCAAAAAAATCATATACGTCCCTGCGTTCATCAATTTTTCTTTTTGCTTTAATTGCTGCATAAACAATATCTTTATTTTGCTCTAAGTATTTTCCGTCCTCATCTTTTTCTAATAATGATACAATTTTATTTCGTGCTTTTGGCTCCAGACTTTCTGCAATAATATTTATGCCAGCCAAACGTATATCATCATCATTTGATTCAAGTTGACTCAAAGCAATCAATGTTTGCATCGCCCCAATAACGTTTGAGTTTTTTTCCGTCGTTAAGTATGTTTGGATGCTTTCAATATCCTTGGCACTTGATGTTCCCATCATTTCTTGCACCGCAGACAACCTGACTTTTGAATTACTGTTTTTCAGGCTTAGCTTTGCAATAAGCGAGCGCAGTTTGCGTCTCAACTTGTTATTAACCGTTATTTTTTTAAATTTTCGCTTTGATGTTTCACTAAGCTTGTTGCCCAAAATGACATCAGTCGCATTATATTTACCGTTATTTTTCTGCAAAGAAACAATTTGCTTATTATCTTTTTTATAATACAACTGACCTTTTAATAATAGCTTTAAAACTGTAAGTACTTTTTCACTATACCCCTCTTGTTTCGCAAAAAGCATTACTTTATCAACCGCAACTTCTTTATCTTTAAATTTTTTCGCCGACAATAACGAGACAGCCTCTGAAAAAGAGTGCTCATTAGCAATTGCAGGTGTCCCTGGCAAGAAAAACACAAACAATGATATTGTTAAAAATATTTTATAAAAACTGACAAAAGAATTTATTTTCATTATTTTTTCTGTCAGCGAAGATATTTGCCAACAGCCTATAAAATTTTATAAAAAAAATGGGTGCTTTACACACCCATTTTATTAGCTCAAAACAAAATTATATTAAAAATTTTGTCCTGAACACTTTTTACTCTTAGTATTGTAGTTGCCACACTTCAGATCAACCCAATCAGATACTACATCTTTGCTACCCGGTAAAAAATCTGACCACGCGTCACCCGGAACAGTACCATCTGTTTGCCATACTGTTTCAAACTGACCATCGTCCTGAATTTCACCAATAAGCACTGGTTTGGTTAAGTGATGGTTAGGTAACATTTTTGCCATACCACCTGTCATGTTAGGTACTGTAATACCAATCATAGCTTGTTCAACTTTATCGGTATCAGTTGATTTTGCTTTAGTTACCGCTTTTGCCCACATATTAAAACCAATTGCTGTAGCTTCCATTGGATCATTTGTGACCCGTTTTTTGTCTTTAATGAATTTCTGCCATGTTTTAATAAATTTAGCATTTTCTTCATCTTCAACTGACATGAAATAGTTCCATGCTGCCAAATGACCAACTAATGGCTTGGTATCAATACCGGAAAGCTCTTCCTCTCCTACCGAGAAAGCAACGACCGGGATATCTTCAGCAGAGATACCCTGATTACCGAGCTCTTTATAGAAAGGCACATTTGCATCACCGTTGATTGTTGATACAACAGCAGTCTTTTTGCCCGCTGAGCCAAACTTCTTAACTTTGGAAACAATACCTTGCCAATCAGAATGGCCAAAAGGTGTGTAGTTAATCATAATATCTTTAGATTTTACGCCTTTTGCTTTTAGATATGCTTCAAGGATTTTATTAGTAGTACGTGGGTATACATAATCCGTACCTGCAAGCACCCAACGTTTAACACCTACTTCATTCATTAAATAGTCAACAGCTGGAATAGCTTGTTGATTAGGCGCAGCGCCTGTGTAGAAAACATTTTTAGACGACTCTTCACCTTCATATTGCACAGGGTAGAAAAGCAAACCATTTAATTCTTCAATAACGGGTAAGACTGATTTACGTGAAACCGATGTCCAGCAACCAAATATAACATCAACATTTTTCTTTGAAATAAGCTCACGTGTTTTTTCTGCAAATAAAGGCCAGTTAGAAGCAGGATCAACCACTACAGGTTCAAGCTTTTTACCTAATAAACCACCTTTTTTATTTTGTTCTTCAATCATCATTAAAACAGTGTCTTTTAATGTCGTTTCACTAATTGCCATCGTGCCCGATAGAGAATGAAGTACACCAACCTTAATCGTATCAGCAGCTTGCACGGTCGACGTCAAACCCAAAACCGCAACACCAACTACTGTGAATTGCTTTACTTTTTTAATCCAGTTAAGCATTTAAAAACCTCCGAGATTATTATAATAGGAAACAGGCGGCTGATATAAACAGCCGCCTTTTCTAACATTAAAAATGCTTAGAAACCGTATGTAACACCAACAACCATCGAGTCGTTGTATTCTGTGCCTGCACGATCTTCACCTGCGAAGGTATACTGTACATAAGCATCAGCACCTGTTTTACCTATAGGCTTCGAAGCGGTCAGATTTAAATGGCGAAAACCAGAAGTACTAGTGGTCGCAGTACCTAATTGACTATTATCGCTGTCATTGTAAGTGTAGTAACCATAATCAACGGCAAGACCAACATCACTGGCGACTGTAGTCGACCAACCGGCTTTCCAGTAAACATCACCAGCATTACCCCACCAGCCATCAGATAACAGGTATTGCGCCCCCACGTAAAAATCACCCATAGATAGCGTACCGGTAGCTTCTAACAGATCAGAATCATCAACATTTGCATAAACATACTGAATCAAACCCACATCATAAGAAACACTTTCACCTATTGAACCCGAGTAACCACCATAGATATCATTTTCGAAACCTCTCACATTTGTTTTGTTGTCAGAAGTAGCTTCATAGCTGTATCCTAAACTCGAGAACCACCAGCCAGCATACCAACCATCACTGTTACTCCAGTCAACGCCACCTTGAATAGCAGAACCAGTGTTTTCTTCAAAAATACCACGTAAAAGGTATTTAGAATGAACGCCTACATTGTAAGCAACTTCAGCACTTGCCGTTGTTGGTGCTGTCATTGCACCCATTGCCACTGCAGATGCTAAAGCGACTGAAGTCAGTTTAAATTTATTTTTTAAGTTCATTTGTTTTATCTCCCAAAACATTTTTTAGTTAGGTATTGCATTCAAATCACTGCCAACCACCAAGACAATCAGATGACAGGCTTAACTGGCGCATAGCTACTGGGGAGCAAGGGACGTGCCAACAAAAAAAATGCAATAAAAACAATAGACTAGGGAGTTTTGGGCGAATCACACACAAATCTAACGCGCCAATCTGGTGCACAACCACGGCTAAATCGCACAGTGCTTGTGCGATTCATTACAAACTCATGACACCAAAATAAAAAAGGATAAGAGGACGAAATCTGGATTTAGCTAGATGAGGGGATTAGCTTGCTTTACTCAACATACCTTGAGTTACTATGAAATCGACAATATCTTCTAAGCCATCACCTTTCTTTAAGTTGCTGAAAATAAACGGGCGATCGCCACGCATTTTTTTCGCGTCTCTGTCCATAACATCAAGGGATGCGCCTACATGCGGTGCAAGGTCAATTTTATTAATTACCAACAAATCAGATTTAGTAATACCAGGCCCGCCCTTACGTGGTATTTTATCGCCTGCTGAAACGTCAATAACATAAATAGTTAAATCAGATAATTCAGGACTAAATGTCGCACTTAAATTATCGCCGCCACTCTCAACAAAGACTAGCTGTAAACCTGGTAGCTGGTTTTGCAAACTTTCTACCGCACTTAAGTTCATTGATGCATCTTCACGAATTGCGGTATGAGGACAGCCGCCCGTTTCTACACCAACAATACGATCTTCCGTTAAAGCACCACTACGGGTTAGAAACTGTGCATCTTCTTTGGTATAAATATCATTGGTGACCACAGCAAGGTTATAATCGTCACGCATCTTTTTACACAATGCTTCTACCAAAGCTGTTTTGCCTGATCCAACCGGACCACCTACGCCAACGCGTAATACCTGACTATTGCTCATTTCATCACCTCTTTAAGATCTAAATAATCGTGAATACTGTGTTTCATGTAATGCACTGGCTATAGCCATACCCGGTGCTAGCATACCTATGTCATCATCATCACACGCTAAAGACTGTTCAACCGCACCAGGAATATCCTTAAGCACTTCCGCTAAAATACGCTGACCCGCAGTTTGACCTAGTGGAACAATTTTAATGGCTGCCGCAACCTGATTTTCACTCCATGCCCAAAGAAACCCATTGCCTGCTTCAACAAAAGGTATTTCCCACTCCACCGCAGCAAACGCGAAGATGGTGACATAACTCCATTCAACTTCATCGCTAATAGGAAAAGTAATATTTAATCCTTTAACTAAACGTAATAGTGCTTTTCCAAGCTGCGTATCTTCGTCATGTAACTCTTTTGCTTCACGGGCTGCCAGTAACCATTTATTCCAGTAAACTACTGTTTCATGATCGTTTCTTTGCCATGCATGATAAAGGCGTTGCATCACTGGAACATCAAGAGAAGACAAAGTGTTTTTAATTTGTCCCCTAATCCATTGCTTTGTTTGTTCTTCGTTATTGATCCAGCCTGCATCAACCGCGTATTCCAGGCCTTGCGAATAAGCAAAAGCCCCAATCGGTAAGGTTGGGCTAGTCAACTGCATTAAACGTAATCGTGACTCTGTTAACATGATTCTATTTAATGACTATGTTGATGTGCATGATGGTGGCCGTGATCATGAGATTCATCGTGCTCATCATGGCTATGTTTATGGCCGCCTCCGTAGGCGCCAGCCTCAGGCTCAAAAGGTGCCATAACACACTCGACATTCAAGCCCAAACCAATAACCATTTCATCAAGCACATGATCGTGGGTATAACATAAATAATTTTCTGTAATTTGTAACGGTACGTGCCGGTTACCCAGGTGATAACTTGCACGTGCACGCATCAAAGGATCATCATGGGTGACCTTGCTTACCGATTCAGCTGCGGCAACCACTTTAATCACCGTTCCATCTTCAGCGCGCAACAAATCACCGCCGCGTAATAACCCACCACGCGGCAACATTAACCCGACTTCAGTGCCATTATCTAAAGTCGCTTTTAAGCGACTCTTTTGTCTTAACTCAAACGGCAGCGTTAAGGTCTCATACTTTTCTGAAACAATAACTTCTGCCGGTTTATCTTCTAAACGTTCATATATTTTTAGAACCATGTTTATACTCAAAATTGTTAGAATAAAAAGTAACGTTGCGTTAAGGGTAACAAATCAACCGGCTCACAGGTGAGCAACACGCCATCGGCTCGCACCTCATAGGTTTGTGAATCCACTTCTATCGTTGGCTGATAACTATTTAACAGCATATCTTTTTTGCGCACGCTACGCGTATTTTTAGCCGCAGCCATTTGTTTGTTTAAACCTAATTTTTCTTTTATTCCTGCGTCTAATGCGGTTTGGGAAACAAAAGTAAAACTCGTTTGTGAAACGGCCCCCCCCATTGCGCCAAACATCATTCTATAATGCACAGGTTGTGGTGTTGGAATTGAAGCATTGGGATCACCCATGGGTGCCGCTGCAATAAAACCACCTTTAATAATTAACGACGGTTTTGCACCAAAGAATGCCGGCTTCCATAAAACCAGATCCGCTAACTTGCCAACTTCTACCGAACCCACTTCATGGGCAATGCCATGGGTGATCGCCGGATTAATCGTGTACTTCGCGATATATCGTTTAACACGGTTATTATCATTTCGATCCGTGTCTTCAGCTAATGCACCACGTTGCACTTTCATTTTATGCGCGGTTTGCCAGGTGCGCGTAATCACCTCACCTACACGCCCCATGGCTTGAGAGTCTGAGGCAATCATTGAAAACGCGCCCAGGTCATGCAAAATATCTTCCGCAGCAATGGTTTCTTTACGAATGCGAGATTCCGCGAAAGCCACGTCTTCTGGAATATTGGGATCAAGATGATGACAAACCATTAACATATCGAGATGTTCATCAATCGTGTTAACCGTGTATGGTCGTGTTGGATTAGTACTTGATGGCAAAACATAATCTTCACCACAGGCTTTGATAATATCAGGCGCATGTCCACCACCGGCACCTTCTGTGTGATAAGTATGAATAGCTCTGCCTTTAAAAGCCGCTAAGGTGTCTTCAACAAAACCAGACTCATTTAATGTATCCGTGTGAATAGCAACCTGTATATCTTCTTTTTCAGCAACACTTAAACAATTATCAATGGCGGCAGGAGTCGTGCCCCAGTCTTCGTGTAACTTTAAACCCATAACACCCGCAGCTACTTGTTCTTCTAAAGGCAACGGTAAACTTGCATTGCCTTTACCTAAAAATCCAATGTTCATCGGTAAGTCTTCAACGGCTTGTAACATACGGTGTATATTCCACGGCCCTGGTGTACAGGTGGTTGCATTCGTTCCTGTTGCAGGTCCTGTTCCACCACCGAGCATGGTGGTCACGCCCGACATTAATGCTTCTTCAACTTGCTGCGGACAAATGAAATGGATATGGGAATCAACACCACCTGCGGTGAGAATTTGACCTTCACCGGCAATGACTTCTGTCGATGGCCCAATAACAATGTCGATACCGTTTTGTACATCCGGATTACCGGCTTTACCTATAGCGAAAATACGGCCGTTTTTTATACCCACATCGGCTTTAACAATGCCCCAATGATCAACGATTAAGGCATTGGTTATTACGGTGTCTACTACCTCATTCGCACAACGCTGGCTTTGTCCCATGCCATCACGAATAACCTTGCCGCCACCAAACTTAACTTCATCACCATAGCTTGTGTAATCTTTTTCTACTTCAATAAACAGCTCTGTATCAGCCAGTCGAACACGGTCTCCCGTTGTTGGTCCAAACATTTCTGCATAGGCTTGTCGATTAATTGTTGCCATTTGAATACTCCATTACCTTATCTTCTTGATGCATTAACATGTTACAAGGCACCCATAATATCGCCACGAAAGCCATA
>Ga0316207_10003913_pt1 | contig 13412 bp, 14 predicted proteins | sample 6weekpyrite_MG_FD_204943 | JGI IMG/M metagenome (GOLD analysis project Ga0316207, IMG submission 204943) | Microbial mat bacterial communities from mineral coupon in-situ incubated in ocean water Damariscotta River, Maine, United States -... | ecosystem: Environmental > Aquatic > Marine >... | reverse complement strand
TGCCGACAATGTCCTTGCGCCAGATGGCATCGCCTGCGCGGTCAAGTTCACGCTTGGCAATATCGAAAAGCACACGGTCACGCGCAGAACCGCGACGCGGCTGCGCGGCAAGCTTTGCCGGTAGCGTCGGAAGCGCGCCTGTTGCTGCCAATGCAGCACCGGCCACCAACGAGCCTTTCAAGATATCGCGGCGTTTCATCTTGGACATACTATCTAACCGAAAATGGCGTTTTCGTGAATCCCCAATTGCAGGACATTACTCGCCGGCCTCGTGAATGGCCTTTGCTGTCATGCCCAGTTTGATCACGCCGGGCATAAGAGATTGAATTTTGGGCCCAACTTCTGCGAGCTTGGCAAGACGCGGGTCGCCGTCTGCGATCATTTTGGTGATGGCAGGACCAGTTGGATGCAACCGGCTGCGATTGTTGAACGCATTGGTCTTTTCATTGGCTGACAGGATCGCGGTGCTCATCAGATTGGCCATCACCGCATAAGGATATGTGTCTGTGCTATCGGTCAAAGGTGCAGGAGGAAGCAGGTTGTTCTTTTCCTCGTCACTATCAAAGTTGGCTTCGACAAACGCGGCCAGCGCTGCCGAATACGGCACAAATGGCGTTTGCGAGAGTTGGAGTGTAATCGTATCGCCGTCAAAGAACGGTCGCTGGTTTGCCCGCGCCTCGAACGGAACAGCAACCGCTGTGCAATCGACGAACAAAGTGCCCTCAGGCATCGCCACGCGCTCTTCGCCAAAATGCATCTTGTCACATTCCAGCGCAGTCACGCGCTTGGACCGGTGAACGCGTTTGATCTGGCGAAGCAGGTCAATCTCACCTTGCGAGATCACTGCGAAGTGGAACATTTTGGGCGTCACTTCGGGGTCGATCCGCAACATCGTGCCTCGCTCATCAAGCTTGGCAAACATCTCGTCACCGGTTTCAGATCCGTTGGCGCATTCAACAAGATCCACCTGGAACTGGATCAGTTCTTCGATGTGGTGAATTGCAGGTTGCAACAGCTTGCGGTTGAACATCCAGCTGTCGCGTGGGCGCACCCAGTCAATCTGTTCAGGCGCAACGCCTGCTTCAAGCAGCCACACGGCGGTATCCATCGCGGTCTTTCCGCCGCCGATCACGCAGTAATGCGCGGGCAGATTGCCAGTGTCCTTCCACAATTGCGGCAAGTCCCCCGGGATTGCAAAACGGGTTCCTTGAGCAATGTCGTATTTTGGCTTGTGGGTCGAAGGGACGGAGGTTTTGAACCAGGTTCCATCAACCAGTTTGCGCCTTACGTTGAAGGTGTGATCTTCACCTGAAAGGATACTCTTTGCAGTGTGCTGGCCATTTTCTCCGCCGCGATATTCGGTCAAAGGCAGATAGGTCACGCGTCCGCTTGGGATCAGCGTCTCGCTCATCACCGTGCTGTAATAGGACAGGATCTCGGCATGCTTGGCGAGCGGATACATCCCTGCATTGTGGCCATGTTGGTCGATCCGATCAGGGCACATCTCGCGCGAATTCACACCGTAGCTGGCGCTGGGTTGATGCAAGGCAACAAAGGAATACGCATCGTTCCAATGGCCGCCGGGTCGGGCATGCTTGTCGATGATCGTGATGTGGCAATCCGGATTTTCTTCAAGCAGAGTATCGACAAACGCGATACCAACCGCGCCAGCGCCAATTACGAGATAGTCGGTTTCATGGGTAGGCATTAGCAATATCCGGCTTTGAGAGGGAGAGCGGGGCTTAGCACTGCGCGCGGTGGGTTTCACGCATGTTTTCATCAGCCATTGCCAGCATGGATCGGGCGTGGCGCAGGCTCACTTCGCGTTGATCATCGCCATAACCGCCGCCTAGCGCAGAAGCGAGCGGCAGGCCGCGAGTGCGTGCCTGCGCCACGACAAATTGATCGCGGGCTTCAAGGCCCTCATCGCTCAGGGCCAATCGCCCCAGTCGATCATCGACATGAGGATCAACGCCTGCCTGATAGAGAACAAGGTCGGGCGCGAATTGGTCAAGGATCGAAGGCAGATGCTGATCGAGCACCGCCATGTAGCCATCGTCATCGATGCCGTCGCTCAAGCCGACATCGCGGCTCGAGCGGGCCTTTCGCACAGGAAAGTTCTTTTCTGCATGAAGCGAGAGGGTGAAGATGTCCTCGCGCCCGGCAGTCAGGCTGGCTGTGCCATCGCCTTGATGCACATCGAGATCGACGATCAGAATGCGGCTTGCATCGCCTTGCGCAAGCAAGCGGTTGGAGGCGACTGCCAGATCGTTGAACACGCAATATCCAGCGCCCGTATCAGCAAGCGCGTGGTGGCTTCCGGCGGCGGAATTGGCAGCGTATCCGTGCTCTATTGCAAGCAGTGCGGCGAGCCACGTTCCGCCATTGGTGTGCCGAACGCGGTCGCGGATGCGCTCTGTTACCGGAAAGCCGATGCGGCGTTCCTTGTTGCGTGGGACCGATGCGGTGAAGACTTCCTCGACATAGGCGGGGTCGTGCACCGCCTCGAGCCATTCTCGCGGGCACGGATCGGGAGCATGTTCGGTAATGCGAGCGCCGCTTTCCTCCCCAAGCTCGCGCAGAGCCTCCATCACGAGGTAGTATTTGTCGAACTTGAACGTTCCGCGCGCGGGGCGAGGCGCCATGTAGTCGGGATGATGGACGACGTGGAGCAGGGTTAGACAGCCTTGTCTGCCAGCATAACCAGCTCATCATATATTGCATCTTCTTCGCGGCTGGCGGCATTGCGCCATGTGGTGGCAGTGTCCGCGTTGACCAGCGTGCCATCAGCGGTGACGACAAGCAGGTTGGGGGTCCCGGGCAGTTCTTCGAGGCCGAAGCGCTGGGCAATGCCGATATTATGGCCATCGCCCGATTGCGGCATCCCGATATTGACGAAGACCAGTTCGTACTTCGCTTCGACCAATGCCGCGAAGCGTTCCGTGCCAAGCCATCCGGCCAATGCGCGGCTATCGTGGCACCAGTTTGCCCCCATGACGAGCAGCACGCGCTTGTCGTTTTCGGCCGCGCTGGCAAGAGCGGCATCGACATCGGCACCCGCATCATCCGAGACAGCGTAGGAGCGCGCTTCGGGATAGTCGTGCGCGCCGTGGGCGACACCGTCAGCAACAGTCGCGCATCCAACCAGCAAAAGCGCAGAGCCAAGGCCTGCGATGACAGGACGGATCATTGGGCTGCCTCCATAGGTTTTGCGTGTGGGTCAAAAGCGACCTCATCACCGGCTTCGATTTTTGCCGCTTTGTCCTCGACCAGCTTGACGATGTGGTCGAGCATTGCCTCATCATCCACCGTGTGCGCCTTGACGCCCGAAAGGTAGACCATGTGTTTGCCCGAGCCACCGCCTGTAAGTCCGATATCGGTTTCGCGCGCTTCGCCCGGACCATTGACCACGCAGCCGAGCACCGACAGGCTCATCGGTGTCTTGATGTGTTCGAGCCGTTTTTCGAGTGTTTCCACTGTGCGGATCACGTCAAAGCCCTGCCGCGAACAGCTGGGGCACGATACAACGCGAACACCGCGGGTGCGCAGGCCGAGCGCCTTGAGCAACTCGTAACCGACCTTCACCTCTTCTTCGGGCTCTGCCGAAAGCGAGACGCGGATCGTGTCGCCAATGCCTGCCCAAAGGAGCGAACCCATTCCGATGCTGGATTTGACTGTGCCACCGATTAGCCCGCCCGCCTCGGTAATGCCCAGATGCAGCGGGCAGTCCACTGCTTCGGCAAGCCCGTGATAGGCGGCAACAGCCAGAAACACGTCGCTTGCCTTCACTGCCACCTTGAAGTCGTGAAAGTCGTGATCCTGCAAAAGCTTGATATGATCGAGCGCGCTTTCGATCAGCGCCTCGGGGCAGGGCTCACCGTATTTCTCAAGCAAGTCCTTTTCGAGGCTGCCCGCATTCACGCCGATACGGATCGCGCATCCATTAGCTTTGGCCGCGCGCACAACTTCGGCGACGCGCTGTGAAGAGCCAATATTGCCCGGATTGATTCGCAGGCAGGCCGCACCGCCATCTGCTGCTTCGAGCGCGCGCTTATAGTGAAAGTGGATATCGGCAACGACAGGGATGCGCGCTGCCTTGGTAATCTTGCTGAACGAAGCGGTTGATTCCTCGGTCGGGCAGGACACGCGGATGATGTCGCAGCCCACATCCTCACACCGGCGGATCTGGTCGATCGTGGCCACCGCGTCTTCTGTGGGAGTGTTGGTCATCGTCTGCACCGCAATCGGTGCATCGCCGCCAATTGGCACATCGCCAACCATGATCTGACGGCATTCGCGGCGTTCAATCGTGCGCCAAGGGCGGATTGCGTTCATCTAACTGAGCACTTTCCTGTGAGACTGCATAACAGGGACCGCATGTTTCACGGCTCCAGAGCTAAAAAACGCAGCCCAGATACCAAGAGGGCCGCACAGTCGGTGACTGCACGGCCCATATGGAGACAATCTTGCAAATTTGCGACCCTAATCACGCGCCTCTTTCACGCAGAGCAAACCAGCATGACGGCCAAGACGCAGGAAAATGTGCAAGATTGCCGCGATTCCTACCAGCGGATCAGCGACGGTATGACCAATCGGCCAATCACTGCCGCAATTGCAACGGGCACAATATGCGTGATGCCAACATGGCCGATTGTGTCGAGCGGGCATGTGATCCCATAGGCCAGTGTGCCAAGCGCACCGGCAGCAAGACCGGTTAGCCAGCCTGAACGTTCGAGCGAAACGGGCGCGCCGCGGCGCAGGAACAGCACCGCTGCAATGCCAACGAGCAATCCTGCACCAAGCGATGCTGCTGCACATGGCCAATACCACAGCGCGGAATCGAAAAAGCCTGCATGTTCATGGCCGCTTTCGACAGACAGAAGTGTCAGTATTGCTGCGACAGGCAGAACGCCAAGCATCAGGGCTGACCATTCGGGCGCATCACCGCGCGATCCAACACGCGGCAGCGCATTAGAGACAAGCGCAGCCGTGCTGGCCAAGCCAACCATCAGCAAAAGGCCGTTAGAGATCCAGAAGAAGCCCGACGCTTCTCCGGTCAGCATTCCGGTCCAAAACTCGAAACCCGCAATCGATGCCGCCGCCGCAATCAGCGTGGCAAATCCGATCAGCATCACACCGTGCGCAGGCTTAACCCGTGCAACCGGTTCCAGATCCTGGGTAAGCGAGGCAATGAGCGCCTCGCGGTTGTTAGAACTTGTCATTTCAATCAGCTTTCTCAACCATGCTGGCCAGTTTTTTCAGGCCGCGATGGATATTCACTTTCACCAGACTTTCGCTTTGCCCGGTCTTTTTGGATGCTTCGCGGATCGAGAGCCCCTCGATCTTGACCATCTCGATCACTTCGGCCTGTTTTTCGGGCAATTGTCCGAACAACCGGTCGAGGCTGACGCGCGCCAAGACAACTTCCTCCTCGCTGTCTTCAACCGCGTCATCTTCCATCAGTTCCTTGCTCTCGTGCTTGTAAACTTTGCGCAGGTGGTCGACCCAGCGATAACGCGCAATCGCGGCAAGCCACGGCAGGAACGGACGCGACGTATCCCAAGTCGCGCGCTTTGTGTAAAAAGCAATCAGTACATCCTGCACCAGATCATCGATCGAATGCGGAGGCACACGGCGGCGGAAATACCGTTCCAGCCACAAGCCCACCTCCGACAGCAACACATTACCGGCGGCTTTGTCGCCTTTCTGTGTGGCTGCCATGAGGCGGGCCAAGGTGGGTTCGTCTGCAACCATCAGCCGGTTACTCAGGCTGCCTTGGCGGCAGTTGCACGACCCAGCAGCGCATCAAGGCTTATAAGGCCTGGACCACGCGAAATCAGGATCGCAGCCATTGCCACCCAGATGATGTGCACACCCCACCAGTGATCGGCGGTCGAATAGACAAAGAACTGGATTACCAGTGTCATGCCAAGCAGCGCGGCTCCGGCAAAACGGGTAAACAGTCCAAAAACCAGAAGGATCGGAAACAGGAATTCAGAATAGGTCGCCATATGGGCGGCAAAATCGGATGGAAGCGGAACGCCCGAATACTCTTCCTGAAACAGGAAATAGGTCGTGTCGGTGATGTCGAACCAGCTACCTTCTTCGACCTTGGTCTTATACGAACGCCAGAACACACCAGCGAGCGCGAACCGCGTGATCAAGAGCGCAATACTCTCTCCAACTTTGCCCGACAGTAATCCTGTCAGACGGTTCCATTGCGAAATCAGTCCACTCATAAATTCCTCCTTTAGCTGAAGGGGAGGCAGCCCGCTATACGTGCCTGACGGGCCGCCTGCCACTCAGTTCTTCTTACCGGTCAATCGGGGTGAGCGAGCCATTGCCCTTGGGGGTTTCGATTGTGGTGCAGGTGTTCTTGTCGACATAAACCCAGGCATTGCCCTGATAATCGCGGGTCGAAGTGCCGGCACAGCTTGTGCCTGGGCCAGCAGCGCAGTCATTCTTGCCTGCAAGCGCAACACCATAACATTTTTCTTTGGCGCCCTGCGCTGCAACCGGGGAGGTTGCAATGCCAGCAGCGATGCTGGCGGTAAGGGCGATGCCGGCGATGCCGGCGATTGACTTGGCTTTCATCAAAATTCTCCAAAACGCATAAGGTGGCAGCGCAAGTAGGGGGATGCCGCCACTGACAACCCATTCGCCGGTGCGGCAGGAGCGGTTACACAAGGCTCAAATTTCTTTTGCGAATTGAGCGTTGGCAGGTGGCGCAGGGTGGTGGGAACTATGCTGTAACGCGCAGCCTCTCGCACGCGAATATCATGCTGTCCTGTGCTGCGGTGCAGGACCGGTCCAGCCAAAGTCTGCGTCTAAGCAGGTAACGCAAATGGACCGACCCGCAGCGCAAATTCTTTGCTATAAGAGGCCACTATGCCGCCGCATCACGACAATATTTCGCCCTTTGGTGGCTTTGGGCTGGGCCTGAGGCGTACCCACTACGACGATTTCCTAGGCGGATTTGAGGCAGGCAAAGTGCCTGTCGATTTCGTCGAAGTGATCAGCGAAAACTACATGATCGAAGGCGGGCGTCAGCTGCGAATCCTTGAACAGGTTCGCAAGGATTTTCCGGTGATCATCCACGGCGTTTCGATGTCGATCGGTTCTGCCCACGGGCTTGATGCGGACTATCTGGCAAAGCTCAAACAGCTTGAGCAGCGCATCGATCCGCTTTGGGTTTCCGATCATCTTTGCTGGACCCGAACCAGCGCGCATAACTCGCATGACCTATTGCCAATGCCGCTGACCGAAGAAGGGTTGGACGCGGTCTGCGCCAATATCGATTCTGCGCAAGAGACGCTGGGCCGCGCGATGCTGTTTGAAAACCCCTCCAGCTATCTCACCTTCCCCGAAGATGAGATGAGCGAATGGGATTTTCTGACCCGGATGGCGCAGCGCACGGGCTGTTATCTGCTGCTTGATGTGAACAACATCTATGTGTCAGCGCGAAATCACGGGTTTTCGGCAGAAGAGTATCTTGCCGGATTGCCGCTTGATCGGGTGCGTCAGATCCATCTGGCAGGCCATGATCCTGCTACTCCTGAACGCGATATCATCATCGACACGCATGACCGTGAAGTGGCTGATGGCGTGTGGGAGCTTTATGCCAAGGCGATGGCAATGCTGCCGCAGCCGGTTGCGACGATGATCGAACGCGACGACAACATCCCGCCATTGACCGAATTGCTCACCGAACTGGATCGTGCCCGCGCGATTGCTGATGAGGCGCTGGTTCCGGCATGACTATGACGTTGGCTGACAGGCAGGCCGTATTCCTGCGCGCGATCCTCGATGAAGGTGCCCCGCTACCTGAAGGTTGGGGCAATTCGCAAACCGCCGGCATGGCGGTTTATCGCGGCAATTATCGTTCGGCGTTGATGGGGGCGCTGGCTGAAACCTATGAACGCACGCGCGCCTATGTCGGCGAGGGACCGTTCGCACAGGCCAGCATCAACCATGCGATCAAACATCCGCCTTCGGGCTGGACCATCGATGAGGCAGGCGAAGGTTTTGCGCAAACTTGCGCGCAGTTCTTCACGGAGAACCCTGAGGTTGCCGAAATCGCATGGCTCGAATGGCAGATGCTCTGCCTTGCTACAGCGCCCGATACGCCGACCTTTGGCCCGCAAGACCTCGCTGCGGCATCGGCCGATTTTGGCGACGATGATTGGGAAGGACTGCGGCTGGAGTTTCAGCCTCGTCTTGCGGCACGGCTGGTGGATTTCGATTTGCAAACCTTGTGGCAGGCGCTTGTCGACGACGACGCGCAGCGACCAGATGCGCGCCTGGAATCAGTTTGTACCTGTATTGCATGGCGCGAAGGCGAACGACCGACCTTCGCGCTGTTCGATGCCGATCACCTTGCGGCTGTCACCGCGATGAGGGATGGTGCGACTTATGGAGAGTTGATCGGCCTGCTGCTTGGCGAAAGCGCAGAACCTGATAGCGGGCTAGATGACGAGGCTATCCAGAACGCGGCAATGCGCGCAGGCGCTATGCTTGGTCAATGGCTGCAAGAAGGGTTGATAGTCGGCCTCAATCCCTGAGCGCGCGCTTGACTTGAGCGGCGTCTCGTCCACTCTCGCGCCCAAACGGGGAGAGTGAAAGTGACCAGCGACAACGCAACCGAACTGCGCAGCCCGCGGGCGAGCCTGATGATGCGCGGTGTTCGCTGGTTGATGAGCAAGCGCAAGGCGGTCTTCCCGAAAGATCCTTCGCAAGTCAGCGCGTTTCTTGATGGGCGCAAAACCCCGCTAGACGCCCCGATGCCGGGCAAGTTTGAGCACAAATACCGGGTCGAGCATTGGGAAGCGGCGGGCCAGCAGGTCGTGACGCTTCACCCCAAATCGGGTCCGGGCGAATGGCACATGATCTATTTCCACGGTGGTGGCTTTGTCTTGCCGATGTTCGATGTGCATTGGCCGCTCGCCGCAGCAATTGTCGATAAATGCGGGGCCAGCGTTACCCTGCCGCTTTACGATGTCGCACCAGAGGCAAGCTACAGGGTGCAAGATGACCTTGCCGATGCCGTGTTTGCCAAGATTGCGGCCAGCCATGATCCGTCTAAAATCATCCTCAACGGTGACAGCGCAGGCGGGCATATGGCGCTCAGCCTTGCATTGCGTCTGGCCAAGGCAGGCGGGGCCAGGCCGGGTAAGCTGGCGCTGTTTGCACCGTGGCTCGATGTGACGATGAAGGACGAGGCGATCCGCGCGGTCGAACCGCACGATTTCATGCTCAAGATTGGCGCTCTTCGCGCATTGGGTGAAATTTGGTCAGACGACCGCGATGCTGGCGGACCAGCTTGCAGCCCGCTTTACACCGATCTGGCCGACCTGGCCGCATTGCCGCCGACCCGTGTTTGGACCGGCCGCCATGACCTTTTCATTGTGGATTCGCGCACATTTACCGGCAGGTTGCGCGAAGCAGGCGTCGATGCGCGGCTTTATGAATATGAAGCGGCACCGCATGTTTTCATGGCAGTTTTGCCCACCCGCGAATCCAAAGACACGCTGGAACTGCTCGCGCAATTCCTGGCTGAGTAGGCATCAAGCAGCAGGTGACTGTCAGGCGCTGAACGTTTCGCCCGTCATCTGTTCCGACATGTTCCACAAGGCTTCGGCGTTGTCTTGATCAAGTGCATAGCTGCGCACGCCGTGGGTTTCGCTTTCATTGTCAATTTCGGCAACGTGGCAGTCTTCGCAATAGACGCCGCCCTGGCCTTGCAGTTCTTCGGCTGTTGCGGCCCAGCATGATGTTGCTGCCCCTTGCGGGATGGTCTTCCATTCGAAATTGCTGCCGCGCGTCTTCATCGTTTCGATCAAGGCATCGCGCATTTCTTCGGTCATATGGCGACCAAGATTGGTCATGATCCCGCCCGGATGCACAGCGTAGGAATGGATGCCCTTGTCGGAAAAACGTTGTTCGAGCCCCACTGAAAATAGCACATTTGCGGTCTTTGCCTGCCCGTAGCTTACCCATGGATCATACTCGGCGGTCTCGAAATTGGGGTCGTCAAAATCGGTTGCGCCGCGATGGTGGGCAAGGCTCGACAGGTTGACGATGCGCTTGTTCTCACCCTTTTCAACCAGCGGCATCAGCCCTTTGGTAAGGACAAAGTGCCCCAAATGATTGGTGCCGAACTGGCTTTCAAACCCGTCTGCGGTTGTGCCCTTGGGCGTCGCCATGATCCCGGCATTGTTGATGAGTAAGTCGATCTTTTCAAAACGCTGATTGGCCTCAGTCCCGCAGGCGCGCACGCTATCGAGCGATGCCAGATCGCACACGATCGTTTCCAGATTGGCGTCCGATTGCTCCGCCTTGATCGCTGCGACTGCTTCATCAAGTTTGGCAGAATCCCGTCCGGCCAATACCACATGCGCGCCCCTAGCCGCCATCGCGCGGCCGGTTTCCTGACCCAGACCCGAATTGCCGCCTGTGACAAAGACGGTTTTGCCAGTCAGATCTTGTCCGGCGAGAACTTCATCGGTGGTGCTTTTGGCGTTGAACTCACTCATAATCGCGTCTCTCCCGGCGCATGTACTTGAAACAATGTAGGGCACGGATAGCATAGCCATCCGCGCCCCGTCATTCATTCAATAGGCAAGGGTGTGTCCTTGTCCTGTCAGCTGGAAATCAATCCGCCTTGTCGAGCTGTTCGAGTTTTTTGGCTGCCCATTCGCGGCCGCCAAGCCCGAATGCGAGCGAGGCAGCGACCGCGATACCCACGACCAGCGCGGCAAAGCCCGTGTTCACGATATCCTGACCGATATTCATGTTGCTCAGCCCCATGAAGGTAAAGATCAGGATAGCTGAATAGCGCACCACGGTTGCCGCAAATCCGGTTCCGCCTAGCAACTTACCAAGCAGGTTTGCGATCAGGAAACCGACCCCGATGATAACCGCGCCAAAAGCGACGTTTCCGCCTGTTGCCAGGACGTTATCGAGGATCGCCGTCAGTTCGGGGAAGCCCAGCAGACGCGTTGCGGCAATCGCGAAGAACAGCACGATGCCAATCTGCGCAATCCGTGCCAGCACATCAGATGCGCTGGTGCCTTCTGGAAGCAATCCGGTTGCCGAGATCGGTCCATCAACGCCAAGCCCTGAAAGGAGTTCGGTAAGCAGGCCGACGACAAAGCGGCTGATCAGGAAACCGATACCCAGCAGAACGCCGGCGGCGATAATGTTGGGAATGGCCTGCATGATAAGGCTCAACATTTCGGTCGCTGGTTCAGAGATCGCGGCGATGTCGAGAACACCCAGAGCGCCGATAGACACTGGAATGGCAATCAAAGCATAAAGGATTGTGCCCAGCGTGTTGCTGATCGCGGTGTTGCCGGTGACATCGTCAACGCCGCCGCGATTGGCCCACTTGTCGAGATTGATGGTCTGCATCGCAGTCACAGCGATATCGCGCAGGATACCGGCGATCATCAGGCCGATGAAAAGCAACAGGCCAGCGCCTACCAGATTGGGCAGATAACCCATGATCGTGTCGAGCAGCTCGTTGATCGGTCCTGCAACCCCGCCCAGTTCGAGCACGTCGAGAATAGCAAGCAGGCCAAAAAGCCAGATAATCAGCGAAACGATTTTGCCCATCGATGCACCGATGCTTTCACCGGTGCTGGTGTCGCGTTTGAGAAACGCGATACGATCAACCAGTTGGGCAAAGGCCCATTTGGCCGCCTTTGCAAGCAGCCATGTGACGATCAGAATGCCCACGGCGTAGGCGGCTTTTGTGCCGATCTCCATCGCCAGTTGCGGATCAAATTGGTAAGAGCCTAATTGCATGATATCCCCTCCCGGATAATACAAACCCGATTGCGGCCAGGGGTAAAAACCAGCCCTTTCCGCTACGTAATCTTACTATAGATCAAGACGGCAAGCGACGTCTGTTAGGACTTGTATCCACGATGCGAAATTCAACTGTTTTCCTCACCATCGGTTTGCTTTTATTCGGTTTTTCAGGAACGGGACCGCTCGCGACTGCTGCGCATGCAGGCGAGGACACCCCAAGCTGGTCGATCGCCATCCATGGCGGGGCGGGCACACTTAACCCTGACAGCATGACCCCTGAACGGCGCGCTGCCTATCAAGCCGCGCTACAAGAGGCGCTGGAAGCTGGCTCTGAAGTACTCGCCAATGGCGGCACCGCGATGGAGGCGGTGCAGGCGGCTATCCTGCCGATGGAGGATAACCCACTGTTCAATGCCGGGCGCGGAGCTGTGTTTACATGGGATGGCCACAACGAACTCGATGCCTCGATCATGGATGGCCGTGATCGCAGCGCAGGCGCGGTGACTGGCGTGACAACGGTGCGCAATCCAATCCTTCTGGCAGACCGCGTGCGCACGAACAGCCCGCATGTTTTCCTGATGGGCGAGGGCGCGCAGCAATTCGCGCTCGAACAGGGCTTTGAAGTGACACCGCCCGAATGGTTTGCCACTGAATCGCGGCGGCGCGCGCTTGAACGCGTACGTGCGCGCGAGCTTTCCGCATTGGGTGTCGATCACAAATTCGGGACGGTGGGCGCGGTCGCGCTCGACAGCGAAGGCAATCTCGCCGCGGGTACCTCGACCGGCGGCATGACGGGCAAACGCTGGGGGCGGATTGGCGATTCGCCGGTGATTGGCGCGGGCACATATGCCGATAATCGGTCTTGCGCAGTATCAGCGACAGGGTGGGGCGAATACTTCATCCGCGTCGGTGTGGCGCAGGAAATCTGCACACGCCTCACCTACAATTACCGCATCGCCACGATGGAGGCGCAAATGACGGTCCCGCTCGATGAGGAAGGCAATCCGACCTACATCGTGCACGGCTCTGAAATGGCGATGGACCCTGAGATTGCGCAGCAAACCGCCGATGATGTCATGGCCGAAGTTGCCGAGTTAGGCGGCGATGGCGGGGTGATCCTTGTGACGCCTGAAGGCCACGCGGTCTTCAGCTTCAACACAACCGGCATGTATCGCGGCCGCGCGAACAGCGATGGCATGAACGAAGTGGCGATCTTTGGCGGGGAGAGTGCGGCCGCCCCCTCCGATACACCTGATCACTAGGCGCTAGAGTTCACCCAGTTCGCATCCGCGCGCTTCAAGGATCGGTTTCATCTCCCAATAGGCTGCCGGCGTGCGGGTGAGCGGGATATAGGGGTGCAGATGGTGCACGATGTGAAACTGCATCCACATCGAACCCCAGTTACCGACCTTTGAACGCCAGCTGCGCGTGTTGCGATAGCGGGTCTGCTCCTTGCCCGGATGATGCGGCGCCCATGACAGGAAGAATATCACATAGGTTATCGCGATTTGGAACGGCAGCCACCACAGCAGGAGCGCCTCTAGCGCATATCCATTCCATGCCAGCGTCCCCAGAATTGCGATCCAGCCAAGCTTGTAGGC
>Ga0316207_10003912_pt1 | contig 13416 bp, 10 predicted proteins | sample 6weekpyrite_MG_FD_204943 | JGI IMG/M metagenome (GOLD analysis project Ga0316207, IMG submission 204943) | Microbial mat bacterial communities from mineral coupon in-situ incubated in ocean water Damariscotta River, Maine, United States -... | ecosystem: Environmental > Aquatic > Marine >... | reverse complement strand
CCAGGCCGTATGGTCGAAAAATTTTGCCGTTTTTTTGACCTCCACGTCGTACCGGCTCCTTTTCAGCCTCCAGAAAATGTTACAGGCATGACACTTATTTGGCACAACAGGCTGGCAAACCACCCTGCTCACACATGGTTTCAGGGCCTAATGGCACGTGCCACACAAGACTTGCAAACTTACGGCATGGAGCACTATCTCGCGATCAAAAAGCCCGGCCAATAGAGGCGCTTAAATATCTCCTGTGAACGTACATGAGTGTTCACTCTATCTTAATTTACTTCATTTAGCTTTCTGATATGGCGCATTTACTTTTCATATTCTGCCTTCTTTTATGGTCTACGAGCCACGTCCATGCCTCAGAAAGAAAAAAGCTACGCTTTACGTATGTGCACGGGTTGGCACATGGTGAAACACTTCACAAAATCCTAAGCAAAGCATACAATCAACAAGGCATTGAAATAGAAAGCAAGCCCACGCTCGGGCGTCGGTCATTACGTTTAGTAAATGACGGAAAATTAGACGGCGAACTTGGAAGAGTTCAAAATGCCGGGCAACAATACCCAAACCTTGTCATCGTGCCCGTCCCTCTTATGGATCTTGAAATAAATGCTTACTCTACCAAGCCCATTCCAGGCATCAAAAACTGGACAGATTTGAAAAACAAAAACATAGGCTTTTTGATTGGCATTCTATTATACGACAACAATACCAAGGGTTATATGAAAACTCACTTTCACAGCTTTCCAGATTTATTCTCATCTTTAAAAAGAGGGGGTATTGAAATTGCTGTAATGGAACACTCAAACTATCTGTTCCATCAAACCATGCCTCTGTTTCACTCAAAAACAAATTTGCATTCTGAGCCTTTGTATCACTATGTCCACCAGTCACACCAACCTCTAGTTAAACCACTGTCCCAAACCCTAGAAGAAATGCATAAATCAGGGGAAATTGACCAGATATACAACGAGGTCAAAAGCAAATGGAAAAATCAAAATAAAATGGGGAAATAGGGAAAGCCTCAGCTTTTTTTCTTAAAAAACAGCCATTCCCTCAAACGCCCAATTCACCAGCGTTAAGTTGGCCTGCTTTGCGGTTCGAATAGCAAATGCCGTTGGTGCTGACAGGCAAACAAGTGCTGGCATTTCTGCCCTAATTGCCTTTGAGACCATTTCATAGGACGCCCTGCTAGATACCAAACCATACCCCGCCGAAAAATCTCGTTTATTACGCAGCAAAGCACCAACAAGCTTATCCAACGCATTATGCCTACCAACATCTTCACGGACCAACTTGACCTTGCCTTTGGCATTAACCCAGCCGGCACCATGCACCGAACGATTTAGTTTTTTTAACGGCTGTTGCTGTTGGAATTCGGCTACTGCAGCAATCACCTCACGGTAAACTAATTTCGCAGGGCTTTCCGAAACCTTTTTAGGGTCTTGAAACAGTGTTTCCATTGAATCAATCCCGCACAACCCACAACTGCTATTACCCACAATTGTTCGTCGTTGCTTGCGTACCTCAAACCGTTCCAAACGTTCTTCACTCAATGTTATGGAAAGGTCTATACCTTGCTGACGCTCGCGTATTTTAACAGCAACAATATCCGCTACAGCATCAATTATACCTTCGCTGAACGAAAACCCATAAGCAAAGTCCATCAAATCCTGAGGGCTCGCTAGCATCACCGCATGATTATGGCCATTATAAACAAAGGCTACGGGTACTTCTTCGGCGACATGCCACTCAACAGGCTCCGCGCCATCCCGACCAACAAAATCAGCCTCTGCCTTATGGTCAGGCTTCCAATACTCCAAATCTTTACTCATTATTATTCTGCGGCCTCACCGCCAAACGGCGCAATTTTCGTATGTAATGCTGCGGTTTCTTCATAGTGACGCTGCCATTCTGATTTATGATTAGCGGGTGCAACCTGCACTGCCGTTACTTTATACTCAGGGCAACTCGTCGCCCAATCAGAAAGTTCAGTAGTGATAACATTAGTACCACTTTCAGGGTGGTGGAATGTTGTATAAACAACACCGGGTGTCATGCGATCAGAGATCATGGCAGCAAGCGTTGTTTCCCCCTTACGAGAGCGAATAGAAATCCAGTCCCCCTCCCTGATACCTCGGGCTTCAGCGTCCGAGGAATGAATTTCCAGCACATCTTTTTCCATCCACTGGTTATTCTCCGTCCGCCTAGTCTGGGCACCAACGTTATATTGGCTTAAAATTCGGCCTGTGGTTAAAATCAGCGGGAACTTGCGATTGGTTTTTTCTTCGGTTGGAATATATTCCGTCACCACGAACAAGCCTTTACCTCGCACAAACTCGTCCACATGCATAACAGGGGTGCCATCAGGTGCAGCTTCATTGCACGGCCACTGAATACTGCCCCCAGTATCCAAACGCTCGAACGAAACACCTGCAAAGGTTGGCGTTAAAGCTGCAATTTCATCCATGATTTCCGCAGCACTTTCATAGGGCATAGGATATCCCATCGCCTTAGAGAGCTCAGCAGTCACCTCCCATTCTTCCATGCCTGTTTTGGGTTTCATTACCTTCCGCACTCGGCCAAGGCGGCGCTCGGCATTAATGAAAGTGCCATCTTTTTCTAAAAATGATGTACCGGGAAGGAATACATGCGCAAAACGTGCTGTCTCATTCAGGAAAAGGTCCTGTACAATCACACATTCCATATTCTTCAGTGCCGCTTCCACGTGCTGAATATTAGGATCGCTCTGTGCGATATCTTCGCCTTGCACGTAAATGCCCATGAAATTGTCAGCGCAGGCTTCATCAAACATATTAGGGATACGGAAACCCGGCTCTCCGTCTAATTCAACGCCCCATGCTTCTTGAAAACCTGTACGGACTGTTTCATCCGATACCGGCCTATACCCAGAAAACTCGTGCGGAAACGAGCCCATATCACAGCTCCCTTGCACATTGTTCTGGCCCCGCATGGGGTTCAATCCAACACCCCGACGGCCGATATTTCCCGTCAGCATTGTCAGGTTGGCCATTCCCATCACCATGGTTGAGCCTTGGCTATGTTCAGTAACCCCCAAGCCATAATAAATGGCTGCATTTCCGGCACCGGCATATAGCCGTGCCGCAGCCCGAATTTCCTCTGCATCAATGCCTGCAATTTCCGCCACGCTCTCAGGTGAATTGACAGGATCGAGAATAAAGGACTTCCAGTCCTCAAACGCATCGCTTTCGCAGCGCTCAGCTACAAAGCCTTCATCAATCAGTTCTTCTGAAACAATCACATGCGCCAACGCATTTATAACGGCGACATTCGTACCCGGCTGCAATGGTAAGTGATGGGCTGCCTCAATGTGCGGAGAACGAACCAGATCAATCTTTCTAGGGTCAATGACGATCAATTTTGCGCCTTCACGTAGCCGCTTTTTCATCTGAGAGGCAAATACAGGATGTGCATCGGTCGGATTTGACCCAATCACCATAATTACATCAGCTTCTTCAACAGAATCAAAGTCTTGCGTTCCGGCAGACGTACCAAAAGTTTGCTTTAGGCCGTATCCTGTAGGGGAATGACAAACACGTGCGCAGGTATCCACATTATTATTACCAAATGCCGCCCGGATCATTTTCTGAACCAGCCAAACTTCCTCGTTAGTACAACGTGATGACGTTATTCCACCGATTGATTTTTTACCGTATTTAGCCTGTGTTGCCTTCAAGCGCTTGGCTGCAAAGGCAATGGCATCATCCCAGCTCACTTCTTGCCAAGGAGCATCAATAGTATCGCGTATCATCGGCTTGGTGATACGGTCCTTGTGGCTTGCGTATCCGAATGCAAAGCGTCCCTTCACACAGCTATGACCGTGGTTGGCTTTTCCGTCTTTGGAAGGCATCATTCGAATAACCTGATCACCTTTCAATTCAGCTTTAAAGCTACACCCGACGCCACAATAAGCGCATGTTGTTTCCACTGAACGCTCAGGCACACCGTGTTCAATCAAGCTGTTTTCTGAAAGCGTTGCTGTAGGGCAAGCCTGAACACAGGCACCGCAGGAAACACATTCGCTGTTGAAAAAGTCTTCAGCACCAGTAGCCACTCGCGAGCTAAAGCCTCGCCCTTCAATTGTTAAGGCAAGTGTACCTTGCACTTCGTCGCAAGCCCTGACGCAACGAGAGCAAACAATACATTTTGATGGATCATATGTGAAATAAGGTGTGCTTTCATCTTTCTTTAAATCAAGATGATTTTCGCCAGCATAACCATAGCGTACATCGCGCAAGCCCACAGCACCTGCCATATCTTGCAGTTCACAGTCACCGTTAGTAGGGCATGTAAGGCAATCTAGCGGGTGATCGGAAATATATAACTCCATCACGCCGCGCCGCAATTTGGCAAGCCTGTCAGTTTGTGTCTTCACAACCATGCCATCCTGGGCAGGTGTCGTACAGCTAGAAGGCGTACCGTTCTTGCCTTCAACTTCCACCAAACACATGCGGCAGGAACCAAATGCTTCAACACTGTCGGTAGCGCATAGCTTAGGAATACTGATACCGGCTTCTTTGGCAGCCCGCATAAGCGAGGTGCCTTTCGGCACTGATACAGAATTGCCGTCTACTTCAAGCGTCACTGACTCACTAGATCGTGCTTCAGGGGTTCCAAAGTCTTCGTTTTTATGGAGGGTCATTTGCTTTCCTCCTCAGAGATAAAGTCTTCCCGAAAATGTTTCATGGCACTCATAACGGGTATAGGGGTCATCCCCCCCATTGCACACAGTGAACCATCTTCCATTACTTCACAAAGGTCTTCCACAAGGGCCAAGTTTGCCACATTGTCTTCACCTTTCATTACCTTTGCCATTACCTCGCTGCCACGCACAGCGCCAATTCGGCAAGGTGTACATTTACCGCAAGATTCAATAGCACAAAAATCAAACGCATATTTCGCCTGAGCGGCTAAATCCACAGTATCATCAAACACCACTATACCACCATGCCCTACACCAGCGCCAATTTTTTGAAACGCTTCATAATCCATAGGTGTATCTAACATACTAGCCGGTAAATATGCCCCAAGCGGCCCGCCCACCTGCACCGCCCGTACTGGCCGGCCACTAAGTGTACCGCCACCATACTTATGGACCAGATCATGCAGAGTTACACCAAACGGAGCCTCGAACAAACCACCGCGTTTGATATTGCCCGCCAGTTGAAATGGCATAGTGCCAGTAGAGCGCCCCATGCCTAAATCGCGGTACCATTGCCCGCCCTCTGCCAATATGGAAGGAACAGAGCAAAGCGAGATCACATTATGAACTAGCGTCGGCCTACCGTTCAAGCCTTCCAAGGCTGGCAACGGGGGCTTTGCCCGTACTTGACCACGCTTACCCTCTAAACTTTCAAGCAGAGAGGTTTCTTCGCCGCAAATATAAGCGCCTGCCCCCATAAATACTTCAATATCGAACGCCTCGCCCAGTAACCCATCCGTGCGTGCGATTTCGATTGCCCGCGTTAAAACTCGCTGCGCTACGGGATATTCTGAGCGAAGATAAATATAGCCCTTTGATGCCTCAACACCGAGCCCGGCAATTATCATACCTTCAATTAAGAGAAAGGGATCCCCTTCCATAATCATTCGGTCTGCGAATGTGCCGCTATCGCCTTCATCGGCATTACAGACGATATATTTTTGGTCAGCCTCTGCAGATAACACTGTTTTCCATTTAATGCCCGCAGGGAAAGCCGCGCCGCCGCGTCCCCTTAGGCCTGATGTCATCACCGCATCTACGATTTCTGAGGCTGACATTTTGGATGCAGCTTTTAGCCCTTCAAAACCGCCGTGCTGGCCATAGTCAAGCAACGATATGGGATCAGTGATGCCACACCGGCTGAAAATCATCCGCTGCTGATCTGCAAAAAATTCAATTTCGTCAACTGAGCCTAATGCTGTTGGGTGACTGGAATTGAAGTTTCCTTCAAACAGGCTAGGCACATCATCTGGGCTAATCGGACCAAAAGCTTTGCGCCCATCGCCAACATCAATTTCTACCAAAGGCTCTAGCCAATGCATGCCCCGGCTGCCTGTGCGCACAAGTGTCACATCTATCGAACGAGATTTTGTCTCAGCTAAAATTGTGGCTGCAACGGCCTCTGCGCCTACTGCAACGGCGGCGCTATCCATTGATAAATGAATGGTAATCATTCACCAGTCCTTTCTAACATTTTGATTTCGTTAGAAAAAGCATCAGCATCTAATCGCCCACGCAGCTCACCGTTCACCATTGCCACCGGTCCTGACGCGCATAAGCCAAGGCAATAGACCGGTTCAATCGTCACACCGCCTGTCACACTTGTGCCCCCCATTGAAAGCCCAAGAACAGCGAGTGTTTTTTCAGTCAGCACACGTGCCCCAACAGCCTGACACGCTTCCGCCTGACATATTTTCACTACATGCTTACCTGCTGGAGCCTTACGGAAATCTTCGTAAAAGCTGATCACACCCTTAACCTCAGCTTTTGTCAGGTTAAATATGTCGGCAATAATGGGTATCACTGCAGCATCCACATAGCCTTGCGAATGTTGCACAGCATGTAACGCCCGCATCAATCCTCCGGTTTCCCCAACAAACGGTTTTATGAGCGCAGAAACGGTACTTTGCATTCCGACTTCCATTCTAATTATTCTCTGACAATACTGAGATTGGGGGCTTTAACCCCCATCAACATAAGTAATTTGCCCCCGAAGAAGGACAAGATCAAACTGTTTCTAATGAGAATGCCTTGCGTGCTTCAATTAGTAGCAGCTTCAACCATTTCAGGCGCATCTTCCACTGAGATATTAATGCCCAGTTCTTGTGCCATGGTTTTTAATTCATAATCGGGCAAATCCGCCGAAATCACCATCACATCCATTGCACGCCAAGTTGTGATTAGTTTCCCCATCAGTTCTTTGCCATCAAAATGTCCAGCTAGGGTTTTTAGAAGAGTTGGGGGTAACTCTATATACCCATACTTAAGGCATCCTAGTGCTTCCGGGGCCACAACAGCATCGCCAAACCTGTCAATCCAAATGGGGTGCCCTTTTGAAGCTAACCTATTTAGCGCATCCCAATGCAATCCTCCGCGCTTCACTGGGGGCATTCCTTTGATGCGAAAACCTATCATCTCGGCACCAACACTGTGTTCCCTAAGAGCATTCTCGAGTTGTTCAACAAAGGTATCTTGAATCATGGTCGAGCGGCACAGCTCATAAAAGTCAGGCTTTTGCTGCTCATCTGGCTTCTTCTTACTTCGCATCCTGATCAAATCCCGTAGCTGGGAAACATCATGCGATAGCGCCAAGTCGGGATGATCAGCCATAACCAATATTTCATCCGGCAGCCTAATTTTACCTTCCAAATTTACCTTGCCTTGCTGTAACTGTGACAAGGATGCTGTAGCAACATTATCCGTTACCAAGCGTGCGCTGGTTCTATATTGATAACGCTTTAAAGCATCTTCGATTAGACGGCGATTATGCTCAATGCCATCAACCACACCAGATAGTGTTTTGAGGCCTTTTTCATCCTCAATCTCACCCAAAAATACACCGCGCGAATGCCCGAGAGCTTGTTTCAACTGTTCCGGAGGTAAATCTTTATCGTCAATTTCCACATTTGCTGAACGAGCGGCAAGTGCTTCAGGGGCAATATCCAGCCTTTCCGCCACAATCGCCATTTCACGTTCAAATGCGGCTTCATCAAAATCACCTTTGGTGATAAGGCCGTAACTTGCATCGTCTAATTTTCCTAATTTTCCTCCAATAGCTTTGGCCTGAAGTTCACTTTCAATCTCAGCCCGAGCTACCTTCTTTTCGCCATCAGAAAGAGCGCTATTATCTCGCAAACCATCGACACTGACCATTGTCAGGCCCATATCGCCCTCATAAGGCGAACTCAATAAGTCTTCAATAAAATTGAAGAAGCTATACATATCCGTAGGTTCTTGTGGAGCTTTGGAGACTTCCTCAGCATTACCCGGCTTGAAAAAGTCGAGCCGACGGTTTCCACCCTCTAGCTCATTCATTTTCATGTCGAAATTTATATACCCACCTGTCTTGACCCGAATAGGTACACGCGGGAAAATCACATCCCGAAAAAGCTGGCTACGACTTTCCAACAAGCGGTCTACCCTACCATGCGCATCGGCGGGAAAGAGAAAGCTTAAAGGTTGACGGAAAAGATCAACATCCTTCCATCTCATGATAGTCTTAAAGCGGTCATCAGCCTTGTCTATTAAGCTGTTTTTGACCAAATATAAGCTAAATTCGACCCTATTCACCGCCGCCTCTGACTGCCTCCTTAGGAAATGGTGCCCCACTTTTTAGTATCATACAGGGTTTTAAAACTGGGTAAAATATTGGTTAAAATTTAATAGGTTGGCCAAAATACTTTAGGCCAACCTGCAAGCCATTTCGTGGGCTATTTTTTTGCTAAATCCTCACGAATTTTCTCAGCAATTACTTCAACTGCCGCCATAACTTCAGCCATATCAAGTGACAACACCTCGCGGTCCTTCATTAAAAGCTTACCATCAACAACACTTGTAACAACATCACTAGAGTTGGCTGCATACACTAGATGAGAGACAATATCATAAAGCGGGGTTAACCGTGGCTTATCAAGTGCGACCTGAATAAAATCAGCTTTCATGCCAACTTCAATAGAGCCCACTGTATCAGGAAACCCAGCAGCTACTGCGCCGCCTTTTGTGGCCATATTTAAGGCCTCAATAGCTGGCACCACGGTAGGGTCTCCCCCGACCCCCTTATGAAGGAGTGCTGCAAAACGCATTTCTGACCACATATCCAGATCATTATTGGATGCTGCGCCGTCAGTGCCTAGGCCAATCTTTACACCAGCCTCCAGCATTGCAGGAATAGGGGCCACACCTGCCCCGGTTTTCATGTTGGATGTTGGATTATGAATGGCACCAACCTTGGAGGTTGCTAGCTTTTTGATATCGTTTTCCGTTGGCCAAACCACATGAGCCGCAATCGTTGTGTGGTCAAGCATGCCTATTTTTTCCAAATGCTCAATAGGCGTCGCCCCGTACTTTTCGCCAATCGTTTTAATTTCGGCGCGGTCTTCAGCAACATGGATAGAAATTGGCACATCTAGTTCTTTCGCCGCCCGAAAGGCTTCAGCTAAATGTTCGGGAGCCACGGTATACGGTGCATGTGGTGCAAGTGCCGGCGTTATTCGAGTGTGTTTTCCCTTCCAGCGCTTAGCAAAGTCAACACCCCCGGCAAAGCTATCATCCCACCCCTTATAACCTGGACTTGGGAAATCTATCATCGGCGTACTGATAATAGCTCGAAGGCCACATTCATCCACAACCCGTGCAATAACATCAGGATAAAAATACATATCAACAAAGCTGGTTGTCCCGCTTTGAATCATCTCATAACAGGCAAGGGCCGTTCCTGCTTCTATCAATGCCTCATCTACATAGCGGCCCTCCATTGGGAAAATGTATTTCTGCAGCCATTCCATCAGCGGCAGGTCATCTGCCATGCCGCGAAACAATACCATCGCTGAATGAGTGTGCCCATTAACAAAACCCGGTATAATTGCCCTGTTATCACCACTTATTATTTCGGGTGCGGAATATTTTTCTTTAATAGCTGAGACCGCTCCCAAGGCCACAATTTTGCCATCCTTCACGGCAACGGCGCTGTCTTTCAAAACCGTTTTCGCAGTATCCATTGTTACAATGTAAGCACCTGAAACTATCAGGTCTGCTTCTTGCTTTTCCATTTGAGTATCTTCCCCCGCCTTGACATTTGTCGTGACAACTAACGAAAACACCGCAATTGCGGCGAGTCTGAGCAGCCTCATTTTGTTTACCCCTTACTGTATGGCACTGCCGTAGCAACAGTATATCCATATTCAAACCGGACTTTCACACAGCTAATATTGACTTGTCGATCAAGTTCTTAGAGTAAACTCGAGAATTGGCAGCACTTTAGCATGCAAATGTTAGATCCAATGGGCATCCCTCCCATAAAGTTCTGCATCAATATATTGACAAGACGTCTTTGCCTTCTAATTGCTTCTATACATCAAGCGCGTACAAGCATTCGCGTGGGGGAGAAATATCATCGAGCCAATAGCTGGCATTCAGGAGGCGGTTATAACCGTTGATCCTTTTGTACAACGCTTGTTGTCTGTTTCGCTCGGCTTTACAATGCTTAGTGTCGCACTTGGTCTAAAGGCATCTGATTTCAGTTTCGTCAAAAGTCACCCAAAAGTGATTGTTTTCGGGTCTTTCATACAGCTTATTGCATTACCTCTCATGACTCTTGGGCTCATACTCCTCTTGAAGCCAACACCAGGAATTGCGCTAGGTATGCTTATCATAGCTAGTTGCCCCGGCGGAAACATCTCCAACTTGTTAACCCGCATTGCCCATGGGGATACGGCTTACTCTGTCTCATTAACGATGATTTCAAGTATTTTTGTCGGGGCGATGTTACCCTTTGCAATAATTTTTTGGACAAGCTTATATGCACCCACAGCAAACTTACTGGACCAAATAGACATTAACCGCGCCCAGTTCGTTATCTCAACAACCATAGTCCTGCTAGCCCCCCTAACGATTGGCATGGCAATTGTGCATTTCCTACCTCCCGTTGCGGAGAAACTGCATAAAATTTTTATGCCCATTGCTGTAAGCATTGTCGCTCTTATGGTTATTGTTGGTATCTTCACAAACAGTGAATTGATCATCAACTTCATGGCCGACATGATTCCATTGATCATCGGATATAACGCACTTGCTTTTTTACTGGGTTATATTGCTGGCAAATTGGTTTTACCTCCAAAGAAAGCCCGGGCACTTACTTTCGAGGTAGGCATTCAAAACACAGGCCTTGGATTGATAATCGTGCTGGCTCAGTTTGGTGGTGTTGGTAGTACAGCTATAATTGTTGGTGGCTGGAGTATCTGGCATATGTTCGCCGGGCTCATAATTGCAAAGGCCTTCCGATTGAACGATAAATTTAAAAAGGCGAAAACTTTATCTGCCAAGCCTTAAAATCACCTGCTGTACATATAAGTCACAGCAGATCTTACTTTTGCACATAGGGCTTCTCGCGCTTAACATACCCTAATATATTTTCCTCCAGTACCAGCCCAACTCTGGAAGAATCCAAACTCCCTGGATGCCCTAATAAAATGAACCCCTCTAAAGGCTTCCCTTCCAGCTTTTTCAGGCGCTTTTTAGAAAACCCAATCAAAACATACGGCTTACCAAACGGGGTTTTAGCTTCTACATCATTGATATAAAGCCGGCCTTTTGGCGAAACCTGCACCATATCCCCTGGCATACCCCAAATTTGCTTTACAACAGCATTAGGAGTTTCTGTATGAGTAAACAGCATATGATCATAACGAGCAGGCACCCCACAACCAGCCGTGTAAACGGTGATCTTTTGGCCATCCCATAATATCCCTTGCATAGAACTGCCGCTGACAGTGGTTTCAATCATTTTGCAGGGCTCATCACCAAGCAGGCCAGAAAGCATCATCAGCATTCCTATTAAGCTCATTAATACCCTCCCTTCTCTCTACAAACACTTGAAGTGTTGTATGCTTTCACACAATAGATAAAATAAATCCAAGCTTCCTACAAATTAAGCTTGCAACAACACAAATATCAATCACACTTCACCCTTAAACTCTAAAGGAATAAGGTTAAATGAAGCTTCAATCGGTATTTATTGCAGTAATGGTAAGTACGGCAGTTAATTGCGCTGTCCAAGCTCAAGACACAACCCATTCAACCACGCCACCAAAAAATAAAAAGGCTGCCCCCACCCCGCTGGATGACCGTGGAGGCCTACCTATACCCGAAAACCTTATGGGCCTAAAAAACCTGTCGTTGGCATTTTGGGTAAAATTTAGAAGTACAAACCAGCAAGTATATAGGTTTGTGAATGAAGCCGCCCAGTTCCAAGCGTACACCCAAGTTTGCAAAAGACATGAGCTTAATATCTCGCTGGCCCCAATCACCGAGTTGGCAAACCGCTATATTCAAGCCGCCATACCAGCGCATTATGATGAGCCAGAGTTTGCGTTATTAGAACCTCTCGGGAAACAAGGCCAACAGGCATTTCTGGAAGATATGTCGAGTGACCTTTACGCCTTTGAGTTTGGTTTTAGAATTGCAGAACAAAACTATAAAATCCAGGAAAGTGGCCAAACAAAAAAAAGCTTCTGCAAGAATATCGCAGAAGAATATAAACATAGTTACATTGCCCTTCGAGCAACAGCACAGCGCCGCCTTGAAGAGTTCTCTCGGCCCGCCGCCACTAATTAATCACCCTTTTTTGATCTGCGATAACCTACCCTTAAGGGTATTCAGTGCAATGCTATACAAAAAAGAGGCATTTAGCCTCCCCCGTCAACGGCCACACGCCAGAATCGGATTTTAATGACCGTATTTTTTGCCCTCAAAAAACATGCTTTCATCCTCATCACGGCTATCCTACTCGCGTCATTTCAAGGTGTATCGGCTAGCCTGCCTAACAACTGGCCGCATGAAAAAAGCGATCTCAAGTCCGATCCTAAAATTACATACGGCATTCTTGCTAACGGCCTTCGCTTTGCCGTGATGCCCAACCAGACCCCTTCGGGGCAAGCCTCTATTCGTCTACTCTTTGATGTTGGTTCCAAACACGAATACGATGATGAACGTGGCATTGCTCATTTTATTGAGCATATGGCCTTTAATGGTTCTACCAATGTGCCAGAAGGCGAAATGGTGAAAATTTTGGAACGGCACGGACTTGCATTTGGTGCCGATGCCAACGCATATACCAGCTACAATCAAACTGTATATCAACTAGACCTACCCAACATGGAACCTGCCACTGTTGATACAGCCTTCATGTTGATGCGCGAAACAGCCAGCAACATTACATTCGCACCTGAAGCGATTGATCGAGAACGTGGCGTTGTGCTTGCCGAAAAACGGCGCACAAATGTACATGCAATGAAAACGCAAGAAGCCCAAACTAGCTTCTTATATCCTGACACTCGCACTCTTATCCGAAAGCCTATTGGCACAGAAGAAGGAATATCAACTATTTCACGCGAGCAAATGCTGCGCTTTTACCGTCAATTTTACCGCCCCAAAAACGCTTTTTTTGTAGTCGTTGGTGATTTTAATACCGATGAGATGACAAGCATTATCAAAGAAACCTTCTCGGACTGGCAGGCAGTAGGTGAACCACGAGATACTGAATATGCTAAAGATCCTGCCCAGAGCAGAGTTGGAGACAATCAAGCACTGCACTTCCTAAACGAGCAGGCAACATCATTTATCAGTGTTTCGCTCAACTCTGACTACACACAGCGTGATGACACCGCTCACAATCA
>Ga0316207_10003911_pt1 | contig 13425 bp, 13 predicted proteins | sample 6weekpyrite_MG_FD_204943 | JGI IMG/M metagenome (GOLD analysis project Ga0316207, IMG submission 204943) | Microbial mat bacterial communities from mineral coupon in-situ incubated in ocean water Damariscotta River, Maine, United States -... | ecosystem: Environmental > Aquatic > Marine >... | reverse complement strand
CCCAGACCGCCCAGGCAAACGGGGCCAGGCCAAGCGTTACGGTCACCGACAACATGCCGACCACCACCGCGGGCGAGGTCTCATCGGCCATGATCTTGGCCACCAGATAGCCGACGCTGAACGCGGCAGCGGTAAAGATCATCGCGATATGGCCGGGGCTGATTTCGCGCAATCCGGGGCGCAGGATCACCAGCGCCCCCACCAGCGCCACACCGATGGCCGCAATGCGCCGAAAGGCCAGTTTTTCGCCCAGGAAAACGGAGGCCAGAATGGTGACATAGACCGGCGTGACATAGTTCATCGCGGTGACTTCGGCGATGGTGATCTGGGTCATGGCATAAAACCACAAGATCACGCCGCCGGTATGGACCAGCCCGCGCAGGCCAAAGAGCATATAGGCCCGCCGGCTGAGCCCGGCCCGCAGCATCGGCCGGATCATCGGAATGATCAGGATCAGGCCAAGCGCATAGCGCATGAAGGCCGCCTGCGCGGGCGGAATGTCATTGCCCACCAGTTTGACGACCGCCGTGACACCCACAAAACAGGCCCCGGTCACCAGCATCCAGAACACGCCCCAGACGGGATGTGTGGCAGGGGCTTGGGGGCTAGCGACAGACATGGCGCGCAAGAGACCGCAAAGCGGAGGCCGCGACAAGCCGGTTTTCGGCTCAGAACGCCAAGACCAGCTTGGCCGCAATCGCCCACATCACCAGCCCGATCAGGATATCGAGCACCTGCCAGGCGCGCGGGCGGGCAAAGACCGGGGCCAGCGCCCGCGCGCCATAGCCAAGCAAAAAGAAGAACACGAAGCTTGCCGCCACAGCCCCGGCCCCGAACCACAGCCTGTCCTCGCCATATTGCGTGGCGATGGTGCCGATCAGGATGACCGTGTCCAGATAGACATGCGGGTTGAGCCAGGTCAGCGCCAGGCAGGTCATAACCGCCGATTTCAGGCTGCCGCCGCCGGTATCGGCCGCCAACAGTGTTTCGCCGCCCTTCCAGGCCGCGAAAAAACTGCGCCCGCCGTAAAAGACCAGAAACGCCGCGCCGCCATAGCGAAAAACCGGCGCGACCCAGGGCATGAGATCGGCAATCACCGCAAAGCTGCTGACGCCCAAGGCAATCAGCGCTGCATCCGACAGCGCACAGGTCAGCACCACCGGGGCGACATGCGCCCGCCGCAGCCCCTGCCGCAGCACAAAGGCGTTTTGCGCGCCGATGGCCAGGATCAGGCTGAACCCCAGATAAAACCCGGCCAATGCCGCCTGCACCATGTCGCGCCCTATGCCCGCCCCGTTCCACCCCAGCCCATAGCCTGCCCCGCCACCAAGATCGACCGGTTTTGCGCCCCCGGCGTCGGCGCTGCCTCATTTCCTTGCCGCATCCGGCGGCGCGCCACGGCGGCCACCAGACGGGACGAGCCGTGCCATGAGCGCACGCAGGGGGCCGGCAATCCGCCAGGACTGCACCCACCCGTAACGCCGCGCATCTGCCTCCGCCGCCAGCCGCAGGCGCTTTTCTTCACCATAGCGCTGCCGGGCCAACGCATGCCGCTGTGCCGCCACGCCGCCGGGCAAAGGCCGGGTCAGGGTATCCGGGGTCATGCCAATATGATCACGTTCAAGCATCTCTCACATCTCCTTGCGCCGTCGATTGCTGTCATAGGGTCAGATTATTAATCTTCCTTGTGATCGGAATGCGGTATATTAGGAATGGATCATTCCGTATTCTGGATTAATCGGGCGATGGACAGATTTCAGGCAATTCGGGCGTTTCGCGAGGTCGCGGCCCGGGGCGGGTTTGCCGCCGCCGCGCGATCCCTGAACAGCTCTCCGCCCTCTGTCAGCAGGCTGGTCGCGGAGCTTGAGCGTGATCTGGGCGTGCGGCTATTCACCCGCACGACCCGAACCGTCAGCCTGACCGAAGAGGGCGAGGAGTTCCTGCTGAGGGGCGGCGCGCTGGTTGATGAGCTGGCCGCCCTCAGCGAAGAGATCCGCGCGCGGCGGCAGGTTCCGACAGGCCGGTTGCGGATCAGCAGCGTGGTTGCCTTTGGCCAGGAACGCGTTGCCCCGACGCTCCCCGCTTTCATGGCGAAATATCCCAAGGTGAGCGTGGAGCTCGACCTGTCAAACCGAAAGGTCGATCTGGTTCAGGACCATGTCGACCTAGCCATTCGCGTTGGCGGCCCGGACGGGCTTGATGCATCGGCGCTGAAGGCGCGCAGGATCTCGGAGCAGAAGCTCATCTTCGTGGCCACGCCCGGCTATGTCGCACACCATGGCGCGCCCGATGATCTGGAAGCGCTCGACCGTCACCGCGTCGTCAAACATATCAGCGGCACCTGGGGCCGCGAGAACGCGTTGTGGCGTAATGGCGAGGTGCGGGCCTACAGCCTGCCCGAGACCTTTGTCGTCAATTCCCCGAACGCGGCCCGCAATGCGATCCTTACCGGCGGCGCGATTGGCCTATTGGGGGATTATTTTGCCGCCGATCTGATATCGGAAGGCCGGCTGATGCGGATCCTGCCGGAATATGAAACCCTGGCCCAGCCGATCTATGCGGTATTCGTGCATCGCAGCTATATGCCCGCCAAGATCCGGGCCTTTATCGACCATCTGACCCAGGCCCCGGGCCCGCCGATCCCGACCTGAGCGGCGAAAGCCGGGCCTTATGCGGTATCGGCCAGGAGCCGCGCCATCAGCCCCAGCAACTGCTCGGTCTCGGCCGCTGTCAGGCTCTGCGTGACGCCTGTGTTCACCTCAACGACGATCTCGGTCAGTTGCGCGGCCATCGCCCGGCCCGCCGCCGTGACATGCACCTCGAACGACCGGCGCGACGCCGCCGCCATGCGCCGTTCCACCAATCCGCGCGCCTCCAGCCCGTCCAGCGCCCGGCTGATCGCATAGGCCGGCGCGTCAAAGCCCTGCCCGATCGCGCTCTGGGTCTGGGCCGGGCGTTCCAGCACGGTCATCATCACGGCAAATTGCAGAATGCTCAGATCGAGCGCCTGCAGCCTTGCGGACATGCGGGCCTCTACCCGGCGGGCAAGGCGCTGCAGCATCCAGCCAAAGCTGCCTTCACGGGATTTCTTGATATCGGTCGGCAGGGACATGCCCTTGCCTACCCCGCAACTTTCGCATACACAATAGTTGCAATTGCAATTATAACTTTTGGCGAAACATCGATTCCGCTTTCAGACCGGAGGTCCAGAATGACCCGCTATCACCCGCTTCTCGTTGCCCTGCACTGGCTGTTGGCTATCCTCATCATCGCCGGGCTGATCGTGGGCGGCAACGTGCTGGCCGAAACACCCAATGATGCCCCCGAAAAGCTGGTCTCGCTCAGGCTGCATATGGGGGCGGGCATTGCGATATTGGTGCTGATGATAGTCCGGTTCGGCATCCGCCTGATGGCCCGCACGCCGCCGCATGCCGATATCGGCCATCCGGTTCTGAACCGGGCCGGGGTCTGGGCGCATTGGGTCTTTTATCCGGTTGTTCTGGCGATGGCGGGCTCGGGGCTTTATCTGGCCAATATCGCGGGGCTGCCCGCGATTGTCTTTGGCGGCTCGGGCGATCTGTTGCCCGCTGATTTCGACGTTTTCACCGCGCGCGGCGTGCATGGCGCGTTGGCGAGCCTTCTGGGCCTGCTGATCGTGGCCCATGTCGCGGCGGGCCTGTTTCATCAGTTCATCCGGCGCGATGGCCTCTTTGCGCGCATGTGGTTCGGCCGCCGAGACGTGGATTAAAGCGCCAAAAAAAAAGCCCCGCAATCCGGTCCGGGTTGCGGGGCGTTGTCGTGCAGGCGAAGGAGCGCTGGTCTCAGGCCTCTTCCAGCGCCGCCATCACATCATCGGAGATCTCGAAATTGGCGGTGACGCGCTGAACGTCGTCATCATCTTCCAGCGTGTCGATCAACTTCATCAGCTTTTGCGCGCCGTCGAGATCCAGCTCGGTGGTGGTCGAGGGGGCCCAGATCAGCTTGGCGGTGTCCGATTCGCCCAAGGCCGCCTCCAGCGCCGTCGAAACCTCGTTCAGATCGGTATCGGCGCAGGTGATGATATGGCCCTCCGGGCTCGATTCGACGTTTTCCGCCCCGGCCTCGATCGCGGCCTCCATCACCGTGTCCTCATCGCCCGCATCGGCCCCGTAGACAATCTCGCCCTTACGCTCGAACATGAACGAAACCGACCCGGTCTCGCCGAGGTTTCCGCCATGTTTGGTAAAGGTTGACCGCACGGTCGAGGCGGTCCGGTTGCGGTTGTCGGTCATCGCCTCGACAATCACCGCCACGCCGCCGGGGCCATAGCCCTCATAGCGAATCTCTTCGTAATCATCGCCCTCGCCGGCCTGGCTTTTCTTGATGGCGCGGTCGATCACATCCTTGGGCAGCGATTGCGATTTCGCCTCCTTGATCACCATGCGCAGGCGCGGGTTGTTGTCGGGATCGGGGTCGCCCATCTTGGCGGCAACCGTGATCTCCTTGGCCAGCTTGGAAAAAAGCTTGGACCGCAATTTGTCCTGACGGCCTTTGCGGTGCTGGATATTCGCCCATTTTGAATGGCCCGCCATGGTGCCTCTCCCTCTCAAATCACGCAAGTTTCATGGCTTCTACTGCATCGCGCGCAGCCGGTGCAAGGCACAGCCGTCACGCCGCGGAACGCCGCGCCCGTGCCGCTTTCAGATTACCCGCACGGGCACGACTCGGGTAACGATACGTCTCAGGACACCGGAGGGCACCACCATGATGATCTACCCCACCATCGAATTGCAGAACGGGCGCTGCGTGAGCCTCAACCGCGGCCGCCTGGAAGAGCCGCAGATCTGGCATGTGGATCCGATCGCCAAGGCGCAAGGCTTTGCCGAGGACGGGGCCGAATGGCTGCACCTGACCGATTTCGACTGGGTCGTCGGCGATGATGGCAGTCAGGAGATCGTGCAGGACATCATCCGCCAGGCCGGGATCCCGGTGCAGCTTGGCGGCGGCTTTCGCACCATGGATGGCATCGCCAAATGGATCGATAACGGGGCGGGGCGCATCGTCGTTGGCTCGCTGGCCGTGCAAAACCCCGATCTGGTGAAACAGGCGGCCAAGTTATATCCTGATCAGATCGTCGTGGCCGTTGATGTGTTTCAGGGCGGATTGATGAGCGATGGCTGGCGCTCGACCGCCGCCATCACGCCCGCTGATTTCATCGCCGCCTTTGCCGAAGATCCGCTGGCTGCGGTCATCATCACCGATATCGACGCCGATATCGCCGATAGCGATGGCTCGCTCGGGGTAGTCGCGCAATTGGCCGACGGGGCCCGCGCACCGGTGATTGCGCGCGGGTTGTCGCGGTCGCTGGATGATATTGCGCGGCTGAAATACGTGCCGCATATCTCGGGGGCCATTATCGGGCGCGCGCTCTTTGACAAATCGATTGCGCTCTCGGATGCTCTGGCGGTGGCCAATGCACGCCCCGGGCCCACGGCGGGATTCATCTGAGACACCCCCGTGACGCCCTGCCGTTGGCAGGGTAGAACGGCGACATGACCAGTGATCAGATCCTCCTCTTCGCGCTTTTTGGCGCTGTCTTTGGCCTGCTTCTGTGGGGCCGCTTCCGCTATGACCTGGTCGCCTTTGCGGCGCTGATGGCGGGGGTGGTTCTGGGCGTGGTGCCGGCGGGTGACGCGTTTTCCGGGTTTGGCCATCCGGCGACGTTGGTGGTGGCGCTGGTGCTCATTGTCTCGGCCGGCCTGGTCCGGTCGGGGGCCGTTTTCCTGATCACCCGCACATTGGTAGACAGCACAAGATCGCTTGGCGGCCATATCGCCATCATGGGCGGTGTCGGCGGTGTGCTCTCGGCCTTCATGAACAATGTCGCGGCGCTGGCGCTTCTGATGCCCGTGGACATTGCCACCGCGCGCAAGGCGGGCCGTTCGCCGGGCCTGTCGCTGATGCCGCTGTCCTTTGCCACCATCCTTGGCGGCATGGTCACGCTGATCGGCACGCCGCCCAATATCATCATCGCCGCGATTCGCGAGGATGCGCTTGGCGCGCCGTTTTCGATGTTCGATTTCGCGCCCGTGGGCGGGACTGCCGCCATTGCCGGGCTGGCCTTTGTGGCGCTCTTTGGCTGGCGGCTGATCCCTAAACGCGATTCCGGCGTCGGGGGCGATCCGCTGAGCGATCTGGCCCCTTATATCGCAGAGCTGACCCTGCCAGAGGAAAACAAGCTGGTCGGCCAGCGCCTGCGCGACCTGGTGGAGCCTGCCGAACAGGCCGATGTCGCCATTTTGGGGCTGATCCGCGACGGCAGGCGCCGCTTTGGCACCGGACGCAATCTTGAGCTTCGCGCAGGCGATATTCTGGTGCTGGAGGCCGCGCCCGAAGCGCTGGACGAATTTCGCAGCGCCACCAAGCTCGATTTCATGCCCGAAGGCCACGCCATCGATGATGTCGTGGGCGAGGGCGTGACGCTGACCGAGGTCGTGGTGCGCGAGGGCAGCCGCATTTCGGGGCGCACGGCGCAGTCCATTGGCCTTTCGTGGCGCAAACGCACCGTGCTGATGGGCATCGCCCGGCGCGGCACCCACATCACCAAACGCCTGCGCCAGACGGTGATCGAACCCGGCGATATCCTGCTGTTGCTGACGCCTTCTGAGACCACCGAGGATGTGATCGACTGGCTCGGCGGCCTGGCGCTGGCCGATCGTGGGCTGGCGGTAACCCAGGACAGCAAGACATGGGCCGCCATCGGGCTTTTTGGCGCGGCCGTGCTGGCCGCTTCGATCGGGCTGCTTTATCTGCCCATTGCGCTTGGGCTGGTGGTGATCGGCTATGTGCTGGCCAGGATCCTGCCTTTGGCCGAGATCTACAACCATATCGAATGGCCGGTCGTGGTGCTCCTTGGCTCGATGATTCCGCTTGGCGCGGCATTGGAAAGCTCGGGCGGAACCGAGCTGATCGCCGGGGCGCTGGTGGCGCTGACGCAAGGCATGCCCGCCTGGGTCGTTCTGACCGTGCTGATGGTGGTGACCATGACGCTCTCAGATGTGCTCAACAACACGGCGACCACCATCGTGGCGGCCCCGGTGGGCATCCAAATGGCCGCCACGTTGGGCGTCAATCCCGACCCGTTCCTGATGGCCGTCGCGGTGGCTGCCTCTGCCGCGTTCTTGACCCCCATCGGGCACAAGAACAACACGCTGGTGCTTGGCCCCGGCGGCTATGGCTTTGGTGATTACTGGCGCATGGGCCTACCGCTTGAGATCATCGTGGTTGCCGTCTCGATCCCGGCCATCCTGCTCTTCTGGCCGCTCTGAGGCGCTTTCACCCCAGGTTTGCAGCCGCAATTCGAGACCGATATCAGCCTTTTGCGCGGCAGTTGCGATCACGTTTTAAGCCCTTGTTCAGAGGTCGCTGATAGCGTTCGGACAAATCGCACGATGCCGAGGTCCGTGATGGATGCAAAGAACGAGCCGCGCCCGATCATCATCAAGAAAAAGAAGGTGATCTCCGGTGGTGGCCATCATGGTGGGGCCTGGAAAGTGGCCTATGCCGATTTCGTCACCGCGATGATGGCGTTCTTTATGCTGATGTGGTTGCTAAACGCCACGACGGAACAGCAACGCAAAGGCCTGGCCGATTATTTCACCCCAACGATCCCGGTAGCGCGAATTTCGGGCGGTGGCACGGGGTCCTTTGGCGGCGACAGCCCATTTTCCGAAGAAGACCTGGCGCAAAGCGGCACCGGTGCCAGTTCCGAGTTCCCGACCGAGGGGCGTCAGGCGATGGGCATTTCGGGCACCGATTACAGTGCCGAAGCACTGGAGCAGGCCGCGCTGGAGGACATCGAGGACAGCCTGTTAGCGGGCGGCGATTCCCGGATCAGCGATGAGGCGCTGGACCAGGTGCAGACCCGCCTGACCGATACCGGCCTTGTGATCGAGGTCTTTGCCCGCGCCGACGCGCCGCTTTTTTCCGACGACGGGACTGCACTGCAGCCCTGGCTGCTAGAGCTCACCGGCGTCATGGCCGAGCTGTTCGGCACGGTGTCCAATGATCTCGCCGTCGGGGCCTATGTGCGGGCCGAACCCGTCGTCGTGGCGCAGGAAACCCGATGGGACCGCTCCATGGCGCAAGCGCAGCTTATGCGTCGCACGCTTGAGACGGAGGGGGTGAATACGCGACGGTTTCAGCGCGTCGTCGGCTATGCCGATCGCAGCCCCGCAACCCAGGATCCGATGGCACTGCGCAATGATCGGGTGGAAATCATCCTCCTCAGATCCGGGGTTTGAGGCGAAAACTACGTTCAATTTGAACTGTTAGGCCCGCGTTAAAACCTGCTGTGCTTCCTTGGTCTCCGATACGACGAGATGCAGCAGAAAGGCGCATTCATGACCATTTCCTCTTCGCTCAACGCGGGCGTTGCCGGCCTCAATGTGAACGCCAGCCGGCTAGCCTCAATTTCCGACAATATCGCCAATTCCGGCACCTATGGCTACAAGCGGGCCGTTACCGACTTCCAATCCATGGTGATCGGTCAGGGGCGCGGCAGCTATTCGGCGGGCGGGGTGCGCGTCATCACCGATCGCCTGGTCGATCAACGCGGGACGCTGGTCACCACCAACAACCCCACTGACCTGGCGATTGGCGGGCGCGGTATGCTGCCGGTCACGACGACAAACTCGTTGAACGATCCGGCAGGCACAAACCCAGTGATGCTGGCCACCACCGGGTCGTTCCGCCCGGATTCCGAAGGCTACCTGACCACGCAAACCGGTCTGGTCCTGATGGGTTGGCCAGCCGATCCCGATGGCACCGTGCCGACCTTTCCGCGTGACACCACCGCCGCGCTTGAACCGATCCGCGCCAATACCGGGCAATTCGCCGGTGACCCGACAACGAGAATGGACCTGACGGTTAACTTGCCAGCGACGGCCACTGCGGCCGGTGAAACGGGCGACGCGCTGGTGATGTCGACCGAATATTTCGACAATCTGGGAACCAGTCAGGTGCTGGAGGTAACTTATACCCCGACGGTGCCCGCCAGCGGATCGTCGAATGAATGGACGATGACAATCCGCGATTCGGCTTCGGCAAATGCGGTCGTGGGCGAGTATACCGTCACCTTCGACACTGCGCGCGGCAATGGCGGCAACCTCGCTTCGGTCACCGCGACCAGCGGTGGGACCTACGATGCCGCAGCCGGGGCCGTTTCGGTCAATGTCGATGGCGGCCCGCTTGAGATTGCCATCGGTGCCCTTGGCGATCCGTCTGGCCTGACGCAACTATCCGATACGTTTTCCTTTGCGCCAGTGGTCAAGGATGGGTCACCGGTCGGCAATCTGACCTCGGTCGAGGTTGACCCCGAAGGGATGGTGCACGCGATCTACGACAGCGGCTTTACCCGTGTCATCTATCAGGTGCCGGTCATCGATGTGCCTAACCCGAACGGGCTGATTGCCGTAAACAATCAGGCCTACCAGATCTCGCCCGATAGCGGATCGTTCTTCATGTGGGATGCGGGGGACGGGCCAACCGGTGACGTGATCGGTTTCGCGCGCGAGGAATCGACCAGTGATGTGGCTGGCGAATTGACACAGCTGATCCAGACACAGCGCGCGTATTCCTCGAACGCCAAGATCATCCAGACCGTCGATGAAATGCTCCAGGAAACCACTAATATCAAGCGCTAAGCGCTTGATAGGCCGGGGTTGACCGATGACCATTTCCAGCGCATTGACCGCAGCCCTGACCGGGTTGACAGCCAGCACGCGGGCGGCCGCGGTGGTGTCTTCGAACATCGCCAATGCCGATACCGAAGGGTATGGCGTACGCCGCCTGTCGCTGTCACCTCTGGTTCAGGGGGCTGGGGCGGGCGTGCGCGTGGTTGGTGTAACCCGCAATGTCGACCCCGTCCTGCTTGGCGAACGCCGCGGGGCCGCCGCGTCCGAAGGCCAGGCCGGCACCCGCGCCGGCTATCTGTCTCGGATCGAAGCCCTGATCGGCAGCCCCAACGACCCCGGCAGCCTGTCAGGCAGCTTCAGTGATTTCGAGGCCCGCCTGGTCAGCGCCGTCAGTGGCCCCGACAGCCAGTCGCGCCTGGAAAGCGTCCTGCAAAGCGCCGGGCGCCTGGCCGAGCGGCTGAACAGTGTCTCGGACGGCATTCAGACCATCCGGCGCGAGGCTGACAACCAGATCGGCACCGCTATTGAAACGCTGAACCGATCCCTGTCCGCGATCCAAGATCTCAACATCTCAATCCGTAACGCCGTGGCGCGAGGCGAAGACGCGCTCGGGCTGCAGGACCAGCAACAGGCGCTGATCGATGGTGTTGCCGATCTGGTTCCGATCCGCGAAATCCGCAACGACAGTGGCATGGTCTCGCTCTTTACCGGCGACGGGCTTGCCCTTCTGGATGGCCGCCCCGCCCAGTTCGGCTTTACACCTACGGCCGCGATTGCCGCCGATATGAGCTATGCCAATGGCGATCTCTCGGGGTTGACCGTGAACGAGCGCCCCATCACGCTTGGCGGCAGCTATGCCTCGCTTCAGGGCGGCAGACTGGCGGCACTTTTTGACGTTCGAGACGCCGTCGCCGTCAAGGCTCAGGCGCAGCTTGACGGCGTCGCGCTGGACCTGACCGCGCGCATGGACGACCCTGGGCTGGACCCCACCCGCGCGCCCGGCGATCCCGGGCTCTTTACCGATGCGGGCAGCCTGGCAACCGCCACCAATGAAACCGGTCTGGCGGCCCGGCTGCGCGTCAACGCCTTGGCAGATCCGGCGCAGGGTGGTGCCGTATGGCGATTGCGCGATGGCATTGGTGCCGTGGCTGAGGGCAATGCCGGCGATGCGACGCTGCTGCAGGCAACGCTCGATGCGCTTCAAACCGATCGTCCGACGACATCGGCCATCTATTCCGGCACCAGCCGCTCGATGAGCGAACTGGCCGGCGATTTCCTGTCGCTGACCGCAACCGACCGCCAGTTTGCCGAGGCCGATCTAAGTCAGGCCGCCGGCCGCTATGCTGTTCTGCGCGAGGCAGAGCTGCGCGGCGGTGTCGATACAGACCAAGAGTTGCAACGCCTGCTAGAGATCGAGACCGCCTATGCCGCGAATGCCCGCATCATTACGGCCGTAGAAGAGATGCTCGATCAGTTGATGAGGATCTGAGCCATGGCCATCACGTCAGTTGCCAATCAGTCCCGCAGCTTTTTTCTGCGCGAGAACCAGGCCCAGGTTAAATCCGACCTCACGCGATTGACCAAGGAGCTGTCGAGCGGGCAATCCAGCGATCTATCCAAGACCCTGCGCGGCGACTTCACGGCGCTGGCCGGCATCGAGCGCAGCCTGCGCCTGTTTGATGCCTATCGAAATGCCGGGGCCGAGGCGGCGTTGACCACATCGACGGCGCAAACCGCGCTTGGGACGATCCAGTCCGAGCTCCTGGACATCGGGCCCCGGCTGCTTGCCGCCGCAAGCACAGGGACAGGGCAACAGATGGAGATCGTTGCGGCAAGCGCGGAGGATCGGCTAAGCACGTCCATCGCGCTGCTCAACCAACAGGTGGCGGGGCGCGCTCTGTTTTCCGGCACCGCCACAGATACCAAGCCCCTGATCAGCGCCGACGCCCTGCTTGCGCAATTGACGCCAATGGCGGCCGGGGCGACGGATGCCGCCGATCTGATCGCAGCGCTGGACAGTTGGTTTATGGATGCTGGCGGCGGCTTTGAAACGCTTGCCTACCAAGGCAGCACGACGCCGGCGGCAGGGTTTTCAGTGGCGGAGGGTGAAACCATCGCCAACCCTCTTACGGCGCTGGACCCACCGCTGCGCAGGGCGCTGATGGGTATGGCCCTGGCCAGCCTCGCGGCGCGGGGACAAGGCCCCGCCACCGGACCGGACAAACAGCAATTGATGGAAACTGCCGCCCTGCGGATGGTCGAGGGCAGCGAGGGCATAACCGGTCTGCGCGCCGGGCTGGGCGATGTCGAGGCACGCATCGAAGCCGCGATGGTGCGCAATGACACAGCGCGGGGCCTCCTGGAGCTCGAGCGAAATGCCCTGACCGGTATCGACCCCTTCACGGTCGCGACCGAACTGCAAGAGGCGCAGACACGCCTCGAAAGCCTCTATCTTTTGACCACCCGGCTGTCGCGTCTCAGCCTGACGGAGTATATGTGATGATCCGATTTTTCCTGGCCCTGGCCATGTGTTTCACAGCCGTGGCAGCCGCGGCCACGCCGATCCGGATCAAGGATCTGGTTGAATTTGACGGGGTGCGCGGCAATGATCTGATCGGATATGGTCTGGTTGTCGGGCTTAACGGTACCGGTGACGGGATCCGAAACTCGCCCTTCACCGAAGAGATCATGGCCAACATACTCGAACGGCTCGGCGTCAACGTGACCGGCGAACAATTTCGCCCGCAAAACGTGGCTGCGGTGATCGTCACCGCCACCCTCCCCGCCTTTGCCCGCGCCGGCAGCCAGATCGATATCACGGTCTCAGCCATCGGCGACAGCGAGAGCCTGATGGGCGGCACCCTGGTCATGACGCCGCTCACCGCAGCCGACGGCGAGATCTACGCCGTGGCGCAGGGCAGCATCATCGCCGGCGGGGCCGCGGTTGCGGGGGATGCGGCCAGCGTCGTGGAAGGCGTGCCAACCGCTGGCATCGTGCCGTCCGGGGCCCGGATAGAACGCGAGGTCGAGTTCGAGTTGGACAGCCTGGATACCATGCGCCTGGCCCTGCGCACGCCCGATTTCACCACCGCCGCGCGGATCGAGGCGGCAATCAATGCGTTTTACGGCCGCCCCGTTGCCCTTATGCTCGATGCGGGCACGGTGGCGCTGGATCTGACCGCCACGCGAGACCTGTCACCGGCTCATTCAGTCTATCGTATCGAAAACCTAAGGGTTGAGCCCGAGAGCCGCGCCCGGGTCGTCGTCGATCAGCGCTCGGGCACGATCGTGATGGGCGAAGATGTGCGCATCTCGCGAGTCGCTGTGGCACAGGGCAACCTGACACTTCGGATCGAGGAACGCCCGATCGCGGTGCAGCCAAATCCGTTCTCAGAAGGCGAGACAGTGATCGTGCCACGCACCGAAGCCACCATCGATGAAGAGGCCGGGACCGGGTTGGCCGAGATCGCCGACAGCACCTCTTTGTCAGAGGTGATCGCCGGGCTGAACGCGCTCGGTGTGTCGCCGGGCGACATGATCGACATTCTGAATGCGATCAACGCGTCGGGCGCGCTGCATGCGGAGCTGATTGTCCGATAGTCGGGCACCAGCCCGTATCTCGCGCGCCGCGGGCATACCGCCGAGCGCTGCGTTTTATCGTTTCATATGACGAATGGTAGCCCGGGCGCAGGCTCCGGGCAGCGCGCGTAGGACACGCCCCTGCACCGATTTCGGCTGCGATTTCAAAATA
>Ga0316207_10003910_pt1 | contig 13428 bp, 11 predicted proteins | sample 6weekpyrite_MG_FD_204943 | JGI IMG/M metagenome (GOLD analysis project Ga0316207, IMG submission 204943) | Microbial mat bacterial communities from mineral coupon in-situ incubated in ocean water Damariscotta River, Maine, United States -... | ecosystem: Environmental > Aquatic > Marine >... | reverse complement strand
ATTCAGGATACCGATGTAAAAAAGATTGCGGCGCATTTTGGCCTGCATGAAAACTGGTTAAAATTTGGCGATAAAAATCATCATGAATCACTCATAGATCAGATCATGACATCCAGTCATTTTGGTGCCGTCGTAATGAAAGATGGGCATTCTGAAAAAGCCAATCACAAATTTATTGAAATGATGGGCCTGACCTTTAACGAAATAAATGAGCTCCAGCTGTGTGAACATATCCTCAGCCAGCAACCAGAAGAGACCGTTCATTTGTGTGAGATTTCCAGCCAGATTGCTGCACAAAGCGGCTCACACCATATCACCATGATTATGACTCTGGGTGATAAAAAGCAGCATACTGTCGATGTAACGACTCTGAGCCTGAACCACGGGCGTACCCTGAGAATCATCGTAGACAAAGGGCATGTCGCTTAAATAGATCATTTTTTCGAGCCATCGCCATAATAAAAAAGCCACTTATTACAGTGGCTTTTTTATGCACGATTGAAACTTGCTCAAACTCACCTGGCAGGAAGTACCTTAGCGGATCAACCACGCCGCCCCTCGCACTCCACTCGAATCACCGTACATCGGCGGCACAACTTTCGTATTCATCACATCTGAAAACACATACTGTTTAAGTAGTGGTGGCACATTTCGATATAAACGCCGAATGTTCGACATACCTCCGCCCAGCACAATCACATCCGGGTCCAGAATATTTATCACATGTGCCAGGCTTCGAGCGAGTCTATTTTCATATCGTTGCAGGCAGGCTTCCGCCTCCACATAACCTGCTTTCGCACGGGCCACAATATCAATTGCGGTTAAATTATGCAGCTCATTCTCCGCATAGTCAGCGGCAAGGCCCGGGCCTGACAAAAAGGTTTCAATACACCCCTGTTTACCGCAATAACAACGGGGCCCTGGCAATTCAACCGGTTGCGGCCAGGGTAAAGGGTTATGCCCCCATTCACCGCAAATTGCATTTGCACCGGTAAGCACCTGGCCATTTATTACCACACCGGCTCCGGTGCCGGTACCAATAATCACGCCAAAGACAATACTGGCACCCTTTGCGGCACCATCTGTTGCTTCCGACAATGCAAAGCAATTCGCATCATTTGCCATATTGATTTTACGCTTCAGCAAAGACTGTAAATCTTCTTTTAGCGGCTTTCCATTCATGCACACCGAATTAGAGTTTCGCAACAGCCCAGTGGCGGGCGAGATAGCTCCCGGCGCTCCAATACCAATCGAATTAACGACTTCAGTGCGCGCTTCCATATAGGCAAGCAGATCGGCAATCGCCTGGAGTGTTGCCGAATAATATCCAGCGGGTGTAGAAACACGATGACGCAGCAGTTCATTGCCTGCATCATCCAGCGCAATGCCTTCTATTTTAGTTCCACCCAGATCTATACCGATTCTTATCATGCTCAATTTTCATAGCTAACTAGTCAGCCAGGCTTTCAAGCCACTGTTTTATTTCATCAGCTTCACGTTTAATAAACTTTTTATCCTGGTATGCCTGCGCCATAACGACAACTCCCTGGGTACGCGCCATTAGGCGCAAGGCATAATGCTCGGCATTTTCCGCTGGCAACAATATTTTGAACTGTTTTTTTAACCAGCTTTTAAACAAGTCAAACTGCGAGCGACTGATCACCTGAAGATCCTGCTGCCCTTTTGCCAGCTCGGTATTTAAACTTCCCATTGGGCAACCATAGTGAACCACCTGGCGGGCCTCATTAATCATGATTTGCACATAGCGTTGCAGGCGATCTAATGCACTCGGAAATTCCTCTTCCCATTGTTGCAACATGGCCCGCATGTTTTCCAGTCGATAATCAATAACGGCCTTTAACAGCTCATCTTTGGTTTTAAAATAATAATAAAGATTACCCTTACTTAACTGACAGGCTTCTGCAATGTTTTTAAAAGACATCACATTGAAGCCTTTTTCATAGATCAACCGGTCAACGGTTTGAATAATATGCAACTGCTGCTGTTTTGATTGTTGTCTCGCCATAGTCAAACTATGCCGCGAATCATCCCATTAGGCAATTGGTCTTGCCATTTTCATGGCCGACTTCTGCCTTACACGCATCTCCTGCATTTGTGCCGACACAGCCTGCTGCCAGTGAAACTGCGGCACATACCCCAGCACACGCTCTGCCTCTTCATTTGTGGCTCCGGTATTTTGCAGTAGATGAATAATGCTACGAACAATTAATGGCTCCCAGGGTACAAATGAGTCCAGCTTTTCCATTAACCATGCAAAGGGATATGCAATCACAAAAGATACACCGAAATGCGGCCTGGGCAGAGAGTATTGACTGGCAATATATTCAATAACCTCTCGCACAGTTGGTACACAGGGCCCTACAACATTAAAACTGTTATAACCAGTTAATCCTTCTTTCATCGCGGCCAGCCCCATTGCCTGACCAATGTCCCGACCATCTATAATCGGCATTTCCGTTTTACCACCCGCGACCCAGGGCACCAGATGTGTTTTCATACGGGGCACCAGCACAGGCAGCAGACCCAGCGCATAATACTCACCTGCAAACAGACCAAGTCGCATATTAATAATACTTTTCTGATGTGCTGAAAGTTCGCGTAATGTATTTTCAATAGCAATTACATTATTCAGATGTGGCCAGTATGCGCGTGGTATACCCTCACTCATTGCATGCGCAGAATGCTCAGGCGCTGCCGCAGATGTTGTACTGATATTGACCCATTGTTGAGCCTGGCTTCTCTGAAAGGTTTTTATCATATTCAGTGCTGGCCGCAAAAACAGCTCATCCGATGTCTGCTTATTCCCCCATAGCGATGTCCAGGCAATGGCATTGACGACCACATCCACATCATCAAATAGATGCTGTAAAAAAGCCTCATCCCTGATATCTCCTTCTCTAACTTCTCCCTCAAAAGAAGCATCCAGCCTTGCCTTATCTCGGCAGGCTGCAATTAATCTAACATCTGGCTGATTCATTAAATACTTTAAAGTATGTGCACCCACAAAACCGGTTGCACCGGCTACCAATATCGTTTTCATTTCCACTCCATTTATTATTTGGACGATAGTCCAATTCATTATTGGACTATCGTCCCAGTTTGTCAAGGAAATAGATCACGACAGGTGTTTTCGAAGAAAGCAAAAAACTAAAGACTCAATACAAGAAGCGCTGGGCCTGGATCTGGATCTGGATTATCTAAGCTATAGGAAATAAAACGCATTCATTCATCACCTTGTGCTCTGTTCAGCTTTATTATTAATATTTACGTCAATACAAATATTTTGTATGACTTCTACACTACGCCTTTCCCTTACCTTGCACAGAAAATAAGCAGATAAAATAATATCTGCCCTATATAGATGCGGTATATAAAAATAGATACGCACCTTTTTAGTTCATATCTTTAATTCATTTACAAAAATGCTTCGATTCAAACATATATATGCATTTTAAAGCCTTTATATACGGTGGCATTCATCTTGCTTATTAGCTTAGATGCTTACGACATCTAACCAGGAATTAAACATGCATGTAACAAAACCATTTTGTTCAACTAAATTCAAAATAAGTTCTATAGCATTCTTTTTTCTAACTCAACTAGCAACAAATGCGGCTGCTGTAAACTGTAGTAGCCCACCAGACTCCCCCAAAAGTCACATAATTCCAGCGAACAGCGAAACTGTACACTGGGGTTATTTCAGTAAAAACCAAAAGCCACAGGCTATTGTGCACTCGGGCGATTTAGTTACCATCGAAACACTCACTCATCACGCAAATGATGACGCTGAGAGAATGGTTAATGGTGATCCCGGCGCGGAAAGTGTTTTCAAATGGACAAAGAAGAATAAGGGTGTCAACCGACGGGGTGCAGGACCAATGGATGCATCCATCCATGGACGCGGTGCCGGTGAAGGCTTTGGCGTTCATGTATTGACCGGCCCAATTTATGTTTGCGGAGCCGAACCTGGCGACGTCCTCGAAGTACGTATACTTGATATGAAACCACGTCCTTCTGGAAACCCAAAATACAAGGACAAAACGTTCGGTAGTAATGCTGCTGCATGGTGGGGATACCACTATAACGATATGATTGAAGAACCTAAAAAGCGAGAAGTCATTACCATTTATGAAATAGATGCGACAGGTGACAAAGACTGGGCTAAGGCGATTTATAATTATAAGTGGGTACCGCAAACGGATCCTTTTGGCGTTGTGCATAAAAATATCGATTATCCGGGTGTTCCCGTAGATCACAGCACTATCACAAAGAACACTGAAATAATGAAAAACATACGTGTTCCTGTTCGTCCACACTTTGGCACTATGGGGGTTGCTCCCAAAGAGGCAGACTACGTCGATTCAATTCCACCTGGGTACTTTGGTGGCAACATTGATAACTGGCGAATAGGCAAGGGTGGAACAATGTACTACCCGATTTCAGTCAAAGGCGCCCTGTTAAGTGCGGGTGATCCACATGCAGCACAGGGTGATTCTGAGCTGGCAGGTACCGCAATAGAAACCTCATTAACGGGCACATTACAAGTTATACTCCATAAGAAAGACCAGCTCGCCAATACTCCAATGGAGGGTCTGGATTATCCATTGCTTGAAACTGACAGTGAATGGGTCGTACATGGATTCAGTTATGCTAACTACCTGGAAGCACTGGGCGAGAAAGCACAAAGTGAGATTTATTCAAAATCTTCCATCGACAGTGCAATGCGTGATGCATTTCGTAAAATGCGTCATTTTCTAATGACAACAAAAGGTTTAAGTGAAGATGAAGCCGTATCACTCATGTCTGTGGCGAGCGATTTCGGTATCACACAGGTGGTCGATGGTAACTGGGGTGTGCACGGTGTCATTAAAAAGCGCGTCTTCGCAGGTGACGTTGAATAAAACCTTATGTCATTGAACATAGGCTGATATAAGCACAAGCGTCATTATCATTGACACTGTTTTGCATCATCATGAAGAAATACATTCCCATGGATGGGACTTGTGCATACATAACAATTAACTAGATAAGGCGAAGCTATAACATGTGTAGCCCTGACTGTTTACAAGGGCTTTTAAACCCAGTTGATCGCACAGGAAAAGGACTAAACATGTTAGACACAAAACGATAACCAGTATATTGCATCGACCTGTTGAATCCGCAGATGATAACAGCCAGTTTATGCTTTCGTACCCAGAACTGAAAAATCAGACTTTAAAAACAAAATAATAAATTAAGCTCTATGTGAAAGGTCTGACGCTTCAGACTTCAAACGCCAAGCCAGCAACAACAGACCTGATCTGATCATATAAATCTTATTCTGAATCAGCAGGCTTCGCTTTTATGCGATTAGATTGCCAGTAAACCTCCGCTTTATCCTGCTGCATATTCAAATAACGTGATGCCACAAACAGCCAGTCTGATAAGCGATTAATATAGGCAGAAAGCTCGGGTTTTATGGTTTCCGCATGACTCAGACTGACCATGGCACGTTCTGCACGACGACAAATGGCTCTCGCCAGATGACAAAAACTGGCGACCTCTGCGCCGCCCGGTAAAATAAATTCTTCCAGTGGTGTCAGCTCTGCATTCATTGCATCAAGTGTCTGCTCCAGCCATTCCACACGCTCATGCGTTAGCATTGCGTAATCCGGCATCGCCAGCTGTCCACCTACATTAAATAAATCATGCTGAATGGTGATCATGTTTTCCCTGATATCACCTGCTGCACATTTATTAATAACAATGCCCAGCGCGCTATTCAGTTCATCAACTTCACCGATTGCCTGCATACGCAAACTGTCTTTCGCTACACGGCTACCATCCGCCATGCCCGTTGTACCACTATCACCTGTTCGCGTGTAAATCTTTGAAAGTCGAAAGCCCACGATGTTTTATCCTGTGTATCTGCAAGTGGGTTTAAGCATATAATCACTACTCTGTTAAATAAACCTACAAATTCATACGACATCATTAAATGCATCGCACTTTAATTCTTATTGCCTTAAGTCTAATTAGCCTTGCCAGCTTTTTTTTCTCCATTTCAGTTGGTAGCCTTGATCTCTCTTTGAATGAGGTATGGCAGGCAGTGCTCGGTAACAGCACCGATATGGTGAATAGCGTGGTTGTTGATTTACGCCTGCCCCGCGCTTATGTGGCCTTTATGACCGGCGCGTTACTGGCACTAGCGGGCATGTTAATGCAGGTATTATTACGCAACCCGCTGGCCGATCCTTACATTCTTGGCGTATCCGGCGGTGCATCCGTTGCGGCGATGCTGGCGATTGCCAGCGGTCTGTCTTCCAGCCTGGTATCGGGTAGCGCCTTTGTGGGTGCACTGGTATCCATTGCACTGGTGTTTGGCCTGTCACATGGCAAGGACAGCTGGAGCTCTGCCCGCCTGTTACTCACAGGCGTAGTAGTCGCCGCAGGCTGGGGTGCGATCATTAATTTTATTCTTTCGATGAGCCCGGATCGCCCATTGAAAGGCATGCTGTTCTGGCTAATGGGCGATTTAAGTCAGGTGCAATCTGCGCAGTTAAGCAACCCTCTGCTACCATTCATTGTTATCACCGGTTTACTCGTGAGCCTTGGCATGGCGCGCGCACTGAATATTTTATCGCGCGGTGAATTACAGGCGAGTGCGCTAGGCGTTTCAATCAAGCCGCTCAAACTGGGGCTATTTTTACTTGCCTCTGCCCTCACCGCCGTCGCAGTGACACAGGCGGGGAGCATTGGCTTTGTCGGCCTTGTCATACCGCACATGATGCGCCTGCTTATTGGCAGTGATCATCGCTGGCTCGCACCGGCCTGTGTTTTATGTGGCGGCAGTTTACTGCTGCTATCTGACACACTGGCGCGAACCCTTATCGCGCCGCAGCAATTACCGGTCGGCGTAATCACTGCATTTATTGGTGTACCTGTGTTCTTATATTTACTTAGCCGTGGTTATCGCCAGCAGGTAATGCCATGAACCTGTTATCAACATCGCAACTCAATGTGCAGATTACCGACACGCAAATTTGTAACCAGCTGAATCTGCAGTGCCAGCCAGGAGAAGTCTGGGGAATTCTGGGTCGAAACGGCAAAGGAAAAACAACTTTACTGCATACGCTGGCGGGGTTACGCCCTGCCCAGAGCGGTGAAATTTTTCTGCAGAGTAAAAATATAAATCAGCTAAGTCGCCGGGAAATTGCCCAACAACTGGGTATTTTATTGCAGCATCATGAAGACAGTTTTCCCAGCAGCGTGATCGAAACGGTGATGATGGGTCGCCATCCGCATCTTACTAACTGGCAATGGGAAACAGATAAAGACCTGGAGATTGCTCAGCAGGCGCTTGAGGCCCTGCAGCTACACCAGCTTGCACAACGTTCGATTAACCAGCTATCGGGTGGTGAACGCCAACGCGTAGCAATTGCAACTCTGCTCACACAAAACCCGCAAATCATGTTGCTTGATGAACCCAATAGCCATCTGGACATAAAATATCAAATTCAAATACTGGATTACTTAAGCGCACAGGCCAGGCAGCAATCAAAACTAATGCTATTAACCATCCATGACCTGAATCTGGCAGCGCGATACTGTGACAAGCTCATTATGTTAATGGGGCATGGTGAGGTTTTACAGGGCGATGCAGGCCCACTGCTAAGCGAAGAAAACCTGTATAGGCTGTACGACTTTCCCATTAGAAAGATGGTCTCCGGTAACACAACCTCTTTTATTGCCGACCCAGACTAAAGCCATCGCCTAATTATTTTTTCGACTAACGGTAAGCTGATTCACCCCCGCAAATCAGGCCTGAAGGCAACTATTCATTGCCACCCACTCCCGTAACGAAACTATGTGTTTGACTCAACACCACATAATGCAGTATCTTTGCCATCCTTGTCAGGTGTTCAACGGTGTAACCACCTATGAATGAAACGGGAAACTGGTGCGAATTTATTTCAATTCCAGTGCTGCCCCCGCAACGGTAAGCGTTTAAGCAATGACAACCGAGTAAGCCTTTACTCAAAGCCACTGTGCAACTACTAAATTTATTTAGGCATGGGAAGGCGTCAACGCAATACGTAAGCCCGGAGACCGGCCCGACTGGATTACTGTTAACTACGGTGGGTAGTTGGACGGGTGCTATGTTTGTCTCAATTCATAATCATCCTTCCCCTGTCCTCCATTTTCCCATTAGCACGGGCGGTGCCTGGAGACATTCTGTGTATACAAAAAAAATTAATTCCTTTTTACTAAGTTCTATTACGGCTGCAATTTCAGCCACTAGTTTTCATGCAACGGCGGCAGACAATGCGCAGAATGAAATTATTGTAACGGCCAACCGTTACTCGCAAACGATTAACGAAAGCCTGTCTTCTGTTACTGTCATCACACGTGATGAGATAGAAAAATCAGCAGCCACCGATTTACCGAGCTTACTGGGACAGGTAGCCGGAGTGGACACAAAAAATAATGGCACTTACGGCAAGCAAAGCTCCATTTTTTTACGTGGTACAAACTCCAGCCATACACTTACCCTGATCGATGGCGTAAAACTTACCTCTGCTTCAGCCGGCCTCACTGCTTTCCAGCATATTCCCCTGGAACAGATTGAACGCATAGAAATTGTTCGCGGCCCTCGCTCCAGCCTGTATGGATCAGAAGCTATCGGTGGTGTTATTCAAATTTTCACCCGTAAAGGTGGTCAGAATGCACGTGCTGCAAGCAGCTTTGGTTATGGTGGAAACAACACACGTAAAATGACTGCTCAGTTTAGTGGCTCAGATGGCACTGCTACTTTCAGCCTGAATGCGAATCACACAGATACTGATGGCATTGACGCAATCCGTCATACCAGCAGTAACGATGATGACGGTTACAATAATGAATCGGTAAGTATGAGCTTTGGTTACCTGTTTAATGACAACCTGTCATTTGATGCCTCATTCATGAATGCACAGGGTAATACTGAATTTGATAACTGTTTTAATAACACCACCTTTGCCAGCTCAGATGATTGTGATGCCAATTTTGTACAGCAAACCTTTAGCAGCACTTTCAATTTCACCCCAGATGGAATATGGGATAGCCAGTTACTGATAGGTAGCTCACGCGACAACAACGAAAACTTCTGGGAATCACAGGCTAACTTTGCATTCGAAACGCGTCACAATGAAATTTCGTTTTTAAATAACTTCCAGTTAAACGAAAACAACCTGCTTACACTGGGTGTGGATTATGCAGAAGACACGGTCGATACGCAGCAATACGCAAGCGACACACCTGACTCACGCGATAATACGGCAGGATTTATTGCATGGGACAGCCAATTAGCGTCTTTCGATTTGAACATTAGCCTGCGACAGGATGATAACGAGCAGTTTGCTAAACATAATACGGGCAGCCTTGCATTAGGGCGCAACCTGGGTAACAACCTGAAGCTGGTTGTTTCATATGGCACAGCCTTTAAAGCGCCCACGTTCAATGATCTTTATTTCCCTTTCTATGGCGATGACAGTCTTGACCCGGAAGAATCTGCAACAACGGAAGTGAGCCTGCGCGGTTCACATCGGCTAGCCGACTGGTCACTGAATCTTTTCCGCACAGATATCGACAACCTGATTGCATCTGACCCTGCAACTTTTACGGCCAGCAATATTGATAAAGCGCAAATTACCGGTGCCGAACTTATAACAGAGTTTACGACACACCAATGGGACTTTGATGTGGCACTGACCTATATAGATGGCGAGAATCAGTCCGGCATCAATGAAGGCAGGCAGCTGATTGCACGTGCTAAAGAAAACTTCAGCCTGCAGGCCTATCGCAGTTTTGGCAAATTTGGCATCAATGCATCCTTACTCGCTCAGGGCAAACGCTACACCAGTCTGGATAACAGTGAATCACTGGCAGGTTATGGCATTATAGATACCAGCATTGATTATGCGTTAAACAAACAAATGAAACTCACAGCAAAAATAAACAACATTGCTGACACGCGCTATGCCATTAATGCCGATAGTTTCAACGGCACCTACAACACCCTGGGTAGAACCCTGTTTGTGAACTTAAGCTACAATATGTAACTTCTAATGAAACTCGGACTCTTACCTTTTATTTTCCTATCGGCCAGCGCACATTATGCCGTGTTTAATCACGGCATGCCCTGGCCTTTAGACATCAATGAAAGTGGCGAACAGGGACGTTCGGGTTTTGCTATTGAAATTATTCACACCAAAATAGCTAACAAGCCAGTAAGCCTACCTGCCGGTAAAAATACAGATAAGCCAATAGATAAGTTCCTGACCAGGCAAGTCGAAAAGGAAGTCGTAACAATGAATGAGACGGCAACTCACCCTGTAAACAAACAGCTGAAACAGGCTGTAAAACCTGCTGCAAAAGACATCGAGTTAACTGAAATTAGAGATACGACAGTAAAACAGGCGGCAACAGATAAAAATATTGTTCTAGACAGCTCGCTAAAAAAACTACTTAAAGAAGAACTCGATAAATATTTTTATTATCCTAAGGCAGCGGTACGTCGTAACTGGGAAGGCAAGCTTGTTGTGAGTTTTGTAATTCATCAGGATGGCCATATCGACAACATTCGCATCAGCGAAAGTTCGGGTTATGACATTCTGGATAATGCAGCGATTAAATCTGTACAGCAGATAAAACTTCCGGACAACAATCATCTTCTATCACTAGCTGACAATACTGAAACTAGCTTGCCGGTTAAATATATCCTGAACTAGGGCTATTTATAATTTGCCAGGTGTTTTTTACTGACGCTTTATTGCACACTGAACGTTATTATTTCGCCTCTCTGGCTTTTTGCAAGGCAGCACACATAATCTCAGCCCCCTGCGCAATACGCGTAGTATGCCGCACAATTAAATCTGCATTAATCGCGTACAGCTGCTGATGTTTAACCGCAGATATTGACGACCATTTCTTCCAGTTATCAAGCCAGTCCTCCCTGGCTTCACCTGAACCTGCAACGATTACCTGCGGGTTGCGACTTATTACCGCTTCTATATCAACCTGTGGTGACAGTACCGGCAAATCTGCAAACACATTAACGCCGCCGCACAAATCAATGATATGCGAAATAATATGCTCGCCATTCACAGTAAATAATGGCTGCTGCCATACCTGGTAAAATACCGTTACTTTTTCTGCCTCTGCATATTGCTTACGTAAACGCGTTAACGCGTATACAAACTCATCGGCCTTTTTATTTGCCTGCGCTGACTTACCTAGCAGCATGCCCATATCACGCAGGTTATCTGCTACATCCTGAATATTTCGTGGCTCGCTTAAATAGACGCTTAAACCTAACTGTTGCAGGTATTCCAGTTGTGCCTGCTGATTTCCAGACTTCCATCCAACCACCAGATCCGGTTCCAGGCTGATGATTTTTTCTATATCTAACAAATAACCCGAACCGACTCGTGGTAGTTTCTTTGCGATGGCGGGGTAATCGCTAAAATCTACAGCCGCAATCAATTCGTCTATTGCGCCTGCTGCATATAAAAGCTCTGTTGTGTGTGGCGCCAAACTGATAATTCTTTTTGCTGGTGCTTTTAATACAAGCTCATTGGCACTATCATCCACAACTCGAACATCTGCATGGACACCTGCACTAATCAGGATAGTGGCGGTTAAAAATAAACTGTTTAATTTCACTCAAGTGCCCTGATAATCGTTTTTTAATAGCAGAAATTATTTTAAGACTAACGACTTAACCCCATCAGCACAAGCAGTAAAAGATGACCGCAAAAACATTAATGATACAGGGCACCACTTCAGATGCAGGCAAAAGCACATTGGTCGCTGGCCTGTGTCGTGCACTACATAACAGGGGGTTTCATGTCGCGCCATTTAAACCACAGAATATGGCTTTGAACAGTGCGGTGACAGCTGATGGCGGTGAAATTGGTCGTGCTCAGGCAGTACAGGCACAGGCCTGCAAACTGGACACACATACTGATTTCAACCCGGTATTACTTAAACCCAGCAGCGACACCTCTGCACAAATTATTTTACATGGCAAAGTTTATAAGGAAATGAATGCCGTTGATTACCACGAATATAAAACCATTGCCATGTCAGCTGTTCTGGATTCCCACCAACGCCTCTCTAATCAATATGACGTGGTACTGGTAGAGGGTGCTGGCAGCCCTGCCGAAATAAATCTCCGCGATCGTGACATTGCCAATATGGGCTTTGCCGAAGCGGTAGACTGCCCCGTTCTGCTCGTAGCTGATATAGACAAAGGCGGCGTCTTTGCGCATCTGGTTGGAACGCTGGATTTACTTTCTGCATCAGAACAGAATCGTATTAAGGGATTTATTATTAATAAATTCAGGGGCGATATCTCCTTGCTCGAATCGGGCCTCGACTGGCTGGAGCAACGCACGCATAAAAAAATGTTTGGGGTTCTGCCCTTCATTCAAGGCTTACATATTGAAGCTGAGGATGCCCTCGACAGCTATTCTGAACTGGACAATGATCATCATATAAAAGTCATTGTACCTGCCCTGCCCAGAATCAGTAATCACACTGATTTTGATCCTTTACGTCTGCACCCTAATTTTGATTTCGAATATATACCTGAAGGCAAAGACATACCCGCGGCTGACCTGGTGATTATTCCCGGTAGTAAAAATGTACGTGCAGATCTCGCGTGGTTAAAGCAGAACCACTGGCCAGCCTATCTACAGAAACACTTACGCTATGGTGGCAAGCTAATGGGGATTTGTGGCGGATTCCAGATGCTGGGCAAAACGATTCACGACCCACTGGGCATAGAAGACATGGCCGGTAGCAGTGAAGCCCTGGCGTATCTCGATTTCAATACAGGACTACATAAAAAAAAGCAGTTACATAGAAGGACTGGCCAGCTTCTACTGAATAACGCACTGGTTGAAGGCTATGAAATTCACAGCGGCCTAAGCGAAGGCCCCGCACTACAACACCCTTTGATACAGTCAGAAAGTTATACGGATGGTGCCATCTCGGATGACGGGCAAATTGTCGGCACTTATTTACATGGTATTTTTGATAGTGATTCTATTTGCGAAACGTTTTTAAACTGGGCCGGTTTAACACCTGTACACAACATTAACTATCAGGCATTTCGCGAGCAGCAGTTAGATTATCTGGCTCAGGCAGTTGAAGACAATCTGGATATGCAGGCGATAATTAAATTAATCAGCTAACAGACTAAACTGCTTAATCATGCTGACTATCCCTAGCAACAATTCTCATATCACTCTGATTATCGGGCCGATACCCCGTTTTGTCCTGATAGAACGCTTTGATAATTTCAAAGTCGGCATGAATATCACCACTCGGCTGTAACATAGCACCAATACCCAGTGTTTTGTTTTTATAATCAAGATACGCCAG
>Ga0316207_10003909_pt1 | contig 13430 bp, 14 predicted proteins | sample 6weekpyrite_MG_FD_204943 | JGI IMG/M metagenome (GOLD analysis project Ga0316207, IMG submission 204943) | Microbial mat bacterial communities from mineral coupon in-situ incubated in ocean water Damariscotta River, Maine, United States -... | ecosystem: Environmental > Aquatic > Marine >... | reverse complement strand
CTCCCCAAGTATTCAAAAAAGAATATTAAGAAACACTGATTAAATAGATCCGTCAATTTCCCATGGTAGTTAATTGCGACAAAATCGCTTGGTAATTAAGGTACGACAAAGTCGCTTGGTGTTAACATAATTAAATGTAATAGCTCAGACTTGATCTGACAGTTACCCGTTTTTATAGTGCCAGAGATAACGTAAACAATTCATCAACAGGATGGGAATGAGGTGGAATAATTGTTCCCTTTTTCATTTTTAATCGATGAATGATTGCTCCACAATGTTCTCCTTCAGTAGTAATTTTAATTTTTGACTTCTATCGTCTAACTAAATGGGGATACTGGGGTATCCCCGCAAAATGTAACACTTGCCTCTGTAGTCTACTTTGATGTACCTTACAGAGGGATATTGCTTTTCAAAAACAGCCTCGTTCGTCGGCTAATGGGTCAATTACCTCATCCATATTAAGCATGTTTTCACCGAATGAGAAACTGGTAGATGCCACTCAGGTTGATATCAAGCTGTTGTAGTGTTTGATCAATAAGGTGCATAGATAATTTGTTTCGCATTATTTCCAGGGTTGCAATACCAGGTTTCCGGCAACCTGGTGCTGATCAATACGTCTATGCGCCTCGACGACTTTATCCAACGGCAGGACATCATCGACAACGGCCCTTATTTTGCCTTCGCGCACAAGCTGCAAACCTTCACACAACTCATCCACTGTCCCCATAAAACTGCCCAGGAATTGATATTGACCACGGAAATATTCGTATATATTGGGAATAACGGCTTCCAGGCCACCGACTAAACCGAAGTTAATGATCTTGCCGCCCCAACGAGTGGCACGGATGTTGTCATGCATGGCAGAGCCACCAATATTATCAATTACGACATCAACGCCCTGGCCCTGAGTCCACTCCTTTGCGATGTCGGCAAAGTTGTCTTTTTTGTAATTAATAATTTCATCGGCACCAAGACTGGATGCCAGCGCTCCTTTTTGAGAGTTGCTGACCGTTGTGGCTACATTTGCACCAAGAGCTTTGGCCACCTGGATCGCCATGCTACCACTCCCTGATGCACCTGCCTGAATAAGAACGTTTGTTCCAGGGCCAACCTGACCAAGTGTTTTAACAGCATGCATCGCAGTGGTAAGAACAAGGGGAATAGTGGCCAGCTCCTCATCGCCCATATTAAAGTCATTTTTAATCAGCCAGCGCTCATGGATTGTCATAAACTGGCCGTAACCTCCATGGTTAAAGGTGCCACCGGGACAGTAGCTGGGTGCAAATGTCACTGGTATATAGTCCCACTCAGCAGGATCTACTGGAAAACCTGGCACAACAATGACCTTATCACCGACCTGATAATCACTGACATCGGAACCAACAGCATCCACCATGCCAACCATATCGGAGCCAGGTACATGTGGTAAGGGGATATCCTGACTGACTGCACCTTGCCGAACCAAAGAATCATAATAATTGAGTCCTGTGGCACTAACCCGGAGACGTACCTCCTGTGCTTGTGGTTCAGGTGTTTCCAATTCTCCTACCTTGAAAACTTCAGGACCACCGAATTTCGTGAGATAAGCTGCTTTCATTTTTCTGACCTTTTATATTAGATTATCTAAATTTATGGATAAGATTGAATTGCCATAAATACCTTTAAAATGTATTGTTACAGCTTTAATATCGGAAAAATATCGATATTTTCTTAATAATTAATTAGATATTCTTAACTATTAATATGAGACCAATACCTTCTCTTAATGCCTTACGGGCTTTTGAAGCTGCAGCTCGATACCAAAGTTTTGGGGCCGCGGCAGATGAGCTATGTGTTACTCCAGCGGCCATCAGTCAGCAGATAAAGAGCCTGGAAAACTATCTGGGGCTTAAGCTATTTCAGCGAGTAGGTCGCCGTGTAACCATGACGCAAGACGCTCAAATAATATTGCCGGAATTGCGTGAGGCCTTTGGTTTAATCGAAAAAAGTCTTTCTCGACTGGGGGATGGTGAAACGGGACTGCTTACCATTAATACTACGCTAGCCTTTGCAGCAAAATGGTTATTACCTCGCATACATTATTTTCAGGAACAATACCCAGAAATTGATATCCGCTTGAATACCAGTGATCGTTTAACCCAGTTTGAACAGGAGAATGTTGATGCCGCAATACGTTTTGGTTCGGGTAACTATAGTGGACTGAAATCATTACCTATTAAAGCGGTTACCCGTGAAAAAATATTTCCGGTTTGCAGTCCCGATCTATTGAATAGAGCATCTCCTCTAAAGAAAATTGAAGACTTACGATTTCATACTCTGTTGCATGATAATACGATACAAAATAATCCGATTCTGCCGGGCTGGCCGCAATGGATGGAACAGGCTGGGGTTAACGAAGTTGATACAAAACGTGGCCTGCACTTTGGGAATTCTGTGTTAGCAATTGATGCGGCTATAAACGGGCAAGGGGTAGCATTGAGTTGTGGATTTGTTGTCAGTGATGATCTAAAAGCCGGCCGTCTTGTGCAGCCACTATCAATACCCTGTGATCTTGAATATAACTATCACCTCGTCTCACCAGCCAATAGAGTAAACAGGAAGGTGGAATATTTCTATCACTGGTTATTGGTACAGTGCGAGGGCGATAATTAATATCTACAAATTTATCGCAGGTATCTAACAAACAGTACTTAAAATCCAAAGACTAATGTGATATTCGCAACCCATCGGGAAAGATCTCTTCTGCCTGTTCCGCTGGGCCTTTCGTTCCTTGTTTGTGGGGAGCGTACCGAGGCCAAATAAACTGGACACGAAGTACGGCCTTTTGGTGAGATCAATAATTTGAGGTACCAGCAAGCTGGTGGCCGGTATGGATAAAATGTTTTCCTGATCAAGGTGCTGTAAATATTCTGTAAGATGTTGGTGTATCCGCTCAGGCCCATACAGAACACGCTGGGTGCTTCTGGCTGCAGAAGAGTCGGCCGAAGGCATACAATACCTATTCCGGGCTTGTCCCAGGTAAAGAGCTGTCCAAATTTGGACCGTCCAGTTCCTGTGTGTGATTCATGGGCATGATTTTGAAGTGCCCATCAATACGACTCCACAAAAGGCGTGGTTTTACACGCTCAATTCGGATGGCCAATTATGCTTAATTCATGTGGATTTTCGAGATAAAGCTAATATGAAAACCGCCAGTGACGTACTGACCAAAGTCCGTGCAATCTTCGCCTAAATTAAAACGACTGATTTGCTGCCTGGTGAACCTCTCCGAATTATTTTCAACCCATAAATTGATGGAGACTGAAAATATCCTACTATGTTGGTACCTACTTTGCGAGGCAAAGGTGTCCTTGAAATTTATATTCTAAAATTGGGGCCAGTACTTATCAAAAGTTATGATTTTCCATAAATAATCTATACAGCGGTGAAAATTTTCACTAATGATCAATGAGAATGAAAATTTCCAGTAAATTTTGATCAATCAATTACTAAAAAATATTAACAGTTTTTTAATAGATGTTAGTGATGTTAAAGAAGATAAAAACTCTCTGTGGTTGATAAGCCTTAGAATGTCGTTCGTAATAGTCTTATTGTTAACTCGTTATCTTGATAGACGTATATATTCTAATTTTGAATAAATATTATTCGGTTTTCAGCTCTTATCGGTTTCTCTCTAGTGAGTTAGTCTGAATTCTACCAACGATAGCTCTAGCAATAAAGTTATGAGCGATAAACTATATATTCTAACATGTGAGAACACGATGAAACATTTAGCAATGATTGTAAGAGATGACTCCTTAGATAAAATTATGGTGCCTATTGCATCTGCGCACTTACAGGCATCTGAAGGGTGCAAAGTAGATATGCTGTTTTTAAGCTGGGCAGTAAATGCTTTGAAAGAAGGTGGTTCAGACGATTTTAAAATACAATCGGCACATGCGGATAAAGAAGAATGGATAAGGGATAGAATAAATAGCATAGGGATGACAAGTGATATATATGAAATGCTAAAGATGTTAAAAGCAACTGGCAATGTTAACTTTTATGCCTGTAGTATGGCAGCATCAGTATTTGAAATTAATGAGAAAAATATAATAGATGAGGCGCAGGGTGGAATCGTAGGTTTGTCATGGTTTTTAAACGATGTTGCTTCTGTTGCTGATCATTGTCAATACTGGTAGAAAATTATGGAGGCTAATAAAATTACCGTACGATTAGATACAATAGGGAAATGCTGTCCAGAACCAATGATTCGGTTAAATAAAATAATAAAGGGCTTGAAAAGGGGGGAGTCAATTGAGTTGGTTGCGACTGATCCGGCAACAAAGAATGATATTGAATCATGGTGTAAAAGAACGGGTAACAAACTAATAAAATCAGAATTCAATAAAACTGATTATATATATTATTACGTAATAGAATGTACATGAAATATTCTCTCGCGCGATGTTGAAACAGGAAGTTGACGCGTAGTGAATTAATTTTTTGTTTAACTATATAATGAATACTTCGATGATTAAAAAAAATAATATAGATGAATGTGTAGATCAAAATGAACTTCGACTCATGCAATCGATGGTTATGCTTGTGTTATTAATGGCATTCATATTTAACAATAAGTATGTGGTTTTGATGCAGGCGGTTATATTTTTCATGACGACTCTATCGCCAGGCTTTAATCCTTTTATAGCGGTTTATCGGCTGGCCAGAAAAATAAAGTTAATAAACCCGGATTGGCGCAAAGATAACATGGCACCCCATCGGTTTGCATCCATGATTGGGCTCACCGTATCGACTATATCTTATTATTTTCTTTATCATAATTATGTTATGGCTGGTTGGGGGCTAAGCTTGCTTATCGTAGGGTTTGGTGTTCTGGCTTTGTCAGGCTGGTGTGCGGGTTGTTATTCATACTACATGTTAAATAAGTTAGGCGTTAAGGGATTTTTCAAGCATCAACCAGTGGATGATACTTTTCCCGGTGCCCGGCCTCCCAAGAACTAGCAGGTATATATTGTGAATGAGTTAATGCGATTGTTTTTTTTGATAGCCATGGGGGTGTTTATATGGTTGATAGTCAAATTAATAAAAAGTATACAGATTAAGAAAACACAGAGCATGCTTGATCAGGATAAAGAGGTATCTGAAGGTAAAACACAGGTGATGTATTTTTGGTCTAACCAGTGTAATAAGTGTGAAAATATTCAAAAACCTATACTGGAAAGCATACGAGAGTTAAACACGGGTGCTGACTATGTATTGAAAAAAATAAATGTAATTGAAGAGCCGTTGTTAGCAAAAAAGTGGGCTGTAAAAACAGTGCCTACAATTTGCATAATAAACAAAACTGGTGATCTACAATACTTCAATAATGGTCTTGTGTCTGAAAATAAACTCCGCGAGCAGCTGGGGATTTAATAAAGGTAAATAACGATGATTAAAAAATTCCTGATAGTATTAACCATCATTTTCTCACAGCATGTGATGAGTGCCGGTGTTGAAGTCAATTTATCCGTGGATATAAAAAGGTTAACACTTGATGCGGCATTAATTATTTCAAAGGCTGCAATTAATGCTTGTCGTGTACAGGGAGTACAAATTGGTGTTGTGGTTGTTGATCGGGGAGGTAATGTGCAGGTTGCAATGAGGGATACTCTTGCTACAGATATGACGCTGACAATAGCAGAGCAGAAGGCATACGCTGCATTGTCGTTTAACTCAGTAACTTCAAAATTAACATCACAGGCAAAAACAGCGTTGGTAGAGCTGGATGGCTTGATGTTAATTGGTGGGGGGGTTCCAGTACAAGCAGGAGGTCACATATATGGAGCAGTGGGTGTCAGTGGGGCAGCCAAAGCGGAAGTAGACGAAAACTGTGCAGAAGAAGGTGTTAAATCTGTTATTGAAGATTTGGAAATGGAGTGAATGAGATGTCTTCAGGCATGAAAATAAGCGTTGAAAAATATGGAAAATATCTTGATGAAATCAAACTTATTAATAAATTACTGAGTCTTGATAATTGTCGTATGGTCGATATTGGTTGCGGTAAAGCGGATATGACTGAAGCTATAGCAAATGATGGGAGGGGGCGAAGTATTCTCGCGCTTGAAACGGATGTGATTCAACATGAAGAAAATGTAAAAAATATACAAGATCCCAATATTGAATTTGTTAACTCAGGTGCGCAATATATACCAGTAGATAACGATCAATATGATGTCGTATTTATGTTCAAGTCTTTGCATCATCTGCCAGTAGGTGAGATGGGCATAGGTCTGGATGAGGTGCACCGTGTATTAAAGAAGGGAGGGCACTTGTATGTTTCTGAGCCTGTATTTAATGGGGACTTTAATGAAATATTGCGTATTTTTCATGATGAAGAGTATGTGCGTGAAAGAGCATTTTGTGCATTAGAGTCTAGTGTCTTGAGCAGGCAATTCGAGCTGGTTACAGAGAGACATATAAATACACGTATTTGCTTTGAAACATTTGCTGAGTTTGAAGAAAGAATTGTTAAGGCGACACATTCAAATAATGAACTTTCAGATGTTGAGTATGAAACTGTTTATGAAAAGTATTTGATAAATGCAATTAATGAAAAGGCATGCTTTAGCATGCCGCTACGTATAGACTTATTACAAAAACCATTAAATTAATATTTAGCTCTGGTTTATTATAGGGTTTGCATGAGTGCGTTACGCATGGTTTTCTTCACAGTGTCATTACTAATTATCACGGGAAGCTGGCTAATGGATAACGGGGAGATAGAGTTAGGATTTTGGCTATTGAACAGGATAGCAATACTGCTGTTTTTTGCGTTTCTTACCGGTATTTGCCCGGGGCTTATAGTTTGGAAAAAATTAGTTTTAAGTAATTCTGTAAAAGTGAATAGCAGCTTGTTTATTAGATGGACGGAAACATAACATATGGCCATGATTAAGTTTGACTGAAGCAATCTTTTAGATAAGAAATGAGCAGTTTAACTTTCTGTGGTACAAATTTTCTTTCAGGGTATATTGCGTTAACTTCATATGGAGGAAGTCTGTAGTCTGAAAGAAGAGATACTAACTGACCAGAGCTAATATATGTCTTTGCTGAATATAGCATCATTGTTGATATTCCCAGGCCAGCGGCGGTAGCTGTTCCAATAATATCAGGGCTGCTAGCCCTCAGTCGCCCGCTAACATTTACATTTATCTCCTTGCTGTCTTTAATAAAAGACCACTCTGAAGGCGCATTAACTAATGAATAGGTTATGCAATCGTGGTCTTTAAGGTCATACGGGTGTAATGGTTCCCCTTTTTTAAGGAGATATTCAGGGCTGGCAACAACAACCCTGGGGCTCATTCCAATCTTGCGTGCGATGAGGTTTGAATCTTTTAAAGGGCCAATTCGTATCGCAACATCTATGCCTTCCTTAACCAGGTCTGCATATCGGTTTTCCAGGATCAAGTCGATTTTTATATCTGGATACTGATTTAAAAAATCACATAAAAAAGGCATTAGATAAACTTTGCCAAAAGGCTCAGTGGCACTAACCCTGAGAGTGCCTGTGGGTGTTTTCTGGCATTGGCCGACACTGGCTTCGGCTTCGGAAAGGTCGTCGAGGATATGGCAGCAATAGCCATAATATTCCAGACCTTCTTCGGTTAGTTTTAACTGTCGGGTGCTTCTATTTAACAACTTGGTGCTTAATCGTTTTTCAAGTGCTGCCACCAGTTTGCTAACAGACGACTGTGAGTGCTCGCTTTCTCTTGCTACAGCAGAAAAGCTGCCTGATTCAGCGACCCTACGAAAAACCTGCATTGATTTCAGAACATCCACAATACGCTCGTTATATTCTTTTCTGGAATAGATGATATTCCATATGAGTTATTATATGAAATATAGGAATAGTATAGCATTAAAACTTGTAACCTATATATTAATTTACGAGAGCAGAATTATGAGTGAATCAACTATAGCTGAAGTGCATGACGAGACATTAATGAGCACATCCATACAAAAAAATCCGGATGCATGGTTCGAACAAAAATTTAAAGAGCACATGCAAAAACACAAGCAAAGTATTACCCCTTCATTGTCGATTGTTGTAACAAAGGGCTCACTGGATTGGGCTTATCCACCGTTTATTCTTGCATCATCCGCAGCTGCACTGGGTTGGGATGTGGATTTGTTTTTTACTTTTTATGGTTTAAGTTTGCTTAAAAATGATCTGGATTTATCAATAACCCCAATGGGAAACACGGCGATGCCAATGAAAATGCCATTTGGGCCGAACTGGTTTCAGAATATAAACTGGAATATTCCAAATGCGCTTTCAACCAATATTCCTGGTTTTGATAAAATGGCAACTTCATTAATGCAAAAAACTATTTCCAACAATGGTATTGCATCAATTGAAGAACTTCGTGAGTTATCTATAGAGGCGGGTGTAAAAATGATCGCTTGTCAGATGACAGTCGAACTGTTTGGATGGGATCGTGCTGATTTTATTTCAGAAGTAGATGACTGGGTTGGCGCGGCATCATTTTTGCCAACAGCAAAAGATAGTGATGTGACTTTATTCATATGAGCATTGACCATGTTATAGCGATAAAAGGGAAAAACATAGCAATAAATTATAGCAAGTCCGCAAAGCAACAATTTTCCCGATTAAGTAGCCCTGTTTATCTGGAAATGGAGTTGCTTTTCAGCTGCATGGTAACAAAGCGTATTGTTCAGGTGAGTGAAAAACATTGTAGTTTGCAAGTTCAGCTAAATAATAGTGTGTTTTTATCGTTCAGGCCAATCAGAACCAATGTATGTGCACCTAATGATGTAGATATCTATGAGCATGATGCTGTAGAGATAATTGATATTGAGGAGCCTGAGCGATTTATTCCTGACTGGTTGTACATCGACTATAGTAATAATATATGGGGAGGGGAGTTTGGCTATTCACGGAAAAGTAAAAAGTTCTGACACGATGCTATTTTTATAGTTATTCTGTTTAGTCAAAAACATGATGTATGTCGTTACATATATAAACCAGAGTATTGGCGCTTTTGATAAATATGTTGAGGGTGAAACTCGTCATTCTCATGTAGTGAATTTGTAAAGTAATGTGAAATATTGGACTTGAGGTTATCAAGTCCAATAAATTTTGATTTAATTTTTAGGAGCAGTCAATGTAGTTAGTCGCCCTTTTGCATTTTCCTAATATCGCCAGATGTAAGCGCGTTACCGCCTACGCCCCAGTCACCGCTTTTTACTTCTTCGATGACAACCCAGGTAACAGGGCGCATGTTTTCGCCTTCGATGTTGATTACAGTATCTGTGATATCGCTGATTAGCTGTTTCTTTTGGTCGGATGAAAATACTTCATTCATTAATTTTATCGTAATAAGTGGCATTGTTTATCTCCTGATGAATTTTTTAAAAGTTAATAAAAGAAAGTTTAATATATGAATAATAATTGCTGTTGACTATAGTGTTTGTTCGAATGGCACTTATTCCATAAAAGAATATATACATGAAAAAATACAATACTGCTTGGTCCCAAGTTTTTATCGGATAATGAGGAATTATTATAGATACACTAAAAAAATAATTAATATTGGAAGGTGATTATTGATGCTCAAAAATATAAGAAATGAATTACCCATAGATGTAAAAGAAATTAGTTTAATAACAGAAAAATCATTTCGAGAGCTTGTTCGCAGTTAGCAAAATTGCCTTTACGAAGATCTACATGACTATCAGCTATATCTGACGATTAACGACATTGATAACACAAAGACAAAAGCGATGTCACCGTAAACGAATGGCATCTGCGAACGCTTCCACAAAACGATCTTAAATAAATTTTATCAAATTACATTTAGGAAAAAGCTTTACTCAGATATGGAGGAATTGTAAAAAGACCTGGACGAATGGATGGAATACTATAACAATGAATGAACTCATCAAGGAAAAAAGTGCTGTGGCCGAACACCACATGAAACTATGTTGGATGGGAAATCGATTTGGGCAGAAAAAATCTAGCTCAAATTTAAACTAACAGTCACCGTAAAAAACGGGTAACTGTCAGATCAAGCCTGAGCTACTACATTTATTTATATATCTTTCATCACTGCTGTCCCATTAACCACTAGAGACATGAGTTGGAAATAATCTTTAAACACTCTACAGTATGGTTTAGATATAAACTCGTTTCTTTTAACGGGACAACAGTGATGTTTCATTTAAGATTTGCAGACAATATGAATTAAATACATTTACGAAAGGCTTAACGCGACAGTTCTAGATGATAATATTTATATTTAATTTTTGTTTCTATGCCATGACAGTTTTTGCAGAAAGAATTTTGAATTTCATTATTACGTAAATAGCTACTCAGAACATTACCATGATCATTTTTTTCAGGTTTAATTTTTTTGATGGCGTTGTCTTCTATGGCATTAATAGTAGACCAACGGTGAGGGTTATGGCAGGTAACGCATCCTATCTTACCGAATTCACTTAATTCATTATTATTATTTACTAAAGGCATTTTCTTTTTATCTGATCGTAGAATTAAATTTTCTGTTGGATGGCTGAAATATTTAATTTGTGCTTTATCTGCTATGCCATCTTTGCGATGACAATTAAGGCAAGTTTGATCTCGCATTAATGGTTTTTCTTTTCCTTTGTAAAGGTGTGTTGTAGTAGCATCAAGTGAAAGTTTATTATCCTCCGCTTCATGCATACTGTGGCAGGATCCGCAGGCACCAGCGTGCTCAGGTCCTTTGTCGTATCTATTTTTACTGTCTTCAGCATTAAGGCGCAAATCATGACCTGTGTTGATCAGTTTGTTATAATCTTCATGACAAATTTTGCAAAGTGCTCCATTTTTGTTATCTATTACCAATAGAGCTGAATCAGGTTCGCCATTGTGAGTGCTATGACATGTAAGGCAGTTAATGATCTCGATCTCTTTATTGTTAATTTTAACGGAGTTATCGAGTTTAATATTTACTGGGTGAACCCCTTTTTTTCGTGCTGATTTAATATCTTTTGCATTGTGTCGCTGGTGGCATTGTATACATATTTTTGCCCCCTTTGATTTCATAGTGGTAAGTTGCTCTTCATCTGAGCCATGTACCTTGTGACAGGTTTGACAAACTATCTGTTGTTTATTATTCAGCCTGGCGCCCGCATTTATCATTTCTACGGGCAAGCCATTATGCAGATTTTTATCTCTTGCATAGTGCTTATTGCTCTTATCATTATTAACAGAATTAGCCTGTTTTAAGTAAATACCAACTGAATGATTTATACCAATGGCTGGTCGTTGCTTGTGTTGCACATGATCAAGTTTTGATTCATGACATTGTTGACATATATCTCCTGCATTATTTGGCTCCCGCATCCAGCTATTATTATTTTTGTTATTAAGATTTTCATGGTTATCAGTTTCAAATTTATGTGGTGTGTGGCAACTGCCACAATAAAGCTCAGTTTTATTTGATGCCTGATTGGTGTTTAATGGGAATTTCTTCGGAATTTTATCTTTATTCTGTTTTTTGTTATTGTTGTCTCGACGGTGGTGAATATCAGGATGTTGCTGCTTATGGCCAATCTGATTTCTTGAATCAATTATAACGCCATGATGACAGCTATAACACATGCGTTGTTGTGCAACTGGTGTTACCGGTATGCTTTCATTGTTTTGGGGTTTGTCATTTTCGGCCCATGAAATATGACAGCGGATACAGTTTTTTCTGGAACTCCCAGGTCTTTGTTTTACTAATGTAGTATTATTGGCCTTAACCGGTTTAGTGGAATATAGTCTATATATTTCAATACTATTGTTTAATGTATCGGTGATATAAAGTTTATCCTTATGTAGGGTTAAACTGGTAGGCGATTTAAATATTAATTTTTCACTATTATTATTTGTTAACAACCCCATAGGTCTGCCATTCTGAAAAATGGATACGGTGCCCAGGTAGGCATCACTTACCAGAATCTGCGTATCTTCATATAATGCTAACCCATTTGGACGGAACAGAGAGCCTGATGTGTTTACTCCAAAGTGACCTATCGTCATATAATGTTGACCTTTGGGGGTAAATGCCTGCACTCTAGAATTAAGTACATCGATGGTAAAAAGGTAGTCCTGATCATCGGATGCTAATTGATACGGAAATCTAAACTGCCCTTTTGCGTCACCTTTTTCACCCCAGCATTTTAGGGTTTTTCCACTATCAATTTTAACCGCACATAGTTGATGGTTTTTCCGGTCACTCCAGATGATTTTATTATTCATTATAAGAAGTGAAACAGGTTCTGCAGGAGTAATCGAATGATTCACAGGTTTTAAGGATATAATTCGTAAAAATTTCCCCTGTAAATTGAATACAGAAATTCTGGCGTTACCGGTATCGGCAATATAAACCCGGTTATTTTTAATACTTATACCCATAGGCAGGTTTAATTGTGCATCACTTTTACCGGGTTTACCAAAGCTAAATTTCTGTTTTCCGTTTTTAGAAAAAACAATCACCATGCCAAGGGCACCGTTTAAGCTATATATGTCACCATTGTTGCTAATTGCCGTATCCGTTGGCTGATTGAGCCCCGCTTCAATGCTTAGTAAATGGTCTGCTGATAAACCTGCCATAACAGGATGGTTTAAAAGGAAAGACATGCATATCCCAGTTAGAAATTTTAATTTCATTGCAATAAATCAGTCATGCGTAAGCGTTGTTCTTCTTTTTTAAAGCGACTGAAGAAGCGGGGGATAGCATGTTGCTGTAATTTTTTAATATCCTTTCTACTAAATTTTAGTGATTCCAGATCAAGTAGCTGATTTTTATTGTTATGACAATCAAGGCACTCAGGGCCTTCTGCGTTTAGTGGTGTGTGTAGACGGAGTTTAAGTTTTGCTTTTTCTATAGTTGTTTTATTATCCCGGTTTTCTTTTGCCCAGCTTTGTTTAACCTGTTCTGCAAATATGTGATCAGAAAATATTAGTACGGCTTCATCGTTGTAAAATGGGGTAATTCGTTTTGCAGGTGTTTTATTGCTATCACTATTGAAGTTTAACCACTTGTATTTAAGTTGTGTGTTTGCAGGAATAAAATGACAGGTTTCACAACTTACATAACGAGTATGCATATTTAGAAAGCTTCTTTTACGTTTATCTAAACTATGTGGTTGCTTTTGATGGCAAACATTACAGATTGGTTTTTTATCAGTTGATTCACTGTTAGTTTGTTTGTGAAAGGGTGAAACAAATAAATTATCTTTTAAATTAACTTCAGAGTGTTCTTTTATCTGGCAGATTCAACAACGAAGTGCATAATTATTTAAACCGCTATTGCAGCCATATGTTCTGCCATAACTTTAGCAGGCGTTTTGTAATTTAATTTCTTTCTCGGCCGATTATTAAGCTCCACTATTAC
>Ga0316207_10003908_pt1 | contig 13431 bp, 9 predicted proteins | sample 6weekpyrite_MG_FD_204943 | JGI IMG/M metagenome (GOLD analysis project Ga0316207, IMG submission 204943) | Microbial mat bacterial communities from mineral coupon in-situ incubated in ocean water Damariscotta River, Maine, United States -... | ecosystem: Environmental > Aquatic > Marine >... | reverse complement strand
TTTGGTTGCAAATCTGGTTGAGGCAGATGGCTTGATTATTTTGACGGATCAAGATGGTATGTATGATAAAGACCCTCGCCATCATCACGATGCGCGTTTGTTGACGGAGGTATCTGCCGCCGATGCGTGCCTGGATGCGATGGCGGGAGGAGAGTCCGGTACTCTTGGGCGGGGAGGTATGGTGACCAAGCTTCGTGCAGCTCGGCTTGCAGCGCGCTCTGGCGCTTATACGATTATTGCCGGAGGACGTATTGATCGCGTGCTGGAGCGCCTTCGAGTTGGCGAGGTACTCGGTACATTAATGTGGCCATCGACCTCGCGTCAGCTTGCCAGAAAACAATGGCTGGCTGGTCATTTGCAAACACGGGGTAAACTTGTTCTTGATGCGGGGGCGGTGTCGGTTCTGGAAAAAGGCGGCAAGAGCCTGCTGTCGGTTGGGGTGACGGCATTGAGTGGCAATTTCAGGCGTGGAGAGATGGTTTCCTGTGAGGATAGTCATGGGCGAGAATTTGCGAGGGGGCTGGTGAATTATGATGCCGAAGACGCAAAGCGGATTTTAAAAATTCCCAGCGATAAAATTGCCAGTGTGCTTGGTTTTTGCAATGAGCCCGAATTAATTCACCGTGATAATCTGGTGTTGACCAGGGCCTAAGTTCAAGCATAAAAAAACCGGCAATAGCCGGTTTTTTTATGCTTTCAACACGAACTAAGCTTGAAGTGCCTTAACTCTTGTGTTGAGTCGACTCTTGGTACGAGCCGCTTTATTTTTCGGGAAGATCCCTTTATTTACCATGCGGTCGATTATTGGTGCTGCTGTTTGTAGTGCCGCTTGCGCTTCATCATAGTTTCCGCCTTCAATTTTAGCATCTACTTTTTTGATGTACGTTCTAACCATAGATCGTTGGCTTGCGTTATGTTGGCGGCGTTTTTCTTGTTGACGCGCGCGTTTTTTCGAAGATGGGGAGTTGGCCACCGTGTTGCTCCTAAGTTCGCGAATTGCTCTATAAATTAGCCCTGAAACATAACCGCCTATCTTGCGAAAAGACCGGTGTGCAGAGCCAACACTAAAAATGACGCGAGACTATGCCGCTTTGCCGGTCTGTTGTCAATAGGGCTCGTCGTTTATGCGACCATATCGGCTAAAATGGATTCGCAAACATCCTGATCCATATATTTTGGAACGGGATAGTTCATATGGGCTTCTTCGAGTGCCAGTTTTGCAATTTTCGGTATGTCGTCTACCTTGAGGGCATCCAGGCGGTCCGGGATATCGAACGCTTTCAGCATCTTACGAATTTTGGCAATAAACCGAGTGGCGAGCTGATTTTTACTCTCTCTACCCGTTTTCAGTCCGCCTGCCTCGGCCAGTTGTGCCAGTCGATCAATAATTTCTTCTTTAGAGTAATCCAGAATATGAGGTAGCACGATTGAGTTGGCGAGACCGTGAGGTGTCGAATACAGTGCACCAAAATTGTGTGCAATGGCATGTACGTAGCCAACACTGGCTTTGGTAAATGCCAGTCCTGCGTAATAGGAGGCCATCGCCATATTTTGGCGTGCTTCCAGGTTTTTGCCATCCTTAACAGCGGTTTCCAGGTTTTCCATGATCAGGCGAGTCGCTGCGATGCTGTAGGCTTCTGTTTCCGGCGTTGCATTGACGGAGATAAACGACTCGATCGCGTGTGTCAGGGCATCCATACCTGTCGCGGCAGTGACTGATGGCGGCAGACCGAGCATCAGTGAGCCGTCCAGAGCGGCCATCATTGGAACCAATTTGGGGTCGATAATGGGTGTTTTTTGATGTGTGACGGGGTCCGAGACCACCGAGACGATTGTCACTTCTGATCCGGTGCCTGCGGTGGTAGGAATGGCAAATAACGGTAACGGCGCGCTCCGAAGTTTAAACAAGCCAGCCATTTTTTTGATGTCTTTGTGATTGGTTGCTTTCGCTGCAATCGCTTTGCTGGCATCGATCGGCGAGCCGCCACCGACGGCCAGAATTGCTTCACAATGATTGTTTCGTAAGACTTGCAGGCCTGCTTCGACTTGGTCATAGCTGGGGTCTGGCAAAATGCCGTCGTAGATCACATAAGAAATATCTTGTTGTTGCAGGCTTTGTTCTATTTTTTCGAGTAAACCGATGTCAACTAGAATCTCGTCTGTCACGATCAATATTTTTTTGAAGCCAAGCTGACCGATTGCCTGGCAGAGTTCGATAGATGAACCGGAGCCGGTAAACAGGGTCGGTTTGGGCATGGGAATAACGGCTGCAGCTACTTTGAGTGCCTTCGCCAGTCCTTTGTAATATTGAACTTTCAGAGAGAATAATTGAGGTATTAACATAGCAGGCTCTTGTCGAGAATCGAGTAAAATTTGAAATTAGAGTATATACTCTAATTGTTTGCTTGAAAATAGCATTTTTAACATAGATTGGTGGAAGGCAATTCGGGTGACATTTGAAGTGCTGTTATCCGGTCGTCAATTAGCTTGATGGCTTTACAAATTATCAATTTGGCTCTTTACTTTTAAAGTGAATCCACTGCATGAAAATGATTTTCGTGCAGTGGATTCAAAGTTTATTTGATCATGCAAGCTAGGTAAAAATGTGGCCAATCCATTTAGTGTATTTTTTCAGTCTTTATTGCCGGACCCAACCCTGGCGCCAAAGGATGTATTGCAGCAAAAAATAGTTGCATTTGCTTGCATTCTTGCATTTTTGGCTGGCGCCTATAGCATGCTTAAATGGTATGGGCTGGGTTATGACGCTCTGGCAAACTGGTCATGGGTGATCATAATTGGCTCGCCTGCTTTGGTTTTTTTCAATAAGTTCAGAGTACTCCCTATTATGGTCTTGGGTAATCTGAGCATCGTTCTGGCGGCCACATATTGCACTTCTGTTATTTATCATCTTGAGGGAATTCGTTCGCCACATGTTTTTTGGATTGTCGCGATCATGGTATTCGCCTATCTGATTACAGATAACAAGAATGGTTTTATATGGTTTTGCATCATGAGCGTTTTTACGCTTTTACTGGTTGTGGGCGACCAGACGGGTTACGTTTTTCCGCATTTTGAACTCGATGCCAAACAGGCGAAAATTAACACTTACTCGGGTTACATGCTGCCAATTATCTTTATTGGCGCGGCACTATGGTACAGCAACAGAATACGGTATGAGGCGATTGCGGCGTCTGATATGGCCGCGATCAATGCACAGGAGCATTTGTCACGCTCAGAAACGATATCTGTTCGCCTGTCTGATATCCTCCAGAATGCGTCTGCCAGCGCAGACACCCTGCTGAACTCATCGGACCGGCTCTCGCAAACGATGCAGAAAATGGTCGACCAAAGCGATAGCATCAATGCCAGTATTGAAAAGCAGGCTGAGTCTACAGGCGTGATGAACGGTACTTTGAGTACCATGGTTGGCTCTGTCGATCATTCAACCCAAATCATGAAGCAAATCAAGCAGGAAACGCAAAGTGCCGAACAGGATATGGCTGAAAGTGCGCATGCGATGGCGCAGGCAATCAAATATATGGGACATATTAGAGAAAGTAACGATTCTATTTTGACGGCAATGAATATTATCAGTGATATTGCTAACCAGACGAACCTGTTAGCGTTGAATGCGGCCATTGAAGCTGCGCGTGCGGGTGATCAGGGGCGCGGTTTCGCGGTTGTGGCGGATGAGGTCAGAACCTTGTCGATTCGAAGTAGCGAGTCTACTCAAACGATCAGACAAATATTGGATACGGCGACTAAAGACATCGAGGAGGGTTCCGAGGTCGTGAATGTTTCTGGTGAGCGTTTAAATCGTGCGGTCGCGTCAATGCAGCAAATAGCCACGCAAATAGCAAATGCGGCCGAGATCGCCATTGGGCAACATCGCGATATAGAAGGCGTGGTAGCGCTTAGTCATGAAGTTGAGAGCTTGATACAAGGCAACGCCCAGTCTGCCAGAGACCTGATAGGGAATACCCGTTCGCTAGCATCCGTTTCAGATAGCCTTAATCAATTGGCCCACCAGACCAACAAAGCGGTTCATAGTAGCGACGAAGTTTTGTAGGCGCTATCAAAGAATAGCGAAGAAGATCAGTGATTTGCCAGTAAGTGATAAAGTTGTATGGTGTAGCCCTTAAATATCAATTGATTATGGTTTGTTCCGGCATAAAAAATCAATTTTCATAAGCCGGGAAATAAAATGTTACACATTGCAAATTTTCTACAACAGATAATTTGAAGAGACGACGCTATTCTAAACTCATTGAAGTAAGGAAATTCGATTCAGGCCCGAATTTCCCGAAACGTATTTGAGATTTCGTTTGTTGTATTTGACCCGGTTTATGCCGGGTTTTTTATTGCTTCTTGAAATATATGCCGTTCGGCATCCGCATGGGCGCCTATAACCACTAGCAAAGCATCATCTCTCAGTCGCCATATCAAGGGTGATTTTCCGGTCTAAGATGAGATTTCCAAATAACCGGATTTGAGTGGTTTAGAGCAGGTTTCCTACTGGCATTGTCATGTCTTTTAATTTTACCGACAAAGATGACAACAGCAAAAAATAGCTTTTTTCAGCGGATGATTGATCACAATCAAATTTTGACTCATTGAAAGAGCATACTGTTGACCCTCGACCGATAATAAAAAATATTGGGGTAAATACGGTGCTTCAAATTCGAATTCATGGGCGAGGTGGACAAGGCGTTGTCTCTGCAGCGGAAATGCTGTCTATGGCAGCTTTCATTGAAGGTAAATATGCTCAGGCTGTTCCGAGTTTCGGATCTGAACGGATGGGCGCGCCGGTAGTTGCATTTTGTCGCATTGATGATCAAGAAATCAGGCTCAGAGAGCCGGTTATGGATCCTGACATTCTGATCGTTCAGGACCGCACTTTGTTTCATGCCATTGATGTCTTCAATGGCTTATCTGCTTCTGGCTATGTTTTGATTAATTCCAGCAAAGACCTTGATTCGCTGGGTGTTGATGAGGTGATTAAAGCCTTGCCGAAAAATCAGGTCGCTTGCGTGCCCGGCACCCGTTTGGCACAGCAATATGTAAAAACGCCAAAACCCAGTGCCGCGCTGTTGGGCGCTTTTGCCGCCCTGACAGGTATTGTGCACCTTGAATCGGTTATCGAAGCAATCCAAGAAAAGTTCCCCAATAAAATAGCTGAAGCCAATTGTATTGTGGCGCGGTTAGCCTACGAGCATGTCGGCTCTGGAGAGGAGTTAAAGCATGCTTAAACAGATGGAAGGATCAAAAGCCGTTGCCAAGTCGGTTGCTCTGTGCCGCCCTCAAGTGATCTGCAGCTACCCTATCACGCCTCAAACGCACATTGTTGAGCACCTTGGGATGTTAGTAAAAAGCGGATCACTGACGCAATGTGAATATATCAATGTTGAATCAGAATTTGGAGCACTCAGCTCAGCGATTGGGTCTTCAGCGGCTGGAGCGCGTACTTATACTGCGACGGCAAGCCAGGGCTTGTTGTTTATGGCTGAGGCTGTTTACAACGCGGCGGGCTTGGGTTTGCCGATTGTAATGACCATTGGAAACAGAGCAATTGGATCGCCGATTAATATCTGGAACGACCACAGTGATTCCATGGCGATGATGGATGCGGGGTGGCTTCAGCTGTATGTTGAAAATAATCAGCAAGCGGTTGACGTTCACATTCAGGCATTTAAGCTCGCCGAGGCGGTTTCACTACCCGTGATGGTGTGCATGGACGGGTTTATATTGACGCATGCCTACGAACCCGTTGATCTCCCCGACCAAGAGCTTGTGGATCAATTTCTCACCCCGTTTGAGCCACGGCAACAGTTGGATCCAGAGGCTCCGATGACGATTGGGGCCATGGTTGGCCCTGATGCATTTACGGAAGTTAAATATCTTGCACATCAAAGACAGATGGATGCACTGAGTATTATTCCAGAGCTGTCGTCTGATTTTGAACGCCTGTTTGGACGCAGCTCGGGAGGGCTTTATTCTGATTATAAAGCGAATGATGCCGATTTGGTGATTGTTGCAATGGGCTCAGTGATCGGAACGCTCTCTGAAGTGGTAGACGAAGCACGCGAAAACGGGAAAAAAGTCGGTGTCATATCGGTCAGATCTTTTCGGCCATTTCCAAAGGAGGCGCTGAAAGCTTTATTGTCGCCACATCGTCATATCATCGTTTTTGAAAAATCACTCTCTATTGGAATGGGGGGAATGCTGTGGGTACATATTAATATGCTGGGGCTTGATGCCAGGATTGATTCTGTGATCGGCGGTTTAGGCGGTCGGCCCATTACCCGCGAAACTCTGCATCGTATGATTGCGCGTGCCAACGAAGATACCCTCGAAGAGCCCCACTTTATCAATCTGAATCGTGACATTGTGGATGCTGAGCTGGCCAGAGTTAAGGCGAGCCAGCGTTCGGGCTCAACGGCTGAAAATTTGCTGCGCGATATAGGCGTTGTTTCAGCATCGCGTACCGGTTGAAGGGGGAGGAAATGAGCGCTCAAAGAATACGATTTTTTCAGACAGGAACCCTAACGGTCAATAATCGTCTTTTGGACGAAGAAAACCGTACCGTCCAGGCCACGATTGATCGCTCCAACTCTATCGACTCGGGGCACCGGGCATGTCAGGGTTGTGGTGAGGCACTTGCAGCACGCTGGGCAATGGATGCCGCAATGCGAGCTTCTGGCAATCAAATTGTGGTCGCCAATGCCACGGGATGCCTTGAGGTGTTTACCACTCCATACCCTGAGTCGGCGTGGCGAATTCCCTGGATACACTCTCTTTTTGGTAACGCCGCGGCGGTTGCCTCTGGAATTTCGGCTGCTTTAAAGGCGCAGGGAAGGGAATCGGTTCGTGTGATCGCCCAGGGCGGTGACGGTGGAACTGCCGATATCGGTATGGGCTGCCTTTCCGGTATGTTTGAAAGGAATGATGACGTACTCTATATCTGCTATGACAACCAGGCCTATATGAATACCGGAGTTCAGCGATCTAGTGCAACGCCAGGCGGCGCGCGAACGGCAACGACGATGCCGGTTGGGGACGAACCCGGAGCAGATTTCAACAAAGGGAAAAATGTTCCGTTGATTGCCATGGCGCATCAGATTCCTTATGTGGCAACGGCAAGCATCTCAAACCTCAGAGATTTGGAGGCCAAAGTTGAAAAAGCCACTCTGTTGAAAGGTGCCCGTTACCTGCAAATTCTAGTGCCTTGCCCTCTTGGTTGGGGGTCTGAACCTTCGCATACGATTTCAGTTGCTCGAGCTGCGGTTCAGTGCGGACTGTGGCCTCTTTTCGAGGCAGAGCATGGTGAGCTTGTCTCTGCTTCCAAAATATACCGCCCTTTGGCGGTTGAAGAATATCTGAGGTTGCAAAAAAGATTTGCTCATATCTTTAAGCATCCCGAGCAGCTTGAGCGTATTCAGAATATTGCTAATCGAAATATCAAAAAATTTAATTTGTTGGATGCAGAGGGTGAATACGAATGAGCGAAAAACCTTTTGCCATTACCCTAGATAAGGGAACGAGCCTGCTGAACCATACAGGTACGTGGCGGACTGAGCGACCAATTTATATAGATCGACTGCCTCCGTGTAATCAGGCTTGTCCGGCAGGCGAGAATATTCAGCAGTGGCTGTATCTCGCTGAAGAGGGGCGCTATGAAGAAGCTTGGCAGCAGATTATGGAAGATAACCCTTTCCCTGGAATTATGGGGCGAATTTGTTATCACCCCTGCGAATCCAGCTGCAATAGAGGCGAAGTGGATAGTGCGGTCGGTATTAATGGCATTGAGCGCTTTTTAGGTGATCTTGCGGTTACAAATAGATGGTCGGTCAGCGTTGCTGAGCCGACCGGTCACCGCGTGATGGTTGTGGGTGCTGGTTGTGCGGGGCTCTCGGCAGCTTATCATTTAAAGCGAATGGGACATGAAGTCACCGTGTTTGAAAAATCGCCCAAAGCGGGTGGCATGATGCGATATGCGATTCCCAAATATCGTTTGCCGCGAGAAAAACTGAACGCCGAAATAGAAAGGCTTTTGGATATGGGGGTCAAAATTGAATGCGGTGTCGAAATTGATGATTACCAACAGGCAAAGCAGGAAGGTGGCTTCGATGCGGTATTTTTATCGATTGGTGCACAAATAGCCAATGAACTCCCGATGAATGAAGCAAATTCACCGGAAGTTCTGGATCCGCTGGATGTTTTGCGTCGAGTAGAAGAGGATCAGCCTACCGGCCTGAGAGGGCATGTTGTTGTTTATGGTGGTGGTAATACGGCGGTGGATATTGCGCGTTACGCTCTGAAATTGAGTGCGCGAGCAACTGTGATTTATCATCGAACCGAGCAGTATATGGCGGCACATGCAGGCGAAATAAAAGAAGCCAGAGCCGAGGGCGTAAAATTTTCTTTCTTAAGACGATTAAGCTCGATTGACGGTTTGAACGTGCAGTTCGAACGAATGAAGCAGGGTCAGGGCAGAGATATTCATCCAACCGGCCAGTTCGAGGTGTTTGAGGCTGATATTATCGTCGGCGCGTTGGGGCAAAGCCTGGATGAATCTGGTTTAACGGGTCTCGAAAAGCTTAAACAAGAGGATCACCTGGTGTGGGTCGGCGAGGATATGCAAACCAATCTTGAAGGTGTTTTTGCCGGAGGGGATATGACGCCTTCGTTAAGAACGGCGACGAGCGCCATTGGCCAGGGCAAAAAAGCCGCGAGAAATATTGATGCTTTCTTGAAGGGTGCGCGATACGTTAAGGCAGAAAAACACGAAATAGCCGAAGCCAGTATGCTGAATACCTGGTATTACACCGATGCACCTAGAATCATGCGACCGGTGCTGGAAATGTTAAGGCGACAATCTGGCTTCTCGGAAGTTGTGGGTAATCTGACAGAAGAGCAGGCCAAGTTTGAGGCGCGGCGCTGTATGTCGTGTGGTAATTGTTTTGAGTGTGATAACTGTTATGGCATGTGTCCCGATAACGCCATCACGAACCTTGGCACCGGCAAGGGTTTCGAGTTTAAGTATGATTATTGTAAAGGGTGTGGTCTTTGCGTCAATGAATGCCCTTGTGGCGCCATAAAAATGGTTCCTGAGGATATATAAAGACGATTCGTCTGAAAGTGTTCTTATCGCGTGTTCTGGCATTTGAAGGTAAAAAGCGTCAATAATTTGTCGTTTATGCTTGAAATAACCGCACTTGTCCTTATCTTATCGTTAATTCAAAAGTTGATTTAGGCCCGATGCCGCTCCCGGCAGCTTACTATGAGGATATTTTATGCGAATTGATCGACTGACCAGCCGGCTTCAAATGGCGTTGTCTGATGCGCAATCTGTTGCCTTGGGAAAAGACCATAATTTTATTGAGCCGGTTCATTTGATGCAGGTCTTGCTGGATCAAAATGGTAGTGTTTCAGCCTTGTTGCGACAGGTCAATGTCGATGTCAGGGAATTTAGAGCGGAAGTTGGTGAGCGGGTTGATCAATTGCCGACGGTGCAGGGGAATGACGGCGATATTCATATGTCCAATGATTTAGGGCGGATGTTGAATCTCGCAGATAAGCTGGCACAAAAACGCAGTGACCAGTTTATTTCCAGCGAAATGGTGTTGTTAGCGGCGATTGATGACAAGGGCGTGCTGGGAAGCATACTCAAGCAGCATAATGTCAATAAAAAAGATGTTGAAACGGCCATTGAGGGCGTCAGGGGCGGTGAAGCGGTGAATGATCAGGGCGCTGAGGAGAATCGTGATGCTCTGGATCGTTTTACCATTGATCTGACGGCGAGTGCAGCGGAAGGCAAGCTGGATCCTGTTATTGGCCGGGATGATGAAATTCGTCGCACCATACAAGTCTTGCAGCGTCGCCGCAAAAATAACCCCGTACTAATTGGCGAGCCCGGCGTTGGCAAAACCGCAATTGCTGAAGGTTTGGCGCAACGAATTGTCAATGGCGAAGTGCCAGAAGGTTTGAAAGACAAGCGCGTGCTGTCTCTTGATATGGGGGCACTCATTGCAGGCGCAAAGTTCAGAGGTGAGTTTGAGGAGCGACTAAAAGGCGTGTTGAACGAACTGTCAAAACAGGAAGGCCAGATTATCCTGTTTATTGATGAGATACATACCATGGTCGGTGCCGGTAAAGCGGAAGGCTCGATGGACGCCGGTAATATGCTGAAGCCAGCGCTTTCGCGAGGTGAGTTGCATTGTGTTGGCGCGACGACCTTGGATGAATATCGTGAATATATTGAGAAAGACGCTGCGTTAGAGCGTCGTTTCCAAAAAGTTTTGGTTGACGAACCGACAGTTGAAGACACCGTTGCGATTTTACGAGGGCTGAAAGAGCGCTATGAGGTGCACCATGGCGTCGAAATTACCAATGCTGCCATTATCGCGGCGGCAAAGATGTCACATCGTTATATTACTGATCGACAGCTGCCAGATAAAGCAATTGATCTGGTGGATGAGGCCGCGAGCCAGATCCGAATGGAAATGGACTCGAAACCCGAGTCTCTGGATCGCCTGGATCGCAGGCTGATACAGCTAAAAATTGAAAGAGAGGCGCTGAAAAAAGAGAAGGATTCAGCATCGAAGAAAAGTCTGAAAGAACTGGCGAGTGTTATTGAACAAGCTTCAAAGGAGTATTCGGATCTCGAGGAAGTCTGGTTGGCTGAAAAAGCCGCGTTGCTAGGTTCTCAAAAAGTCAAAAGTAACCTGGAACAGGCGCGTGTCGAGCTGGAAAACGCACGAAGAAGTAGTGATCTGGGGCGGATGTCTGAGCTGCAATACGGCACTATTCCAGAGCTGGAGCGACAGTTGGATATGGCGAGTCAGGCTGAAATGATGGACATGACCTTGCTACGGAATCGGGTGACGGAAGAAGAAATTGCAGAGACTGTTTCGAAATGGACCGGCGTTCCTGTATCGAAAATGCTCGAAGGCGAAAAGGATAAATTACTGCGTATGGAAGACGCGTTGCATGAACGAGTGATTGGGCAGTCAGAAGCGGTGGAAGCGGTATCTGACGCGGTACGTCGCTCAAGAGCGGGTTTGTCCGATCCGAATCGGCCTAACGGTTCATTTCTGTTTTTAGGGCCTACCGGCGTCGGAAAAACGGAGCTCTGCAAGTCATTGGCGAATTTTCTGTTCGATACAGAAGATTCCATGGTGCGAATTGATATGTCTGAGTTTATGGAGAAGCACTCGGTCGCTCGATTGATCGGTGCACCTCCCGGGTATGTCGGCTACGAAGAAGGTGGCTATCTGACGGAGGCAGTCCGTCGTCGTCCTTATTCGGTGTTGTTGCTAGATGAAGTCGAGAAAGCGCACCCAGATGTGTTCAATATCTTGCTTCAGGTCTTGGAGGATGGTCGGCTAACCGATGGTCAGGGACGCACTGTTGATTTCAGGAATACGGTTATTGTGATGACCTCTAATTTGGGCTCAGACATTATCCAGTCCTTAGGGTCTGAACAAAAAGATTATCAAAATATTAAATCAGCCGTTATGGAAGCGGTGACCGGGCACTTTAGACCGGAGTTTGTTAACCGGATTGATGAGGTGGTGGTGTTCCACCCGCTCGCATCAGAGCAAATCCAGGGAATCGCAAAAATTCAGCTGAGTATTCTGAATCAGCGTCTTGTTGAACAAGGTATTTTGCTGAGTTTTGATGATCAGGCGATGAGCAAACTGGCGGAAGCCGGCTTTGATCCGGTGTATGGCGCTCGCCCCTTGAAGCGTGCGATTCAGCGCTGGGTCGAGAATCCGCTGGCACAGAAAATCCTGGCGGGTGAATTTGTTAGTGGTGATGCTATTCGCGCCGAAGTGAACGAAGGTGAAATCCTGTTTGTTAGAACAGCGGGTTAACATTGCTCAGCAAGGATGCTCTGGTACTCGGCCTTTTTTTCAGCAATTTCTTCGGGAGAGAGATAACGCCACTGACCATTTTCATTGATTCTGATGCGGTTTTTTTCTTCGAGTGTGTTGAGGTTGTCTCGTATCGATTGGCAAGTTGATTGTGTTAGTTTCTGTTTGGTTTCTTGTTGCTGCTCCTGACTCAGTTTTTGCTGTGCGCTCTTTTGCTTGGCGTCTAGTTTCTTGATTCTCTCTTGAGTAGAAGTGACTGACCGGGTGGCTTTGCCTCCCGACACTTTCATACTCTGAGAGGGCTTATCATTTGGCTTAATATCTGAGTAATGGGTGATGCCTTGTTCATCGGTCCATTTGTATACCTCTTCGGCGCTTGCGTCAGAGATGAATGCAGGACTGAGAATTATGATAAAAATGAATGTCAAAATAGAAGGATAGGTCTTGCTCTGAATTTTTTTGCTGTTCATTTTTATGCTCGATATGAAGAGTTTTTTGGTTTGCTTGCCGCTCACGAGTTTTGCAAAAGGCTCCGAGTTTAACTATAAACCATGACGCAAGATTTGACTGGTTTTCAAATTAAATTACCCCATATCGCTAGATCTTGTCTAAAAAATACTGATTTTCATTGACTCTGCTTATTTAGATGGCAGAATTGTCGGTTGTTTTGATCCAGGGTTATTACATCTAACTGGTAATAATATCCCCGGCGTATTTGAGCTGCCTCATGAGGTAGCAATGACAGTTTGATAAATAGTGTGGTGTTATATAAGCAATGTCACACAGGGCGAAACTCCCCGCCGTTTCTGTCATCAGAGTAACGCTAACTTACATTAATTTGCTTCCAAAAGAAGCGAAATTTAACTCGGATTAAGTCTCTAATATTAAATAACATGAAAGGTAATTATCGTGGAGCTATTATCTGGCGCCGATATGATCGTACGCTTTTTGCAGGACGAGGGAGTCGAGAACATATACGGTTACCCAGGGGGAGCAGCGCTTCATCTGTATGATGCATTGTTTCGTCAGGGTAAAGTAAAGCACATTTTGGTAAGACATGAGCAGGCTGCGGCGCATATGGCTGACGGCTATGCGCGAGCATCGGGCAAGGCGGGTGTGGTACTGGTGACATCGGGCCCCGGCGCGACGAATACCATTACCGGTATCGCGACCGCTTATATGGACTCAATTCCAATGGTTGTTTTATGCGGCCAGGTTCCGTCAAATCTGATTGGCGAAGATGCTTTTCAGGAAACCGATATGATGGGAGTGTCACGCCCAGTCGTTAAGCATAATATGGCGATTCGGCATCCTTCTGAAATTCCGGAAGTGTTGAAAAAAGCATTTTATATTGCTCAGTCTGGAAGACCGGGCCCGGTGGTGGTTGATATTCCGAAAGATATGACGGCACCAAATGAGCGCTTCGAGTATATCTACCCGAAAAAAATCAAGCTGCGTTCTTATACGCCGCCAACTCGAGGTCACTCTGGTCAAATCAAGAAGGCACTGGAGATGCTGCTGGGAGCAAAACGTCCTGTTATTTATGCGGGGGGTG
>Ga0316207_10003907_pt1 | contig 13433 bp, 15 predicted proteins | sample 6weekpyrite_MG_FD_204943 | JGI IMG/M metagenome (GOLD analysis project Ga0316207, IMG submission 204943) | Microbial mat bacterial communities from mineral coupon in-situ incubated in ocean water Damariscotta River, Maine, United States -... | ecosystem: Environmental > Aquatic > Marine >... | reverse complement strand
TTTACCGGCTGCACGCGAGCTGGCCCGGTTCGGCATTCGGGTACTGGCCATCGCACCGGGGCTGTTCATGACACCAATGATGGCATCACTACCCCAAGAAGCGCAAGACAGCCTTGCGGCCACCCTACCCTTCCCATCCAGACTTGGGAAGCCTAGCGAATATGCGCGTCTAGTCAAAGAAATGGTCGAAAACCCGATTCTGAATGGTGAAGTGGTGCGAATTGATTCTGCCTTGAGAATGGCGCCTCGCTAACATGCCATTGCAATCCGAGACATTGATTCGCAGTCTGCTTGGCAGGCCTGCTACGCGACCCGGTCATTCTTCCATGGCTGACTGGTTCGCGTACTTCTGCACCAACACGGCCGACATCCATCTGTGTATTGACCAGGCTATCGTCGGCGGGCGCATCAGCAATAATATGAGCTTTGCCTTCGCTGCCGGTTACCAATCAGCCATTCAGTCCTTGTTCAAACCCGAAACAAGACAGCTGGCATCGTTGTGCGTCTCTGAAAAACACGAGGGAAAGCACGGCAACCATCCGCGTTTGATACAAAGCTCACTGACACAACAAAATGACCAACGGTCACTCAACGGCAGCAAGAGTTTTATTACCGGTGCTTGCGAGGCGGAATTTCTATACATTGCCTGCTCGACCGGATCAAACAAAGATCACCGACCTAATATCAAGATGCTGGCTCTGCCTGCCAATCAACCTGGCATACAAATCAGTGAGACGGCCAAACTTTCATTCGTACCGGAAGTCAGCCATGGTGAAGCATGCTTTAGCGACGTCATCATTGCGAATCAGCAAATTCTTCCCGGTGATGGCTATCTAGACTACATCAAGCCCTTTCGCACCATCGAAGATATTCATGTCTTCGCGGCAGTGCTGGGGTTTCTGCTGGGGCAAGCCATGGATTCAAATTGGCAGCACAGCAGCATTGAGCGCATTCTGTCTTTGCTTGTTACCCTGCGAACCATCGGCCATATGCCCGGCAACCAAGCCTCTACCCATCTTGTGCTGGCCGGGTGTCGAAGCCAAATGGAAAGCCTGATAGCAGAAACTGATGATGAGTTTAAGCAGTTAAGCCCGGAAAGCTACGCTGACTGGCAGCGAGATAAAGCCTTGCTAAGTATTGCCAGCAAGGCACATCAGGCGCGAACCCAAAAAGCATGGATGCAATTTTAGAAGCTCATTCCAGAGATTAAAAAGTGCACATAGATGAGAGCGATGTAGACCAGAGCAATGACCCAGATCAGTGTAAGGTGACTGAAAAAGCTATCGAGCTTGAGCACGCCCATACATTTGCAGCAAGCCCGAAAAAAACAAAAGCCATTAAAACAGAACGTGTTTTACCCTTATTGAGACCTTGTGATTCAGAAACAATACAGTTTTAAAAATTAGCAAAAATATAGAGAAGCGAAGGTTTATGTTGTCGATCAAACTACAAACGACTTAACACGTCAAAACCGCGTTTGCAGCCTTGCAGGTAAGAACGACCAAACACATTATAATGATTGAGCTGGTGGTAAAGGTTGTAGATAACTTTTTTCTCAGGGTAGGCAGAAGATAACGGGTAGGCTTGATCATAGCGACGATAAAACTCGGCAGAAAAACCACCAAACATTTCGGTCATGGCAATATCCACTTCACGATCACCATAGTAAACGGCCGGATCGATCAGCCAGACTCTACCTTCTTCACCGGAATATTCATTTGCTTCAAACAGCACATTGCCAGACCAAAGATCACCGTGAACCAGACTTGGCCCTGAGCAATGCTGATTCAGAAATGAAACAACACGAGCCTTGTTCCGCTGCAAAATGTTTTGCAACGACTGTTGTAACGCAGCCGGCTTGATCAGCGAAACCTGAAACGCCAGACGCTGTGTGACAAAGAACTCACCCCAATCGTCATACTGACCATTTTTCTGTTCAGACAAACCGATATAGTTATCACGATCAAGGCCGTAATATGACTGTTCTATTTGGTGGAGGTCGGCAAGACCTCGACCCAGCACAGTCATTTGATCGCCTGTATTGGATTGCGTTTTGATCGCTTGCAGCTTTAATGTCTTTTCATTGACCGAATAGACTTTCGGGATATGCAGATCGTCATTATTGATTATCTGCAGCACAGCTCTTAGCGACTCCAGACCATGGACTTCGGCACTGAGACTGTCTGAAAAAGGCGATGAGTTGTGCTTGATGAATTCGACCATAATCACGTCTGCGCGTTGAAAAAAACATCGCTACTCAACAATAAAGGTGATCGTGTCGTCAAACGGTTCGTTAATACCATCATCGTAAAGCACTTTAATTTCAGTTTTACCTAGGGCAGTAAAAGTCACTTCGCCTTTGCTGCCGCTGACATTACTCACCGTTGCCGCTACCCCTTCGATGGTATCGCCAATTCGCCAGTCAATATCGTCACTGTCAGTGACGATGCCCGCCGTTGTGCTGTCGCTGTTCTGAAGAGTCGCGACCAGTTGCACGGGACTATCGCTCAGATTAACGCGCATTGAGCCACTGATTTCGACATCCACGACAGTCACCGCCGCCTCTACTTTGACGGTTGCAGAAGTGACAGTGGCTAACGTGGTGCTATTGCAAACGGCGGTTACCGTCGCATCGCCCGCGCCCTTTCCCTCTGCCAGACCTTTTTCAGTCTCCAAATCGGAAACATCCAGATAAAGCGGGGTGGAAGCATCTACGTTCGCGCTACTCCAGGTAACCGTTGGTGTGATATCCGCGACGCTGTCATCAGCATAGGTTCCAGCTGCCGAAAACTGCAAGTCACTGCCAACCGACACCGTCGGATTCTGCGGCGTAATCACAACCGACACCAAGTTATCCAAAACAGTCAACACCCAAGGTGTGGGGGTATCCGATGAAACACCCTTTCGTGTCGCAGTCATCGTGGCGATACCATCTTTCAGCGTTTTTATTTTGCCAAACTCATCAACCTCGGCAATCTCTTCTGCACTAGAGCTCCATGCCACCAGATTGGTAATCGTGCGCGGTCCATAACTATCGGCATAATTGCCGGTCGCGGTGAGTTGGTGCCCATACGTACAGACTCCAACAGAGCGCCCCCCGCCCACGACATCCGAGCTGACATCAATACTCTGCAAAACTGCATCCGAGGCAATCAGATCTTTGCTGCCACGCAGATCAGCTAATTCTGCGATCACCGTCACCATGCCATTGGAAAGTGCGGTCGCCTTTCCAGACTGGCTGACGCTGGCGACCGAGCTGTCTGTGGTAGACCAGCGAACCTGATCCGTCACGTCCAACGTGGACGCACCCGAATCTATTTGTGCCGTAGCGGTGTATATTTCGACTCCGCTCACCTCAACAATGGGATTGGCAGACGTCACATCGATCGAGGTAATCCCCAATTCATTCACCGTCACCGCCTCACGAAGCTCACGCGCATCGCTCCCGCCACCACAGGCAGTCAATCCGACCAAAGTAATTGACAGCAATAAACCAGCGGCAAGGTTATTTCTTATATTTTCGTTCATGATCTGCCTTGTATTTTGCACCCTTAAAATCCGAATCTCACACCCAGACTGGCGGCATCGATATCAACACCATCATCAGCGTAAAAGCGAACCAACTGCAGGTTAAGAAAAAGCGCGCGTGAATGTCCCAAACGGAACTCAAACCCACCGCCATAACTAAAATCATCAAAAGACACAGCACCAGGTTCACCCGTTCCACTTCGATTAACATCCAGCTCACTCAGGGCGTAACCCAGTAAAAAATAGATTTTCCCACCCTCCGACTCGGGCGATTCAAATCGTGCAGCGATTCCAAGCGTGTAATTCAGTTCACTTTCAATATCGATATTCTTATCACCATCGGCCCCCGCCATGCCATGTACTTCCAGCCCGACCCCTGGTTCGAGATAGACGCCAACACGCCCCCCCACTGCCAACGGTTGGAACTCTGCCGAGTCAACGTCATTCAATACATAGTTAGCATCAAGACCGCCATATAGATCCCACGCTGCACTGGTCACACTAAAGAAACTTAGGCCAAGTACAAGCACCAGGTATTTTATCATCTGCATTTTTTCTCTTTTTGTTTCCGCTTTTAGTTTAATAAGGGGTTTTTCTTGTCTGATTCTATCTGATTGAAACGTGTTGTTCGCCGACTTTTTTCAATTCTTGCGTCTGATTTGACCATAAATATTGGGCACACCTACTTCGGTGGTGGTTTTAAAACGGCGGTGCATCCACAGGTATTGCTCCGGAAATTTTCGAATTTCCCTTTCCAAAACTGCATTCAAACGCGTGGCATCCTTCAGGTCATCTCCCGTAGGAAAATTCGTTAACGACGGATGAAGATAAATATCATACCCACTTCCGTCAGAGCGCCTGAAATGGCTAAACGGGACGACGGCGGCACCACTCATCCGGGCAATGCGCATGGTTGAAACCAGTGTCGCGCAGGGTAAGCCAAAAAAGGGCGCAAACACAGTATTGCTTCGCCCATAGTCTTGGTCAGTGGCATACCAGACAATGTGATTTTTTTTCAGGCACCGAACCATGCCGCGCAGATCCTTTTTTGCCAATACATTGCCGTACATATTTTGACGGGAGCGTGTCATCACCGCATTAAACAAAGGGTTGGAATGATCCCGCTGCAAGACATCCGCTTGGAAATACAAGGTGGTCAAACTACCGACCAGATCCAAAGTACTGTAGTGCCCGCCCAATAAAATAACCCCTTTACCCCTGGCCAAAGCCGTTTCAAGGTGAGAAAAACCATGCACAGTGCAACGCTCTTTGAGAGCTGAAGGCTCAGCAAACCACGACCTCAGTGTTTCCACCAACCCCATTCCATTTGAACGAAACGCTTCCTTAACCAGCGTATTTTGTTCGGACTGATTGAGTTCAGGAAAGCAATATTTGATATTGGTTTGCGTGACCGATCGCCGACTTGGCATCAGGTGAAAAGCAAGGCGCCCGAGCATACTTCCCATTGCCTGCTGTAGTCGCAAAGGCAGATGAGCAATACACTTCCCCAGGGCCAATGCGATCCACATTAGCCAATATCGTGGTGTAACATAAGCAGAATATTTTAGGTTTCGCACAGACATAGAAATTGCTTGATGGTAAATAAATAGCTATAAAGCCATCCACCAGCGCATTTTGCAACTGCAAATTCTCAGATTATTTAGTAACTGGAGCGTTTTGCAAAAGGCTCCTGGGTACCTGTATTTTATGACGCTGTGTTTTCCATTCATCAAAATATGCTGGGACATCTTCATATGCGTGTATTTTTCGCCCTGCCCATCGATGGCAAAACCAGACTGGGTATTGACCAGTGGCGTAGCCAGTCTTTCCCGCCATTCAAGGGCATTGTTCCCGCTGCGAACTATCACATTACGCTGGCATTTTTGGGCGCATTACCCGCAGTCCGACTTGAAGATCTTTGTCAGAAAGTGGATAGCCTATTGGATAAACACGGGCTTGAAAAAGCTCCGTTTCAACCGGGCACACTCCAGATCAATCAAACCGGCTATTGGTCCAAACCGGGCATTCTATGGGTTGGCCCTGACCATTGGTCTTCCAGCCTTGGCAGACTCGCCGTCAAGCTAAGCAATATTTGCTGTCAATTTGGAGCAAAAAAAGATAAACAGGCATATCAACCCCATATCACGCTGGTCAGAAAGTGTCAGTCTCCACATAAGCCCGTCATAGAGCCGGACTTTACTTTGCATTTTGATCGGGTGACACTATTTGAAACGAAGCCTACAAAACGTGGCGTTGGCTATCATCCGGTTCAGGAATGGGCATTGACGGAGAGAGAGCAGATTAACGATGGAACCGTGGTACGCGGGCGGTCACGCCGCATAGCAACTCGTAGCTGATAGTACCCGACTGTTCGGCCACATGGTCGACAGAAACGGTTGGTCCCCATAATTCCACCGGGTCACCCACTTTGACACCGGGTAAGTCGGTCACATCAACCGTCAGCATATCCATCGACACCCGGCCCGCCAATGGGGCCAGTTTGCCAGCGACCGCGACCAGCGTTCCATTTGCTGCATGACGAGGATAGCCATCACCATAGCCTCCGGCCACCGTGGCAATCAAAGCATCTTTTTTTGCGGTCCAGGTGGCGCCATAGCCAACGGAATGCCCCGCTGGCACTTCTCGCAAGGCCATCACCGCTGATTCGAAGGTCATCACTGCCTTCAGCCCATAGCCTTCAGCTCGATCAGTTGCGTCAGGCATGCCGCCGTACAAGATAATACCGGGCCGAACCCAACTTCGATTCGCTTGGGGATAATGCAAAATTGCTCCGGAATTCGCCAGCGACTGGGGAAGGTGCAATAAAGCGTGCTGTTTCAGCAGTGAATCAAAATAGCTGAGCTGCTCAAATACGGTTGAATCCTGAACCTGGTCGCTAGAGGCAAAATGACTCACCGTACCAAGCAGCTGAACGTCATCCAACTGACCCAGCATCGACATCGCTAAACCCAGTTCATCGGGTAATAACCCGAGGCGGTGCATACCGGTATCGATTTTCAAACAGATATTGATCTGGCCAGACAAGGCAGACTGCTGTAACAATTCCAACTGCCAGAGACTATGAACTACCCAAACCAGATCGCATTGCTTGCTCAGTTCAAACTCACTTAAGGCTAGACAGCTGCGATCAAACGGGCCTTCCAGGATCCAGATTCGGTTTTGAATACCACCCTCAAGCAATCGGTGCGCCTCATCCGAGGTCGCGACAGCCAGATCATTCGAGCCTGCAACTTCAGCCATTGCGATTAAACCATGACCATAGGCATCTGCCTTGATCACCGCAATGGCTTTTGCAGGTGCCACTCTTTGTTCGACTAAATTGAGGTTGTGCTTGAATGCCGCGCGATCAATCACCGCTCGAAGAGGACGCCCCTCAACGTTCGAATGTATCATCAAAATTCGTTTCCATAATCGACATGCGACAAGTCATTAAATTTGGTGAACTGGCCTTGAAACGATAACTTGATTTTGCCAATTGGACCATTACGCTGTTTGCCGATGATAATCTCGGCGATGCCTTTATCCGGGCTTTCTTCGTGATAATACTCATCCCGGTAAATAAACATGATGACATCGGCATCTTGTTCGATGGCGCCAGATTCCCGTAAATCAGAGTTCATCGGACGTTTATCAGTACGCTGCTCCAAACCACGATTCAACTGCGACAACGCCACCACCGGGCAATTCAACTCTTTGGCCAAGGCTTTCAGGGAACGAGAGATCTCTGAGATTTCATTAGTGCGCCCTTCCGTTGACCCCGGAATCTGCATCAATTGCAGGTAGTCGACCATAATCATGCCGAAATCCTGTTTGATTTCACGCGCGACCCGACGCGCTCTTGAGCGAAGTTCCGTTGGGCTTAGCGCTGCAGTGTCATCGATAAACAGAGGCCTGTCTTTGAGCATGCTCACTGCAGAGGTGAGTCTCGGCCAGTCATCTTCTTCCAGTTTGCCGGAGCGAACGCGGGTTTGATTAATTTGCCCGAGTGAGGAAATCATTCGCATCAAGAGGGAGTCGGCAGGCATTTCCATACTGAAGACCAATACCGGCTTCTCAGCCTTGATCAGAACGCTTTCCACCAGGTTCATGGCAAACGCAGTTTTGCCCATTGACGGTCGCGCGGCGACGATCACCATATCAGAAGGCTGCAAGCCCGAAGTCATTTCGTCCAGATCTTTAAAGCCCGTCGTCACGCCGGTAATCGCTTCTTTCGAGTTGAATAACTCGTCAATCCGCTCCAGCGTCTGGGTGAGTATCGGATTAATCGATTGCGGCCCACCTTCCTGGCCCGTTCGGCTTTCTGCAATTTGGAAAACCTTGCGCTCTGCGTCATCCAGCAGTTCACTGGTACCTCTACCGGCTGGGTTAAAAGCACTGTCTGAAATTTCACCCGAGACTCGAATCAAACGACGCAACACCGCACGTTCGTGAACAATCCCGGCATAGGCGCGCACATTGGTGGCACTGGGCGTCTTTTCGACCAATTCACCCAAATAAGCCATGCCGCCAATATTCCCCAGCTCATTGATGCGCTCCAGCTCCTCAGCAACGGTCACCACATCCAGAGCCTCACCATGATTCGCAAGCCGACTGACAACACGGTAGATCAAGCGATGGTCCTGACGGTAGAAGTCTTCTTCCAGCACCAGGTCACCCACGACATCCCATTTGCTGTTGTCCAGCATCAAGCCACCCAGTATGGACTGCTCAGCTTCGATCGAATGGGGGGGTGTTTTCAGACCCTTGGTATCCTGATCAACAACAGTCAACATCGACTCCTTTGAGTATTTTTCGAACCGCATAAACAAATATGGCCTGAGAATATACAGGATATTCCCAAGCCATAGAAGAATCTTTGAGCGACTGATTCCAAGTCGTAGCGCCGTTCACTTATACAAGCACTCACTCATACAAGGACTTCGCAATATTAACCGTAACAGTCTATTTTTATTCAGCAACAACCGACAGCTTGATCACCGCTTCAACATCAGCATGAAGATGAATCGTCACATCAAAATCACCGATCACACGAATCGTACCTTCTGGCAAACGTACTTCAGACTTGTTGACTTCAACACCCGCGGCGGTAATCGCGTCAGCGATATCACGCACGCCAATTGAGCCAAACAGCTTGCCCTCATCACCTGATTTGGAAACGATGGTCACAGCCAACTCGTTCAACTGATCAGCACGGGCTTGCGCTGCTGCCAGCTTATCGGCCGCTGCTTTTTCAAGCTCTGCACGACGGGCCTCAAATTCTGCGACGTTCGCCTCATTTGCTGGCACTGCTTTTCCAAAAGGGATCAGGAAGTTACGACCATAGCCAGATTTAACCGCTACCTTGTCGCCAAGACCGCCCAACTTTCCAACTTTCTCTAGTAAAATAACATCCATCTCATGAACCTCAATTATTCAATCATTCTTTATACTCACCACAGACTAAATTTCTGCACCCGTGGTGAAATCGTTTCTGCCAAACGTCTTATGACGCCTGAATTCGTTTCCTGAAATCAACCAGGCTATCCAGCAAGGCCAGAAAAACCAGTAACATCAGGAAGGTCGGGAATAGCATCACGACTGAAAAGTAAAAGCCGAATAACCATTGCCCACCCAATTTCTTTTTGCTGATCAGACCATGCACCAGGGCCAGACCACACACGACGGCCGGAATCACAGCGATCATCATGACCAGCACTGAATCAATCCCCAGTATCGGCGCGACAACTTGCGCCAACACCAGCGCTGCCACCAAACCCGGGCTAAGCTTCATTAAATGAAACTCTTGCTGCCAGCCCCCTGGATTAAACAAGCGCGACTGCCACGAACGAGCCAAAAACAATGACCCAACTGCCATTCCATAAAAAGAACTGGCAAAACTTGCAATCATCAAAGAACGAAACGAACCTTGAATCTGGTCGTCATATTCCACCTGAGCCTCTCTTGCCAGCTCACGAAACACCTCATCAGCCAGGGTCATCAGCGCATTGATCAGCTCCGGCATGAGAGACGGAACCAGCAAACCGGTCACCAAACTCACAACGCCACCCGCTACCAGGGCGCTCTGCCACGAAACGGTGTACCGCAATACACTCGCCATCACCAACGTCGACAGCAAGACAATCAACGCGCCAGGGTCTTGCCATCCTAACCACCAGCCCATTGCCGGGATGATTGCCCAAACAAATACTGCCAAACCCTGGCTTAGACCGTGTCGTAAGGTAACCAGCGCTATCGCTGCTGCACCAAACCAAAACATCATGGGAATCAAGGTTGCAACAGTGGCAAAAATAGCCGCTTGCTTACGCCCGCGCATGATGTAGCCAGCCAAGCCGGTATTTTCAGAAACCATGCGCTCAGGGCTCACACTTGACTATTCGTGGTGATTGTCCGTGTATGGCAAAATCGCAATATAGCGCGCCCGCTTGATCGCTGTTGCTAACTGGCGCTGATAACGTGCTTTTGTACCTGTTATGCGACTCGGTACAATTTTACCGGTTTCCGAGACATAACCCTTCAAGGTGTCTAGATCTTTATAATCAATTTCTTTGACGCCTTCAGCGGTGAAGCGACAAAATTTACGACGACGAAAAAAACGAGACATAGTGTTCTCCTAAATCTGAATATCTGGATACCTGAACAATCAGGCTTCTGTTTCCGCTTCGCTGTCACCAGCATCCGCATCCACGTCTGTTTTTGCAGCTTCAGTCGCTTCCGCAACATTTTCAGCCGGTGCTGCTTCCTCACGAGATGGGCGAGGCGCATCCTGACGAGGCGGGCGACGATCTTCACGCCCTTGAGCTGCTTTCATAGGAGACTCTTCCGTCACCGCATCTTTACGGCGAATGATCAATTCACGAATGATTGCATCGTTGAATCGGAAGTTATGTGATAGCTCTTCCAACGCTTCGTTGCCACATTCGATATTCATCAAGATATAGTGAGCTTTATGGATTTTGTTGATTGGGTAAGCCAGGTGACGGCGGCCCCAGTCTTCAAGCCGGTGAACCTGACCACCAGAATTGGTAACAAGGCCGGTATACCGTTCAACCATACCTGGCACCTGTTCGCTTTGATCAGGATGCACTAAAAATACGATTTCATAATGACGCATATTTTCTCCCTACGGGTTATAGCCTTTTAACATAAAGTGATAAAAAGCAAGGAGTTACAGTAAAGCGAGAAAATTATCAGCTGACCAAACAGGCACCAAAGTATCTCCCCGCAGATTTTCGAGCGGTGCATTCTAGTGGCAAAACCCGCTATATGCAAGGAGTTTCAGCGCTAAGGCAGGCGTTTCGACGCAATCAGCAATAAGAAATCATCAGGGCATCTTGGCCAGGCACTGCCGCAAAGCCCTCGGCAACCAGCCCGCAAGCAATCGACGCCAGCGCTTCACCATAGAATATCAGTGGCAAGCCCTGCCGCCGCCATGGTGGAACATGCTGATCCTGCAGAATTTTCTTGAGTGCCTTTGAATGCCTTGACCCAGGCAAGCGTAAAGATTCACCGCCCGTACGCGTACGCACGACGACAGACTCTCCTTGTACAGGCAGTCGAAGCAAGCAGGCATTGTCTGGAATCGCTGCATTAGCTGGCAACAAGTCAAATCGTAAATTACGGTGGCCAAGTGTTAGCATCTGAGGCAAGTCTTCCGGAAAAACAGCAAGGTCATAGCAATACTCTATTTCTTCTTCATTGGCCGCCGATGGCGACAGATAGAACAAGCACCCCTGATAGCGCCGCAAGCGATTCTGCCCCCAACGCAACTCAGGTTGTGCGGAGTTGTGTGCTGGAATCAGCTCGCGCCAAATTCGCTCAAACACGGCCTCAGGTGGATGCTCGAGCCTTTGGGCGTCGAGCCAGTGCCGAACCAGTATTCGCTGCTCGTGCTCTGGATATTGACTCAATGCCGCCAGCATCAACGCCTTGTCTTGCCAGTAATACGGACTGAGCAAGGCATCCAGACGCGTCTTTGACCAAATCGAAATTTGCTGGTGTGCTTGTGCGGCGCGTTCTGAAACACGCGTCAAACTGTTCAAGGTCTCTGGCCAGCGCGCTTGCAATAGCGGCAAAATCCGGTGACGGATAAAGTTCCGGTCATATTGAGTATCGGTATTGCTCTCATCGTCTATCCAACCAAGATTGAACTGCTCTGCCTGCTGCCGCAGCAATGAGCGCGGAACATCCAGCCATGGTCTGAACAACTGGCCCGCCGCCAATTCACGCTGAGGCGGAATGCCAGCCAGACCCTCTGGCCCTGACCCTCTTAACATTCGCATCAGCACGGTTTCAGCCTGATCATTCTGATGATGCCCCTGCAACAAAATCCCTCCCTCAGACAAATATGCCTCAAACACCTGATAACGCGCCTTGCGCGCCGCCGCCTCAAGGCCTTTTCCGTTCGGAGTGACTTCAACCTCTTCGACACAATATTCAATACCAAGCAATTGACAACTGAGCCGACAATAATCTGCCCAGCTATCAGCGGATGAGCTTAAGCCGTGATGCACATGCAGCGCGACAACGTCAGCATTTTGCCCCTTTAGGTAAGTCAGTGTGAAATACAACAGAGCCATTGAATCGAGGCCACCGCTTAACGCAATAACATAACGCTGATTAGCAGGAATCGCCTTGATCGCTTTTTGGAGTAGGGGGTCTAGCGAAGAAAATGCCGGGGCCGACCCGATTTGTGGTCGCTCAATCTCTGACATACGCGGTCAGCCGTTGATAACGCTGCCGTACCAGTTCATCCAGATCAATTGTCGTTAGTCGATCCAGGTTCTGCACCAACTCAGCTTTCACGCGCTGGGCGGTATCCTCTGGATTACGGTGCGCCCCCCCCAGAGACTCATCAATCACCTGATCGATTAGTTTGAGCTCATTGAGGCGCTGCGCAGTCATGCCCATGGCTTCAGCCGCATCGGCCGCATACTCGGAATTCTTCCATAATATAGAGGCGCAGCCTTCGGGCGAAATCACCGCATAAGTTGAATATTGCAACATATTCAGTTGATCACACACGCCAATCGCCAAAGCGCCACCGGAGCCGCCTTCACCAATCACCGTGGTAATAATCGGTGTTTTCAGTCGAGACATCACCGCCAGACTTTTGGCAATCGCTTCACTCTGGCCCCGCTCTTCGGCACCGATACCAGGATAGGCCCCCGGCGTATCAATAAAAGTAATAATGGGGACAGCAAAGCGCTCTGCCAACTCCATCAAACGCAATGCCTTACGGTAACCTTCCGGCTTGGGCATGCCGAAATTACGCTTGACCTTTTCCTTGACTTCACGCCCTTTTTGATGCCCGATCACCATCACAGGCCGGCCCTCAAGACGCGCCAGGCCGCCAATAATCGATTTATCATCCGCATAGGCGCGGTCGCCATGAAGCTCATCAAAATCGCTAAAAATCAAATCAATATAGTCCTGGGTATAGGGCCTTTTTGGATGACGGGCAAGCCTTGCTATATCCCAGTCACTGAGGCTGGCGAAAATTTCCCGGGTGCGCGTCGCGCATTCGCTCTCCAGTCGGTCAATGACTTCTTTGATATTGAGTTCCTGATCTGAGCCCACCAGCTTTAACTCTTCAATTTTCTCTTCGAGTTCTGCAATCGGTTGTTCAAAGTCCAGATAATATAAATTCATAGCCATTTACCGACAGTATCCTTAAACAAAGCATAAAACAGAGGACGGGGGAGCGGCTATTGTCGCCAATTTGTGACGCACAACTCAAGCGCTATTGCGGCCAATTTTTGCCCTGTCGCCCAGATTGTTACTTACTGGCCAGATATTCCATCCCTCTGATGATGCCTTACCATAAAACGACTAAAGCGTTAGACACATAATAAACATCCCCGCCGCAAGCGGACGGGGTATTTCCT
>Ga0316207_10003906_pt1 | contig 13434 bp, 12 predicted proteins | sample 6weekpyrite_MG_FD_204943 | JGI IMG/M metagenome (GOLD analysis project Ga0316207, IMG submission 204943) | Microbial mat bacterial communities from mineral coupon in-situ incubated in ocean water Damariscotta River, Maine, United States -... | ecosystem: Environmental > Aquatic > Marine >... | reverse complement strand
ATCATCGTTGCAGCGAGTGCTGTGGGAGCCGGGTAGCTGACAACCTTGCCTTTAAGGTCTTCAACCTCTTTGATATTACTGTCTTTTCGTATAAGGATAATACCTCTGAAGTTTTTATCATCTCCCATCTTTCCGAAGATCTTGTAACCGTTTTTCGTAGCGGTGACTGTTTGGTAAGGATTGGGAAGGGAGAAATGAAAATGTCCGGAAAAAAGTTTTTTATCATAGGCAGCGTAATTACGTGAGGCTTCAAGTCGCAGTTCGCTTTCGCTTAGATGTCTGTTGATGTAATCGATCATTGGCTGATAGACTTTAAAAAGATGTTTTGGATTATGCAGGGGATGTACACCGAAGATATAGACCTGTTTTTCTATAAAGGGAGCGGTCTTTGAATACAGTGGTGTGTACTCAGTCTCTTTACTCTTTTCGCATCCTGTGGTAAATAGGATTATCAATAATGCTAAATAAAGATGTTTGCAAGTTAAAACCATTAAATATACCTACTAATCAGATTATGCTAGGAGAGGCCATTATTACTTATACTTTATAAAAAGTAACTAAAAGAGCAGTTATCATCCTGTTTAATGATTGAAATAGTGTAATTGTGAGGACTTGTAATTAAGCTTAGAACGAGCAATAAGAGATTGAGCGAATTATATTTTTAAATTAAGAGTGGATGGTGGTCCGTACAAGACTTGAACTTGTGACATCTACCTTGTCGAGGTAGCGCTCTACCAACTGAGCTAACGGACCTTAGTTAAAGACCGAAAGGATAGCCTAAATTCTTTTAGGCTTTCTTTAAACGTAAAATATCCTAAAAAGATAATTTAAATTAACGGTTTTACCTACAAAACTTTTCACATAATCTACCCATACTTTCTCCAAATTAATATAAGATTTTGAAAGATTAACATTAATACTACTTTCTTTGATATATAATCCTTACACGATTAAAAAGGAGGTTCTAGATGTTCAGTAATCCTAAAATAGGAGAGAGTCTTACTGATGACAGTATTATGTTTGATGAGCTCTCTCAAGAGATTCAAGAACGTCTTCTAGCCTTTGCCTGTGTCAGTCATCCCAGCGACAAGTTTTGGGATGTATTGCCCGTTGCCTACATCTACCAAAACAAAGCGCAGATGAATCAGACTGAGATAGATGATGAAGCCCTTTTGCAACTTGGTGTAATCTAAACCTTTTAATTTTTCCCACTTAAGAATTCTTTTTTGTTTTGTATGGTTTAATATAATATCCTGATTGACAAGGAAGTCCAATGGCGCAAACGCCTAAACAAAATTGTTATCTCCTCGACACCTCCGTTATCCTAGATGATCCGCTTCATATCCTTCGACTTAATGACAATAATGAAAATGCTGTCTTAATTACCGATATTGTTTTAGCTGAGTTGAACAATAAAAAAGATGATATGCGTGGTGATGCCGGTTTTAGAGCCAGAGAGTTCTTTCGCTCGTCTGACAACGAGCAAGGTCACACTATTGAGTTTTCAGACCTGCCGCAATGTGTTCAAGAGCATGCTACGATTAAACAAAAGGATTGCCAAGACAAGTATTACCGTCTGAGCGTAAACTTTCCTGAAGCTGTTTTACAAGAGAGTCAGATCGGTTCAGATATTCCTCTGTATATTATCTATAGGGAGTCCTATAAAGTCTCCAAAACCTACCATCATGAGTATGGACTCAATGATGCTAAAATAGGAGAAATAGCAAGTGATTACGGATTAACACTGCTTACCAATGACATATCTTTTAAAATAGCCTCTGAAGTACAAGGGATAGACACCCAAAGCATTCGTAACTCCAGCGTAGAAAGACCCGAACAGATAGAGTTTGCTCATAGTTTTTCCTATAAAGGAGACGAACCTACCTTAGATGATCTGGACAAACATATGAGTTTTGAACAATTGACCTTTATTCAAGAGTCAAGTGATGAATCCCAGATCTATGAGACGGGTATACAAAAATATGCTCTTATTGATAACCATAGATTAGAGTGGTGTGATTTTGATAAACGTTTTGGAGAGTTTTATGATGACGACCTTGTTCGCCCTATTAATCTTGAACAGAAGTTTTATTTCACCATGCTGACACATCCTCAAAACTATATAACAGCTGTTTCCGGTGCGACAGGTTCAGGAAAGACACTGATTGCTCTACAAGCCGGTCTTGAGCTGCTTAAAGAAGGCATAGTTGAGGGAATCGTCTATGCACGAAATACCGTTACGGCCAATGATCAACAATCAGAACTTGGATTTAGAAAGGGGGATGAAGGGCAGAAGCTTGGTTACTTTATGTATCCGCTCTATTCTGCTATCAACTATACCATCGAGCATATGAAAAAACGCTCTATTGATTCCCAGGTAGAATATACCGGTAATATTAACTCTATGAAACAGGAGACGGCAACAGAGACCTTTATGCTCAATAACAACATCGAGGTCATGGATATTGCACACCTGAGAGGAACAACAATCTCTAAAAAGTTTGTCATCATTGATGAGGCGCAGAATATGACAGCCGCTACGCTAAAACTTATCGGAACACGAATGGGAGATGAGACACGAATGGTTGTGATGGGAGACCCCAACCAGATCGACCATCCCTTTCTTTCAAAACGGAGGAACGCTCTTGTCGCTCTTCTTAAAAAGGCGAAGACAGAAAACTATATAGCAGGAATACAGCTGCGCCACACTATCAGGAGTGAGATTGCGAATTGGTTTGATAAAAACTTTTAGAAAGAGTGGGAAAGAGGTGATTGCAGAAAGACCGAGAAATGGCCTTTCTACATGTTGGTCATACAGGTGTAAAATTTTCAATCTATGTAATACTATCCGTCTGGTGGTTAGTCGCGCGAGTCTACCACTGAACTTTTAGAATAAATTATTAACTACCTATTAGGCTTTAGTAGCCAAGTTTCTGTAGTCTTCCTAGATAGGAAGAACACGAATCTTCTGAGACAACTTCTCTTTTAAAGATGACTCAATCGCATAAAGTGTACCTGTTGAAGATGATGCACAACCGTTACATGCACCCAAGTAACGAATATATACGTCAATATTTTCATCTGATGTCTTAACATCAATAACTTCCATATCTCCACCATCCATTACAAGAAATTGACGAATATTTTCATCAACTACAGCATCAATAGCCTTGATCTTTTGAACAAGAGTCATTGTTTCAAAGTCACCCTTTGACCCAGCGTCTGCTGCTGCTGCCATTCTCTCTGCATCAATTTCTTTTCTTGTATCTACAAGAATATCTTCTAGATACCATTCTCTCTCTTCGTGACCACCTGGTTTGATACATGATTTACAGAAACCACCAGCCTTAGTATAGTCTGTGATCTGTTCAACTGTTGTCAGGTCGTTTAACTTGATAACTTCTTGAAGTGTCGTAAGTGAAACACGAGCACATTCACAAACGATGACCTCAGTCTCAAATGTCGCTTCATCAACACCAAGATACATACCTGCTGCTTTTTTGATAACGTCATACGCCATTACTGAACAGTGCATTTTTTGAGGTGGAACTGCCGGAGTATCTGCATCATCACGTAAAGCAAATTCAACATCGATATTTGTAATTTTTACTGCTTCTTGCACTGTTTTACCAATACAAAGTTCTGTCATTACATCTGAAGATGCGATTGCTGTACCACAACCAAAAGATTTGAACTTAGAGTTAACGATTTTATCGTCTTTGGGATCAACTTCCCAGTATAAACGTACCGCGTCACCACAGCTTTCTGCACCGAAGTCAGCTACGATTAGCTTCGTACCATTCTTTTCCACTTCTTCTGGAAAAATTTCACCCTGATGTTGAGGGTTATTCATTAATGTTGTTACTTTATTTGAGTACGCGTCCCATAGAGACTCGCCAAGCATGTCATTTTTTGCCATAATATTCTCCTTCTTTCAGTTTCTAATTTTTAGTGGTGGTGAAGTTCGCATTCACGAACCTCTCCGCCTTCAGTTGGCCCAACTTTAGCGTATGAGCTAGAGATCGCACGTAAACGGTTAACACCCTCAGTAAAAGTCTTGATTACAAAATCAACCTCTTCATCTGTCGTAAAACGGCTAAGACTTAAACGCATACCTGTGTGAGCAAGTTCATTGTCTGCGCCGATTGCAAGCATAACTGTATTACCTTCAAGATCTTCAGATGCACAAGCAGAACCTGTCGATGCACCGATCATTGCGTTATTAAGGTCCCAAAGCATACCTTCACCTTCGACACCTCTTACCGAGATAAGAATAGTGTTTGGCGTACGGTTAGCACGGTCTCCAACAACAAATACATCTTCAAGTTTAAGCAGTGCGTCTTCGATACGGTTACGTTTTTCAGCAATCGCTGCCATTTTTGTTTCCATATCTGTTGTTGCGATTTCAAGTGCCATACCCATACCAATGATTCCTGGTACGTTTAGTGTTCCTGAACGACGTCCGCCCATCTGATCTCCACCGTGTAAAAGAGGAGTAAGCTTACGTGAGTTCTTGATGTAAAGAGCACCTACACCCTTTGGTCCGTGGAACTTGTGTGCAGAAAAAGACATAAATGCGATGTCCATATCCGATACATTTACAGGAATCTTACCAACAGCCTGAACCGCATCCGTGTGTAAAAGAACACCTTTTTCCTTACATACATCAGAAATTTCTTTAATTGGAAAGATCATTCCTGTTTCATTATTAGCCCACATAACAGAAACAAGTGCTGTTCTATCTGTAATAAATGACTTAACCGTATGTGCTTCAATAACACCTTGTTCGTTTACTGGAAGATAAGTCACCTTAACACCGCAGTTTTCTTCTAAGTATTTACATGTAGCAAGAATTGACGGGTGTTCAATCTCAGTTGTAACAATATGGTTTTTATCGCCATGCTGCATAAGGTCAGACCAGATAGATTTTAAAACCCAGTTATTTGATTCTGTTGCACACGAAGTAAAAACGATATCATCATTATCATTTGCACCAATACCAGTGTACACCTGATCAATCGCCTTTCTCAATGCCGGATGCGTCTTTGTTCCGAACTTATGTAGTGAGTTTGGATTTCCAAACATCTCTGCCATATAAGGTAGCATAGCCTCTAGAACCTTTGGGTCCATTTGGGTTGTAGCGTTGTTATCTAAATAAGCTTGCATATAATTCCTTTGCTTTCAAGTACCCCTAAACGATAATAATACTCAAAATTTTTAATTAAGACAATTTTTGTCCTCTTTCGTTAACGACATGATAATAGGTATTTGTTAAGTTTATGCTTAAGATTAATTTGTAGAAAGATTCACTTAAGTAATATTTCAGTTAGCTGTTCATCAATGTAACGAGAGTTTGTACGCTCTCATCATACACAGAGATATATGAAGAGCCTTGAGATATGAACTCTTCCATCTTCTCTTTCTTCGAAATCGCCTCATCAAGTTCCGCATCATTACCAGCCGTATACGCTCCGATTCTTATCAAAACCTCATTCTCTTTTAATAATGTATATAAACGTCTAAATTTTCTCGCCGCCTCAAAATGCTCAGGCGAGATAATATCATTCATCACACGTGAAGCTGAATTGAGGATATGGATAGGCGGATAAATTCCAAAATCCGTCAGTTCTCGAGAAAGCACGATGTGTCCATCTAAGATAGAACGTGATTGATCGGCAATAGGATCATTCATATCATCCCCCTCAACCAAGATGGTAAAAAATGCGGTAATCGATCCTTTTCCTTCTTCTTTCCCTGCTCTTTCCATCAACTGAGGAAGAAGAGAGAGTGAAGAGGGAGGGTAACCCTTTGAAGTCGGAGGCTCGCCCAAAGCAAGCCCTATCTCACGCTGAGCCATAGCAAAACGTGTGACTGAGTCCATCATAAACAAGACATCTTGTCCCTGATCCTTAAAAAACTCTGCGACAGACATGGCCGAAAAAGCCCCATATTTTCGCATCAGAGGCGAATCATCTGAGGTCGCCACAATAATAACAGTATTGGTCAGATCACCCCCAAGGTTTTTTTCAATAAACTCAGGGACTTCACGTCCACGTTCTCCGATTAGCGCAACCACTTTTACAGGAGCTTCTGAACCTCGTACGATCATTCCCATCAAGGTTGACTTTCCTACCCCAGAGCCGGCAAAGATACCGAGCTTCTGTCCCTTTCCGCAAGACAAAAGTGTATCTACCGTTTTTACCCCCACAGAAAACTTCTCATCTATCATCCCTCTGGCCATTGCCGCTATGGGCTGTTTGATGATAGGAGACTGAAAAGAACAGCCAATAGGGCCTTTTCCATCGATAGGATTCATAAAAGGATCGACTACCCGACCCAAAAGTTCGGGACCGACATCTATTTTCATCCCATTTTGCTTTATAAAGACTTCATCACCAACACAATAACCTTCTATAAAAGAAAAAGGACTGATCGCGAAACTGCCTTCTCGAATCTCGGTCACCATACCCATCGTGTTCATCTCGTTATCTTTAGACACAATAGAAACCGTGTCCCCAATACTGACCTTTAGTCCCTTGGCTAAAACAATATTCGAATTAATCTCTATAATTACTCCGAAAGTGGGGGAAAGGTTACGATCTTTGATACGATCTCTAAGGGCGTTGAGAGGCATCTCTTTTTAGTACCTGTTCCCTACGGGAGCATTAATCAGGCTAAAAAATTCTGCTCTTGTTTTTTCATCTTTTTTAAACAGTCCACGTAGTGCTGAAGATGTCGTTGTAGAGTTGATCTTCTCTACCCCGCGCATCTCCATACACATATGCCGTGCTTGAATGACGACCGCCACACCCTTAGGCTGAATAGTCTTCATAATGGCATCAGCTATCTGTTCAGTAAGTTGTTCTTGAATCTGCATCCTACGTGAAAAAACATCAACCACACGAGGGATCTTTGAAAGTCCGACCACCTTTCCGTCAGGAATATATGCAACATGTGCACGTCCGATTATCGGCAAAAGGTGGTGTTCGCATGTCGAATACAGTTCAATATCCTTGATCAGTACCATTTCATCATTTGAACTTGTAAAAAGTGCTGAAGAAAGAATATCATTAGGGTCTTCTTTATAACCCCCGTACATAAAGTCATAGGCTTTTCGTACGCGTTCAGGTGTCTTAAGAAGTCCCTCTCGTGTCGGATCTTCTCCAACGGACTTCATCATTATTTTTACCGCGTTTTCAAAAGCTTCATTATCTGTATCGTGCACATTTTCACCTTATGTTTTATTAACGCTAGGATAACACTTCTTGGCTTGTTCAATGTTTATTATAGAAAAAAAAGGAAAATTTTGATAGAATTTCGCAAATATTTTATGTAAGTAGTATCACTCGAGAATACTACCTATAAACTCAATAAAGGGATTTAATGGAACTCAAAACCAATAAAATCGACGGCGCTAACGCTGAAATCACTGCTACACTAGTACAATCTGACATCGATGCTAATCTTGAACGTATCGCTAAACAACTTGCAAAAGATGCAAAAATCGACGGTTTCCGTAAGGGTAAAGTTCCTGTTTCTGCTGTTAAAAAGCAGTATGGTGAAAAACTTACTCAGGATGCAGAATCTGAAGAACTTCGTAAAGTTCTTGACAACGGTCTTAAAGAGCTTGGTGTTGCGAATGACTCACTTATCGGTGAACCACAAGTAACAAAGTTTGATAAATCTGATGATAAAATCGACGTTGCTGTAACTATCGCGCTTCGTCCAGAAATCAATATTGACGGTTATGCAGACCTTGCTCCCGATACTAAAAAGCCAAAAATCACGGCTAAAGCTGTAACTGATCGTATCCAAGAGCTTGCTCAAGCACAAGCTCCATTTGTAGACGTTGAAGAAGATCGTGCATTAGTTGATGGTGATACAGCATTGATTAACTTTGAAGGTTCTATCGATGGTGAACTATTTGAAGGTGGAGCAGCTGAAGAGTTCGCATTGACTTTAGGTTCTAACCAGTTTATCCCAGGTTTTGAAGAGCAAGTTATCGGTATGAAAAAAGGTGAAGAAAAAGTCATCAAAGTAACCTTCCCTGAAAACTACGGTGGAGAAAAACTTGCAGGTAAAGATGCAGAGTTCAAAGTCAAAGTAAACGCTATTCAGATGAAAGAGAAAGTTCGTATGGACGCAGCTCTTGCTAAGAAAATGCTACCGGGTGAAGAAGAAGCGACTATGGACATGCTAAAAGAGCAGGTTCTTACTCAAATGGAAAAAGAAGAGCTTTCTAAGCTTTATAATGATGAATTAAAACCAAATCTTCTTGAAGCATTTGTTGAAAAATTCAACTTTGACCTTCCTAGCTTCGTAGTAGAGCAAGAGATGGATATGGCACTTAACAAAAAAGCGCAAACAATGAGCGAAGATGAAATCAACGCACTAAAAGATGATGCAGAAAAAGTTAAAGAACTTCGTGAAGAGTTCCGTGATGATGCACAACGTTCTGTAAAAGCAACTTTTATTATTGATGCTTTAGCGAAGGCTGAAAATATCGATGTCGCAGAAAACGAAGTAATGCAAACAATCTATTTCGAAGCGATGCAAACAGGTCAAGATCCTGCCGGCGTATATGAAAACTACAAAAAATCAGGTTACCTTCCAGCTATTCAGATGGCAATGGTAGAAGACAAAGTACTTTCTAAACTGATCGACGCGAAATTAAAAGACTAATCTCTTTAAAGAGACAAGTCGGGATGATACAAAGCTTAAGAGATTAATCCCTTTTTAACACCCATTTACAATGATGGGTGTTGTGCTTTAAAAAATGATTAGCTACAATACAAGCGTTACAGATATAATCTAAATAACTATTTTTTAAATCATTTAAAGGTATTCAATGAGTTACATTCCTTACGTTATCGAAAAAACAGGCCGTGGCGAAAGATCATACGACATCTTTTCACGTCTATTAAAAGACCGTATTATTATGCTAAGCGGCGAAGTAAATGACCAGGTTGCTTCAACAATCGTTGCCCAACTTCTTTTCTTAGAAGCCGAGGACCCTGAAAAAGACATCTATTTCTATATCAATTCACCCGGTGGTGTTATTACCTCAGGAATGTCGATCTATGACACCATGAATTACATAAAACCTGATGTTTCGACGATATGTGTTGGACAAGCTGCATCAATGGGTGCATTTTTACTCAGTTCAGGAGCTAAAGGGAAGCGTTATTCACTTCCTAATTCACGTATTATGATCCACCAGCCTTCAGGCGGTGCTCAAGGACAGTCAACGGACATCCAAATACAGGCGCAAGAGATACAGCGTATGAAAGATGATCTGAATGCAATTTTGGCAGAAAACACTGGTCAAAAAGTAACAAAAATTGCTGAAGATACAGAACGGGACAACTTCATGTCTGCCGAAGAATCAAAAAAATACGGTATGATAGATGAAGTTATTTCTAAAAATTCTAAAAAATAACATTCTCACAGGTAGGTAAAAGATGGCGGGTAACCTTCGAAAACGACGTAACATTTCTGCTATTGATACTCCAGAAGACGAGGTACCTACTTTTGGTGGAACTCAATCTCCTTCCGGATTGAGTGAACCTACCAGTGATTTAGAGATGTATTCTAAAGAGGTACTCTCTCAACTTATACATGATAATCTTCCCCCTACTCCAAATAACTTTACCCTGTATTTCGATCGTCTTCTTGAAGACAAGTCTGAAGCACTGCGAAAACAGATAAATACTATTTTAGAATTTGAAGACAACAGCGATGATGAGAAAACCATTGAACTGGAAAAAAGCCTAAAATCAGGCTTTACCTCCGTAAAGTCAATTTTGCAGGTTACAGCTAATATCTATAAAAACATGGCTCTCATGGAAAAGATTTTGGCAAAACGTCGCGCTGAACTGGGAGACTCTCCTGACGCACAAGCTATTGTATCTACCATTACAGCATTAGACCATGATGTAGGCAAGCTAAATAATATCTTAAAAAAACAGGTCGATCACATGAAAGACCTCTATCAAGATACCGCCAATATTGTCAAAAATGTTGAAAATGAAACGATTTATGACAACCAGTTTGGTATTTACAATAAGCGTTATCTACTTAGCAAACTTGAACAGGAAAAAAACCTTGTAGAAGAGTTTAAACACACCTCTTCTCTAATTACTATTGAACTTTCCAAAGAGATAGAAGAGAGTATAAGCAATCAAAAAGCCCTACTCTTGATGACCAGAACCATCGCACGTCTACTTATGAAGACTTCACGTCGTAGCGATGTTGTTGCCCACTACGGAGACGGTGTTTTTGCAATGGTTCTTAAGCACACTGATACCATAAATGCAAAACGTGCGAGTCAACGTTTATGTGAACTGGTCTCCTCGAGTAACTTTTTTCTTGCCGAAAAAGAGATTCAGCTTAAAATTTCCATTGGAATTTCGAATATTGATGCCGATCGTTCGGTAGAAGAGACTTTGGTATGTGGTCTAAATGCGATGGAACATGCTTATGAAAATGATACTGAAGATTATGCCGTATGTACAAAGGATACTCAAGAGTAATGAAACTACCTGTTATTGTATACCCCGATAAACGTTTGAAATTAGTTTCTGCAGAAGTCACTGAGTTTGACACCGATTTACACAGCTTTTTAAACAACATGTATGACACAATGATAGAGAGCAATGGGATAGGCCTAGCAGCCATCCAAGTGGCTATACCTAAACGTATTCTTGTTCTGTGTATACCTAATGAAGAAGGTGACCAAAATTATGAAGACCTGCTCGAGATCATAAACCCTGTGCTTTCAAATGAAAAAGGAAGCATCGTCTATCAAGAGGGGTGCTTATCTGTTCCAAACTTCTATGAAGATATTGAGCGTCATGAAAAGGTCACATTAAACTATCAAGACAGGCATGGAAAACCTCAACAGTTAGAGGCAGAGGGTTTACTCTCTGTTGCAATACAACATGAGCTTGACCACCTAGATGGAAAACTGTTTATTGAAAAACTTTCATATACACGCAGAAAGAAATTCGAAAAAGAGTACAAAAAACTGCTGAAATCCAAAAAAAAAGAGACAGATTAGGACCTTATCCCTTAGCGGGATAACAAGTCACTACTGTTACGAGTGTGTCACCTTATATAAATCGACTGCTGAAGCAACCAATACTATACATGCTACAATACTACCAACTACAAGATGCGTTTCAGTCATCTTTAACTCCTTGTGTTTAACATTTTTACTAATGTCATTATTTTGTGCATTTAAAACACGTCACAAGTAAACCAAACGTTCCTCAAATCAATGGGGATAAAAGACAGGGACAGTTTAACATAGAATGTTATTTATAGTTCTTAAATAATAAAATATCCCCCAAGCTACCACAAGCAGGGAAAAACAATCTTATATAAGTTATTATTATGGTGTTTTTTTACAACAAACCTTAAAAATTATTTATAGTTTGCAAAAAAACTACTTGATTTTAATATTAATTTATCAGAATATGAAGATTCAAATCATAACGATTGCTAGAAGAACTATCTTATCAAAGAAATTTGAACGAAGTAAACTGTTCATATCTTGATACACAAGGATTAAATATTATTTTTACACCAAGATAGACCAGACTGATAACCAAGGTCATATCCTTTTTGAAGTCCATTAAAAGAAAACATCTTAATACAGCTAAGCTCAGCCGGAGAGACATACCATTGACATCGTTCAATGTCCTTTTGTAATCCGGTAGAGAGTAAGAGCTGAATAGTCCATTTTGTCAAGGTAATAAGGTTAAGACGTTTTGGAGTGCTCAAAGGTATCAGATTAATCCCAAGAATAGGATAATCATAAGCGAGAAGTGGACTCGTTGGCATTAGGTTCATTATACCGCCATCGGCAAAAACTTTATCTTCATGATCAACAGCTTCAAAAAAAGGTATCAATCCGCAAGATGCCGTAATAAGATTAATCCCATCACCCTTATTCGCATACAAAACCTTATGATTGCCCATATCAGTTATGCAGGCAAAAAAAGGTATCTCGGTATCTTCAATCTTCTCAACCGGAAAAATACTCTTAAGTACCTTATCCTTTTTATTAATTGAAAAAAGACTCTTTCTAAACCAGTTAAACCTAAAAGCACCTCTAAATGCTTTTGATTGTAATGTCTCTAATATCTCTTTTGGCTTCATCCCGCAAGCTAAAGCGCCTCCAACTAAGGCACCAGCACTACAACCGCTTATTACTTTTATCTGTATAGCATGTTCTTGCAATGCCTGTACAAAACCAAGATGAAACGTCCCTCTTGCTGCTCCGCCCGAGAGAGCTAAAGAAATTTCTAATGCTGGTTTGGCTGAAGTTCTAATATCTCCCATCTCCCCTCAACTGTTTCTACGATCGCAGTACAGTTTTCAACCCAGTCACCGCAGTTAAGATACTTAATATCCCCTATCATCTTATTTTCAGCCTTGTGAATATGTCCGCATACAATCCCATCATACCCTTTCTTCTTTGCATGTTCTGATAAGATACCTTCAAAATCGGTAATAAAACTAACCGATTTTTTTATATTGTCTTTTACATATTTTGAAAGTGACCAATATTTTCCAATGGACAAAAACCTTCGAATCTGATTGATCCGCTTGTTTAAGTACAACAATAAGTCGTACCCGATATCTCCAAGGTGAGTTATCCATTTGTTATTCATAGTGATGCTATCAAAAAAGTCCCCATGGGTTACAAAGTATTTTTTTCCGTCAAGACCATTATGTGTATGCTCATTCGCGATAGTCAGGCTGTCTCCAAGTAACAGCGGAATAAAAGGACGCAAAAATTCATCATGATTACCGGTAATATAGACGACATCTGTCCCCTTTCTCGCCTTTCTTAATACCTTTTGTATAACGTCCGAACTCGACTGTGACCAATTAAATTTGCGTTTAATCGCCCAACCATCTATTATGTCACCGACAAGGTAAAGGTACTCAGATTCATTATCTTTTAAAAATTCCAGTAATTTTTCAGCTTGTGAGAATTGTGTACCTAAATGTACATCAGATATAAATATTGATCGATACTTCAACTATGACCTTTCACAAATGCATATTCTTTTTACTGATTAAATTCTATGTTATTTTCACTACAAAAGGATTACTGAGTATTTCCCGAATATTCAACACCTAATGTTATTTAAAGTTCTTAATTAATATTAAGCATGAATATCCTAGACTGTTCATATGAAAAAAGTCTATTCAGGAAGCCTAGAAGGTATTAACGCTAAGACGGTAAGTGTAGAAACCAGTTTCTCTAAGGGTTTACCTTCTTTTTCAATTGTCGGACTAGGTAATGCTTCTATACAAGAGTCCAAAGAGAGAATAAAGTCTGCCTTGTATGCTAATGATTTCAGTTTTCCTCCCCTGCGTATTATTATAAATCTTTCTCCCTCTGATCTTAAAAAAGAGGAA
>Ga0316207_10003905_pt1 | contig 13434 bp, 9 predicted proteins | sample 6weekpyrite_MG_FD_204943 | JGI IMG/M metagenome (GOLD analysis project Ga0316207, IMG submission 204943) | Microbial mat bacterial communities from mineral coupon in-situ incubated in ocean water Damariscotta River, Maine, United States -... | ecosystem: Environmental > Aquatic > Marine >... | reverse complement strand
GGCTGAAAAATTTCTTCATACATTTCTTTTTCGATACCCGGCCCGGTATCCCTGACTTCAAAACGGACATGTCCACCAGTAGTGAGTAGTTTCAGGGTTACCTGGCCATTTTTATGATTGTACTTGATGGCATTAGACATCAGGTTGACCAGTGCCTGTTTACAGCGGGTCTGGTCTGCCAGCACGGAAGGCAAAGAGTCGGTATCTGCTTCAAGTCGTATTACGATTTGTTTTTGCTCAGCAGCCTGTTGAACCAGTGCCAGTGATTCATCGACAATGTTTTTACAGGCGATATCTGTCAGTTTGATATTAAGCTTGCCGGATTCAATGCGAGAGATATCGAGCAAGTCATCAATTAAACTTAGAAGGTGTTCACCGGCGGTGCAAATATGGCTGACGTAGTTTTTCTCTTCATGATCCAGGTGCCGCTGGTTGTTCTCCTGTAACAGGTGGCTAAAGCCAAGGATAGCATTGAGAGGTGTGCGTAGTTCATGGCTAATACGGGATAGAAATTCAGATTTCTGATTGTTCGCCAGTTCCGCTTCATTTTTTGCTCGTTGTAATGAAACTGCAGATTGTATGCGTGAAGTTGCATCACGATAACTAAATACACCACCAATAACATTGTTGCCAACACGTTGTGGATTCCAGTACGACTCAATCAGTCTGCCATCTTTGAGCTCCAGTAATTGCGATTCATTCAGTGGGGTCAAGCTGTCAATGTTTGAGTCTTTTAACAGATTACGAATATGTTTCTGTATCTGGCCATAGTCTTTTAGCTCGATCAGTTCATCGCTAATATTGAATAGCTCTAGAAAGCTACGATTGTAATTGGTTATTTGATCGTGATTATTAACCACCAGTATGCCATCTGTTGCAGATTCAAGCGTGGCTTTCAACTGCGACATTGAATTTTCAAGATGACGTTCAACATTTTCGCGTTCGCGAATTTGTTGCCTGAGGTTGATATTTAATTCATCGGCCTGTTGTTTTTTCTCGGCAATGTCCTTAAGTGCTGCATCGTGCATAAAACGCAGGGAGATAGATTTATTGATGGTTTGCACCATGCGCCTGGCACCACCAAGTATAAAAAACACGAATAATGTAACCAAAACTGCGGTAGCGATATGCAGGTCATCACCAAAACTATAAAGTGTAATCAGTAATGGCGTCATCGTGATCAGCAAAAAGGCAACGTAAACTGAATACACAGCAGACAGTGTAGATAGTGCGCCTGCGGTAAGCCCGGCAAGTAAAATTGTGGTAAACATCTGTTGAATCAGCGATTGCTCAGACAGCAGCAAGCTGCCGGCAATGCCCCAGCCAACAGCAGAGAGAGCTGTGCCAAGCAGGTAAAACTTGGCCCAGGTTTTTGGGTTAGCATGGTCGTGATCAATATTCTTATGGAATAGCCGCGACAAAGTTATTCGGTAAACGAGCACAACACACATGTAGGTGAACCAGATATACATGATGTTATGTGGCACGATGAACCAGTTAACATACATCAGCGTGCTCATGCCAATGAAGGTCGCCGAGGTAATTGTCGAGATACCCGAGAACAGCATTTTGATGCGCTCAAGATAGACGGCCTGTTCTAACGATGTAGACATGTAGCCGGGTTGATCCATCGAGTTGTCTAAATCAGAAGTAGAGTTAGCGCCACGATCCGTCATAAATGGTTCCTGAGTGAAGAGTCGCATTATTTTTTTTGTTTTTACTTATCAAAATTAATCTCAAAAGCTCGATAAATATCGCTAAAGCTAATGGGCGTGCGTATAATTTATACACACTATATTACGGTGTGTCACCTAAGATATCGTGTTTTATCACTGCAGCTCAAGCTGCGTAGAGAACTTAAGTTTTGCTGATTGTTATCGTTATTTTGTTATTACTGCTGGTTTTGCTGGGGCCGCAATACTGGGCGCAGTCTGTACTGAGCAAACACAGTGGTCCGCGGGATGATTTTCCTGGCAATGGTGAGGCTTTTGCGCGTCACCTGGTCAATACCTTAAAGCTGGACTTTGTTGATGTAGAAAAAACAGAAACTGGCGATCATTACGACCCTGTTAGCTGTAAAGTCCGTTTATCAGCCGAGAATATGCAACAACCCTCGTTAACTGCCATTGTGGTGGCCGCGCATGAAGTGGGTCATGCCATGCAGCACGCGGTCAATTATCGTCCCTTTCACTGGCGCAACAAGCTGGTTGTGTTTGCCCAGCATGCCGAAAAAGCAGGCTCGGCACTGATGCTGGTGATCCCTGTTGTAGGCTTAATTTCTCGTTCGCCGGTGGCCAGTGGTGTGGTTATGCTACTGGGTCTGGCAACGATGATGTCGGCGGTGCTGGTGCATATTGTGACATTGCCGGTCGAATGGAATGCGAGTTTCTCACGTGCGTTACCGCTGCTGGAGAAGGGCCAGTATCTCGATAAAAATGATATGAAGTCGGCGCGTAAGATTCTACTGGCCTGTGCGCTGACTTATCTCGCCCAGTCATTGATGAGCATGATAAATCTATGGCGCTGGCTGCGGGTGTTGCGACGATGAGGTTTTCTGTATTCAGGAAGAACCTGCGGGCTTTTCGAGATCGTTGGTATCGCGGTTGGAAAAAATGGCTGATTGATATCGCGCTTATAGTGCTGGTGTTTATTGCGGTGCGTGCTTATCAGCAGCAGGGTGTCATCAGTGGCCAGGCAATACCTGTTAATGGGCAGCTGTTAGATCAGACGGTCATCGACTGGCAAGCTTATCGTGGAAAACCAATGTTGCTACATTTCTGGGCTACCTGGTGCCCAGTTTGTCGGCTAGAAGAAGACTCGATTCAGTCGATCGCCACTGATTACCCGGTGCTCAGCATTGCATCGTGGTCGGATGATACGGCTGAATATATGCGCCAACAGTCTCTCGATTTTCCTACCCTTGAAGATAACAATGGCAGCTGGGCTCAACGCTATGGCGTTAAAGCTGTGCCGACCACTTTTATTCTTAATGCTGATGGTGGTATCGAGTTTGTTGAAAGCGGTTTTAGCAGTGAATGGGGATTGCGCTTGAGATTATGGTGGCTGCGGATATAAGATAGGCTACTAATAATAGATCAACGAAATGATCAGAATAAAAAAACCGGAGCAGTAGCATGAGTCAGGATGCCATAACCCCAGAGGTTGCAAGTACAATTCCCGCTGTCTTTAGGGAGCGATTAAAACGTAACCCCAGTAAAACAGCCTATCAGCAATTTAACTTTGCCAATAAGACCTGGGAATCATCTACCTGGCAGGAAATTGCGACTGAGGTTGCTCGCTGGCAGGCGGCACTGGAAAAGGAAAACCTTGAGCCCGGTGATCGCGTCGCGTTAATGCTAAAAAACAGCCGTGACTGGATAGTATTTGACCAGGCGGCACTCGGCATGGGCCTGGTAACAGTGCCGCTATATGTTGAAGACCGTCCCGATAACGTCGCCTACATTATTAATGATGCCAATGTAAAAGTGTTATTGGTGCAGGACACCAAACAATGGCGTCGTTTACTGGATTTAAAGACCGAGCTGGTCGATCTGCAACGCATTATCAGTATCGAACCTATTCATGAAGAAGACGAACCCAGTGATGCCCGATTGATGTCACGTGCTGACTGGCTATTCGGTGCCAAGGGTGAGCTGCAGGCTAATGAGCGTGAGGCCGATGAAATGGCCAGTATCGTTTATACATCGGGTACAACAGGTCGGCCCAAGGGCGTGATGCTGTCGCATAAAAATATTGTGCTGGATGCCTATGGCGCATATCTCTCTGGTGAAGAAAATGAGCTGGGTAATTTCCTTGGCAGTGATCAGTATCTTTCATTTTTACCACTATCACATATGTTTGAACGTACCGTTGGTTATACGCTGCCAATGATGGCCGGCGCGCAGGTTAATTTTGCTCGCTCAATTCCACAGCTCGGTGAGGATCTGATTAATATTAAACCGACGATTCTTGTCTCGGTTCCACGTATTTTTGAGCGCGTTTATGGCAAGGTGATGGATGGTTTGAAAGCTAAATCACCGGTGGCCAGGAAGTTGTTTGAACTGACGGTGAATATAGGCTGGCAGCGTTTTGAATATCAACAGAAAAGAGCACGCTGGAGTCCATCACTATTGCTCTGGCCCGTTCTCAATAAACTTGTTGCGTCAAAAGTTATGGAAAAACTTGGCGGGCGTGTACGCATTGCAATTTGTGGTGGCGCTGCTTTATCGCCCGATGTCGCAAAACTATTTATTGGCCTGGGGTTACCGCTGGTGCAGGGCTATGGCTTAACTGAAGCTAGCCCGGTGATTTCCAGTAATCGTGTGCATAAAAATATTCCCAAAAGTATTGGTCTGGCATTTCCAAATGTAGAAGTGCGCATTGGCGTTGATGACGAGCTGCAGGCTCGTGGAGAAACAATAATGATGGGTTACTGGAAAAACCAGGAAGCCACCGATGCCTGCATGACAGAAGATGGCTGGCTGCGGAGCGGAGACAAAGCCAGTATCGATGATGACGGTTTTTTATATATTACCGGTCGCTTAAAAGATATTTTAGTACTGGCCAATGGTGAAAAAGTACCACCGGCCGATATGGAAATGGCGATTGCCACCGATGGCCTGTTTGAGCAGGTAATGATCATTGGTGAAGCTAAACCCTTCTTAAGTGCCTGTGTTGTACTCAACCCTGATCACTGGAATGATCTGGCTGATAAAATTGGTTTTGATCCGGATGATCCTGCATCGTTAAAACAGAAAAATGTAGAGAAGCTGATCTTGTCTAGAATATCGATGCGTTTAAAAGATTTTCCCGGTTATGCGCAGGTGCGTTGTGTTTCTATGTATCTTGAGCCCTGGTCAATTGATGATGGCCTGATAACGCCGACATTAAAAGTAAAGCGACCAAAAGTCATGGAGCGTTTTGCCGATGATATTAACGGGCTATATGCAGGCCATAGCATTTAATGGCGACATCGCTGCTACCCGATAAAGTCCCCGAACTCAGACTACCATGCATGCCGGCCGACACGAATCAGGGAGGCAGTATTTTTGGTGGCTGGATTATGTCGCAAGTCGATATTGCTGGCAGTATTCCCGCCAGCCTTCGTGCTAAAGGTAATGTGGTTACCCGCGCTGTTGATTCTTTTGAGTTTAAAAAGCCGGTGTTTGTCGGCGACATAGTCAGTTGTTATGCCGAAGTGACCGGTACCGGTCGCAGTTCAGTCAGTGTGAAAGTCGATGTTTTTGCTGAGCGAAGCAGCAGGGGTGAAATAGAATGTATAAAAGTTACCGAGGCGCAGTTAGTCTACGTGGCGATTGATGAATTTGGAAAGCCGAGAAAATTACCGGCTTTGTAAAAATGGAAATAAAATAACAGGATGGAAAGCTAATAAAAGGGGTAAGTGGATGATATCAAAACGAATTGCACCAGTGCTGATGGCAGGCGCCACCACGCTAATTTCAACACAATTGTCGGCCGCCGGTTTCGCGATTATAGAACACAGCGCAAGTGGCATGGGTAACTCATTTGCCGGCGGTGCAGCCATCGCCGATGACGCATCAACTGTGTGGTTTAACCCAGCGGGTATGACGCGCCTGGGTAATGAAATGTTAATCGCTTCGCATATTATTATGCCGGAATCGGATTTTACTGATGATGGTTCAACAACTTCAGCTACTATGGGAGCAACCCCACTAGACCCGAGTAATTCCAACCGGAACGGTGCGGCAGGCCGCAATGCGCTGGTGCCGAATTTTTACTGGGTTAATGAGATCAAGGAAAACCTTTATCTTGGTTTTGGTTTTAATGCACCGTTTGGTCTGGCAACAGAATATGAAGACGACTGGGTTGGTCGTTATCATGGCGTGCTCTCAGATACTAAAACATTAAATTTTAACCCCAGTATTGCTTACAAAATGGGTAATGTTTCTTTAGGTTTTGGTATCAGTGCACAATATATTGATGTCACACTCACCAGTGCAATAGATCTCGGTACTGTTTGTACTGCGACAGAGGGTGCAGGAGATTTGCCAGCAGGGACCTGTGCGGCTGTAGGTGCCACGCCACAGAATAAAGATGGTTTTGCTGAACTAACCGGCGATAACTGGGCTTATAATTTTAATATTGGTGTACTGTTCGAAATTTCAGATGATGCCCGTGTTGGTTTTTCCTATCGTTCGGGTGTTGATCATGATGTTGAAGGTGATGCTGACTTCAGTGTCCCCGGTGATGTTGCCTTCTTAACAGGTACCGGCAATTTTCTTGATACCACGTTAAGTGCTTCAGTTTCACTGCCGGCGATTACATCATTAAGTTATTTCCAGTCAATCAATGACCAAATCTCGATCATGGCCGATTATTCGGTGACATCCTGGAGTGATTTCGAAGAGCTGCGAATTGTTTATGATGATCCGAACCCTTCGGATCCCTATCCTGCACAGTCAGATACAGTTACCACTGAAGACTGGGAAGATTCGGCACGTATTTCTGTGGGTTTAAATTACAAAGCATCGGCTAAATGGTTATACCGTTTTGGTCTCGCGTTAGATGAAACACCAATTAAATCAGCTGAGCGTCGCACACCACGAATACCAGGTAATGACCGTACCTGGATTAGTGTAGGTGCAACACACCAGATGGATAAAGACCGTTCATTTAGTCTTGGTTTTGCACACTTAATTATTGATGACACTGAAATTAATAATACCTATGAGTCTTCCAGTGCTTCGGTGTTAGAACACACCCTGAAAGGCACGTATGAAGCTAGCGTAAATATTTTAAGCGCACAGTTCCGCTGGCAGTACTAATCGTAATTTTTGAATATTTAATTTCAGTAATTATTAAAAAAGAATTCAGGAGAAACAAATGAAAGCATTGAGTCTTTTATTTTCAGTTGCGGCAGCAGTGAGTATTTTAGGGTGTGAAAGCTCGCTTGATACACCAACGCAGGATAGTATTAACGAAAGTGGTTTTTTTGCTCGTTTTGATCCTTCAGCAAGTGTTATTCCATTTCCAAATAATTTGTTATTTTCAGATTCTGCAGATGGAACAGTTAATATACCAACAACAAACCTGAGCGGTGGTGAGTTAGCGCTAGTTGAAGCGATGAATAGTATGGATGGTTTTTCAACTATCGCACCGATGTCAGCCACATTCTCGTCTGCAATCGATGCATCTACGCTGATTGCAGGTGATACAGTTCGGGTATTTCAGGTTACTATCAATGGACTGGGTATTATAACGAATGTTGATGCAGAGCTGACTAGCACAGAATTTGTGGCTACTGTTTCATCGGTCGATGGTTCTAATCCGAACAATCCAGACCCTGGCGCAAACAAGCTGGTGATTACACCATTAAAACCATTGTCACCAAGCACGACGTATATGGTTGTTCTTACTAGTGGCATTAAAGGATCTGATGGTTCTACAGCTGTGTCAGATTTAATTTATGCATTCACTAAAAGTACTTCGGCACTGACTGATACATCACCTGTTGATGCAACCAGTCTTGCAGAAGTTAGTTTTGATGTACTGCTTACTAATGCCGATGCAGATAAAGATGGGACAGTTGATGCAGGTGAGGCAGCGGCAGCGTTAGAATCCGTTAATGACCTTGAAGGTTTACGACAGCTAACGAATTTAAATGAAACAGCGATTGAAACAGCGACCTCGGGTGGCACGCCGGTAACACGAAATGAAATGGTCTTAACCTGGAGTTTTACTACAACGTCAACGGCTATTTCTTCTGCTTCGCATCCTCTGAATATTGCTCGCTCACTGGTAGCTGCTAATCCAACGACTAATGTAAATTCGACGGCTTTAACAACAAGCGGTGGAGGGTATGCAGATATCCATGTTGGTAATATAAATGTGCCTTATTATTTAACCAATAATGATACGCCTGCAGATGATGACCCAGTAACAAATTACTGGCGTGAGTCAATTGATGGGGCACACCTGTCACCTCTGAATCCAACACCAATTGTTACTACGACGGAAGTTATTCCGCTTCTGGTTTCTATACCGAATAGCACCTCACCCGGTTGGGGTACGGGCAAGCCTGGTGTGGGTTGGCCAGTGGTTATATTCCAGCATGGTATTACAGCGGATAGAACCTCATTACTGGCAATTGCGGATTCATTAGCGGAAAGAGGTTTCGCGGCTGTAGCGATTGATTTTCCATTGCATGGCTTATTGCCATCAGATGTTACAAATATTCGCGCTGCAACAGAAGCATTTGAGCCGCTTGTTACAGAACGCATATTTGATGTTGATTATGTGAATAATACTACCAGTTTACCAGGTAGTGATGGCAGTCCGGATACTTCAGGTGCAAATTTCATAAACCTGTCAAGCATGATGACGACGCGTGACAACGTTTATCAGTCTGTGGCTGATCTCTTTACATTAACGCAGTCGTTGTTTGCATCAGGCGCAGGAACAGGCATGAGCTATGATGGTGATTTTGATGGGGACTTTGATCCGACACGTATCTACTATATAGGGCACTCACTCGGAGGTATTATTGGTAGTACGTTCCTTGCTATTGAACCCAATATCAAAGATGCCGTACTGGCGATGCCCGGTGGTGGTGTTGCAAAATTGCTTGATGGCTCGGCAGCATTTGGTCCTGTGATTGAAGCTGGGCTTGGGCTTAATGGTGTGAATAAAGGCACTGCTGAATATGAATCATTCCTGGCTTCGGCTCAAATGCTTATCGATGGTGGTGATCCGATTAATTATGCCTCAACGCTAGATGCTAGTGCTCAGGGGATACTTATGTTTGAAGTGGTTGGCGATGGTGCGAGTAATCTGTCTGATCTTGTAGTTCCAAACACAGTACCTGACACAACTAGTCCTGCAAACACGATTGCTGGACCTGTATCCGGTACTGAACCGTTGATATCTAATATAGATTTAACTCAGTTCAATGCTGATGATGCAACAATTAATTTGCATGCAGTTGTTAAGTTTACCGCAGGGCATCATAGTTCATTGTTACAGCCGACAGATGCCGATGGTCTGACCGATACGACATCGGCAGCAGTGATGACGGAGATGCAGCATCAAGCAGCTGAGTTCTTACTGGGCGATGGTGCGCTGGATGTGGGCGCACCTGGCATCGATACATCGTTGATTATTCAAGCGCCAGAATAATTCTTAGGCTCGGCTAGCGCATTGTTAGCTGAGCAATAAGAGTGTTATTGCATATATCTAAAACAGGAGCGTGTAATATGAATCATGATCTTAGTTTTAACGAAAAATGTTATGCATTACTGAAACAAATTCCGAAAGGAAAAGTCACCACCTATCGTGAAATGGCAAATGCGATGGGTACCCGGGCATGGAGAGCAGTGGGTACTGCAATGGCAAAAAATTCGGAACTGATCACCACACCCTGTCATCGTGTTGTTCGTAGTGATGGCAGTGTCGGGCAGTATGCGCTGGGGGCTAATAAAAAAGCCGAGCTACTTGAAGACGAAGGTGTAAATATTGTTAATGGTAAGGTAAAAAACCTTGAACGTTTTTTTCACTGTTTCGGTGAAGTAGATGGCGTGTGAATTAACAACGAAATTTTCTTTAATAAAAAAAGCCCTGTTTCAGGGCTTTTTTTATTTCTATTTAATAGTTTCTTTTAGTTTTAATAGCATCTCTCTTAAATCAACGGGTTTGATGATGTAATCATCAAACCCGGCATTTTGTATTTTTTTGATATCTTTTTCCATGACGTTGGCGGTGATAGCAAGAACTTTGGTGTTATCGATCAACTGTTGTTCTTTTAAATTCTGCAGTACTTCATAGCCATTCATAGTTGGTAGATTAATATCTAACAGAATAACATCAGGCTGTATGTTTTTAATATCCTCAATGCCTTTAACCGGATCCATTGCACTATGAAACTCGAATTCGGTCCATTTTCGAATGAGCTGTTCGATCATATTCAGGTTAGTCAGGTTGTCCTCGATATAAAAAAGTTTATTAGGTTGTTCGTGGGAAATTACTTTTTCAGTAATGGTGACTGATTGCGGCCTGCTCTTGTTATTGCCTTCGGCTAATGGTAGATAGAATTTAAACTCACTGCCTTTGCCGGGTGTGCTGTTGACAAAAAGTTTGCCACCCATGTGTTCGATGAGCTGTTTAGTAATGACCAGGCCTATGCCAGTACCTTCGATGGCTGAGCTGTACTCTTCACCGAGACGGTTAAAGGGAATAAAAAGCTTAGGAATATCTTCTGCAGCGATGCCAGGGCCATCATCTTTAACGCTGATATAAACCAGTTGCTGTTTTATTTCGCAGCTAATACAAACCTGACCTTTATGCTTATTATATTTGATGGCATTAGAAATAAGATTTGCAAGCACCTGGTTAGTGCGGGTGATGTCAGCATTAATAAACGTGGCATCAAAGCAACTGCCGGTAAAATCAAGTTCAACATCATGTTTGATTGCCAGGGGTTGTAATATATTCTGGCATTCGTTAAACACTTCGGCTAAATGCACAGGTTCAATGTTTATATCCATGTATCCGGATTCAATTTTCGCCAGGTCGAGTACTTCGTTAATAAGTCGAAGTAAATGTTTTCCGGCTGACAGAATGTCATTAACGTTGTCGATAGCTTCCGGGTCAAGTTTTTCATCAAAGCGGAGTAGTTGTGCAAAGCCAAGTATTGCATTGAGTGGTGTGCGAAGCTCATGACTCATGCTGGAGAGAAAAACAGATTTTGCCTTGTTGGCTGATACAGCCTGTTCCTTGGCATTGATTAATTCAGTTTTTGAACGCTCTTCCTGTTCAGCTGAGCGCTTGGCATGAATGATGGTGCCATAGGTTGTCGAGAAAAGTTGTAAGCGATCGATCAGCTCCTGATCATAGCCATTTTTTCGATTGGCTAGACCGTACATACCAACAACTTCTTCACCATAAAAAACCGGCATGCCAAGGAAACTGTTCAATGCAGGGTGACCTTCGGGTAAGCCACTGGAACGGGGGTCGGTTGTAGGAGAATTACTGATTAGTAGTTCTCCGCTAGTGATCACCTGGCCAAACAGTGTTCGCATATTGGTGAATTCGAGACCACTATCCTTCCACTCTTCGTATAGCACCTGTGTTTCTTTATTCCATGCAATATTAGTTATTGCATGCGTTTTCAGATAAGGCTGGTTTTCTTCGTCGGATAGAATTTCGCCAATAAAACCATATTCGCTTTCACTCACTGTTAACAGGCTGTTTAATAAAATATCGGCAGCTTGTTTGAAATTTTTCCTCGCGGTAAAACGAGCTAGCGCAGTGTTTAAATCATTAAGTAATTTTTGATGCTGCTGTTGTTCAATTCGTAGTATTTTTTCTTTGTGAATATCGGTGACGACGCCTAGCATGTGATGCGGGATGCCCATATCATCGCGTACGACATCGCCACGTTCATATACCCAGCGTACCTGCCCATCAGGCCAGACAATTCGATGCTCAATATTATATTCCTTACCGTTTTCAATACACTGGTTTATCGCGTCCAGTACTTGATCTTTATCATCTGGGTGCAACGCATTAACAAAGTTTTCGTAAGTCGTTTCCAGTTCACCGACTTCGTAACCAAATAAAGGAGCGATACGTTCAGACCAGTAAAGTTCTCCGGTTTTGATATTCCAGTCCCAGGTGCCAATATTGGCAAAAATCTGACTCTTCGACAGTCGGTGTTCACTTCGAATCAGTGATGACATCAGGTGCTTTCTTTCGCTAATGTCATTCAGGCTACCGTTTATAGAAATGGGTGTGGTGGTTTCGTCAAGCTTCATTCGGTCCTGTAGCCAGATGTATTGACCTGCTTTGGTCCTGAAACGATATTCCTGTTCGATGGCTTTATCCTGGAATAACCGGTCGAAATTTAAAATCGCGGTTTCTTTATCATCAGGGTGTAAATTACTCGACCACCAGGTGGGTCTAGTAGTTTCCTGAATGTTGTAACCGAGTAGCTCAATAATATTGTCGCTAACCCAGCTGGTAGTGAGGCTGTCTTCAGTTAATTCGAGCGTATAAAGAATAGTGTCTGTGTGTTTTAATACATGTTCAAGCCGGTTCCGGGAAACAGAAATTTCACTACGGTCACGGATAATGCCGATGAAATAATCTTGATGATCTTTTGTGAATTTTGTGATTTTTACATCAATAGGTATCAGTGAATTATCTTTTCTTTTACCTGTTAATAGTCGATCGCTGGTTGAACCGATAATTCTGGATTTACCGGTTGATTGATAGCAATTGACGTAGCTGTCGTGGTGACCTGCGTCAGATTCAGCCATTAGTAGGGCTATATTCTTACCTGCCAGTTCTTCGCTAGAGTAACCGAACAGGTCTTCTGTTGCTGAGTTATTAAACTGAATCTTACAGTCCGCATCGATAACGATGAAAGCTTCTGATAGTGAATTCAGCAGGAATTGCGAATCAAGAGATGACAGAAAGTCCATATAATTATTATTGTTTTTTTGTAATAAAAACAGTATAGCAGCCGAATGGCGAAATTGTGTAGTATGGCTAGCCTGGGTTAAGCCTCCCGAAGTGTCCAGTTGGGTTGTTGCTGCGAGTTAATTAAGTGACGATCTTGCAGCCACCTGCTGGCATCGTCGGCATCCTGGTAAAACCATTTTTCGGCCGAACCGAGCCGAAATGAGTATCCCCATTCATCCATATCGTTGAACATGCGTTGTCGGCCCATTTCAGTCACGGAATCGGACAGTAAAATTTGCAGGTAGCAGACCCCGTTTTCTTCATCGTATCCACCGCCGGCATCGGTGTGCAGGCCATCGCGACGTTGTTGATCCATGCAGATAAAATGACAGGCTTCATGCAGTGCGGAGTGTACTGGTGTGTCGGCTCGGCAATAGAGTCGGTTTTCAATCAGCCCTGCTTCCTCATCACCCCAGAAGCTGCCGGGGATCTCTTCACCTGCGGTGCTGTCGATGACTTCGAGCTGGTAACGCGCTAGCAGTTCGCGAAAAGCCTGCTGGTCAATCTCGCCAAAACGTAATACTGGCATTGTTAAAGGGCTTGTTCCTGAAGTTCGTGTAGCAGGCTGATCAGCGCCTTAGCTCGGTGACTGAGCTTGTTTTTTAACTCGGCAGAAAGCTCGGCAGCCGAGCACTGGTGTGTGGGAACGTAGAACAAAGGATCGTAACCAAAGCCGCCGCTGCCTTTAGGAGCATCGAGAATCACACCTTCCCAGGTGCCGCTAGCAATAATTGGTGTTGGATCGGCGGCATGGCGCATAAACACCATCACGCACTGGTAACGTGCGGTGCGTTTTCCGGCCGGAATATCCTTAAGTTCTTCTAGTAGTTTTTTGTTATTGTCCTTGGCGCTGGCATCCTCACCGGAAAAGCGTGCAGAATAAATTCCCGGAGCGCCGTTTAATGCATCAACCTCAATACCCGAATCATCGGCAAT
>Ga0316207_10003903_pt1 | contig 13437 bp, 12 predicted proteins | sample 6weekpyrite_MG_FD_204943 | JGI IMG/M metagenome (GOLD analysis project Ga0316207, IMG submission 204943) | Microbial mat bacterial communities from mineral coupon in-situ incubated in ocean water Damariscotta River, Maine, United States -... | ecosystem: Environmental > Aquatic > Marine >... | reverse complement strand
TGTTTAATACTCACCACTGAAGCCAAAACATTCTTCCGTGTGCGATTGCATTTTGAAGCAAGTTTAGGTAGGACAGAGAGAGTAGGTTCTATAGAGAGTCTACTTCTACTGTCCTTCTATTTTTGGATCAGCCTAGTATGCCACTTTATTTGCCGATAGCCGAACTCTCGATGGATGTATTCCTCGTGGTCGGTATGGGGGCCGTTGTTGGCTTTCTTTCTGGTATGTTCGGGGTTGGTGGCGGCTTTTTGATGACCCCCATCTTGATTTTTGCTGGTGTGCCGCCTGCGGTGGCAGTGGCGACTGAATCGAATGAAATTACAGCCGCGTCTGTTTCCGGTGCGCTTGCTCATTGGCGACGGCAAGGTATTGATGTTAAAATGGGCTCCGTACTCATCGTTGGTGGGGCCATTGGCTCGTTTTTTGGTGCGCAAGTCTTCACTTATCTGAAATCTCTGGGCCAAGTGGATCTGATGATTTCCTTGGCGTATGTGGTGTTCTTGGGGTCTGTAGGCGGATTGATGTTTTGGGAAAGTGTGCGCGCCATTTTACGGCAGCACCGCGGGTATATCCCCCCAAAAGTATCACGTGAAGATAGGCATAAAGCATGGATACATATGCTGCCCTTTAAAATGCGGTTTCGGAAATCAAAGCTTTATATATCGGCTTTATTGCCTTTGCTGATCGGCATGCTTGTTGGTGTTTTGGCGGCAATCATGGGGGTTGGTGGCGGCTTTATTATGGTGCCGGCAATGATTTATATTCTGGGAATGCCGACAAATGTGGTTGTTGGTACATCGTTGTTTCAGATTATTTTTGTAACCGCGCTTACAACAATTTTCCATTCAGTGAATACGCAGACAGTGGATATTTTTCTTGCAGTTCTGTTGTTGTTCGGTGCTGTTATTGGCGCTCAAGTTGGTGCACGTGTTGGCTTCAAATTGAAGGGCGAGCATTTGCGTGCCCTTTTGGCGATGATGGTTTTGCTTGTCTGTATTAAAATGGGCTTTGGCTTGGTGGTGGAGCCAGATGAGCTTTTCAGTGTGGCTGAAGTATCTGCGGCAGGAGCAGGACATTGATGCGTATTGTCTTTATTTCGCTGATGACTGTTTTGTTGCTGTTGGCAAGCAGACCTGCTGGTGGTTTGGTGACTGACCTTTCCAATAAACGTATTGAAATTCGCTATAGCTTTGATGGCGCAGAACTTATTTTGTTTGGGGCTGTGGGCTCTTCTGCTGTGGACCCGGTTAACGATGCCTTTGATGTTGTTGTTGTTGTGCGCGGGCCCGAGGCTGACACAGTTGTACGCCGTAAGGAAAATGTTGGTGGAATATGGATCAACAATGACAACTTAGTTTTTCCGGCGGCTCCGGGTTATTATGCTGTTGCGGCCTCTAGGCCATTGGTTGATATTGCCCATCCTACAGTTTTTGCCAGTTATGGCATTGGATTTGATAATTTACCTTTGATTGCCCGGTCCTCTCAAGGACTAGCTGAACCTGACCCAGAGTTTCGGCAGGCGTTGTACCGGTTGAGGGCGTCTGAAAATCTTTACAGGCAGGAAGTTGACAGTGTTTCGTTGGTAGCGGAAGGGCTTTTCCGCACGGATGTGCATTTGCCGGCTAATGTGCCAGTAGGGGAGTTTATTGTCGAAACCTTCGTCTTTCAGGAAGGTAGCTTAAAGGCGCGTAACCGTATTCGTTTGAATGTGGATAAAGAAGGTTTTGAGCGCGCAGCCTATGACTTTGCCCATGGTTATCCATTTTGGTATGGCCTGACCGCAGTATTGGTTGCTCTCGGCGCAGGATGGCTTGCAGGTGTGCTTGGCAAAAAATAATATTATCGTTTGTTTGGTTGATAGGCTGGCTTAATAGACAGCTCGTCGGATTGGTGCTGCCTCTGTGTCGTCCGTTGGCCGTTTCTGCCCCTTTTCAATCTCGAAAAGGTAAGTGTCACTTTCTATACGCGCCATATGAAGTTTGTGGCCAGCCATTTTGCAGAAGGCAGGCATATCTTGAACGGACGCTGGGTCGGATGCTTTAACAAGCAATAACTCTCCAGCTTGCATGTTGTCTAACACGCGACGTGCCCTAAGAACTGGTATAGGGCACAAAAGTCCGGTGACATCTAATTCTTCTGCGAAGTGATTCTCAGTACCTGTCATGATTGAAGAGCTTCCAGCTACATGTTTTGGGCCGTGAATATCACGCCCTCGATACTGAAGGTAGGGTAATTCTAAATTCTCAATAGCGCGTTAACAAGTTTGCATAATCTTGATTTTGAAAGAGCTATGTTACCGGGGGATTGTCACCAATAAAAAAGACCCGCCCCGGGTAAGGGCGGGTCTTGGACCGGGTTTGGGTATTACCCGGTCACGGACGGGGTTTAGGTGCCGGGTGCTGAGAGAAGCCCCGTCCGGGTTCGTGAAATTAATGTAAGACTGTATTGTCTGGGCGAAGTGTGAGAGAGGCCCTCATCGTTAGCTGCTCATGGATACTAAGCCAGATATTAAAGCCTTCGTCATCGCCGATTGCTTTCATTTTTGTCAGGGCTTCGTCAGCATATGTAAGTGCCTTGGTGCCCAAGTTCTTCAATAGATTATCAGCGACTAGGCCAAAATAGAAGTTTGGGTCGAAAGACATTTGCTCTTGCATGATACTGCTCCAACGCTGCGAATTAAACTTGCAGCATAGGTAGCAACAGCCATGCCAATTTTCAGAACCGTTGTTTTTCAAGGGTTTTCTGGAAGTAGTGCCGATGTGAAGGGTGGTATAGGGCGGTGATGGCAAAAAGATGCCGGGCAGACATGGCGCACACTAGGAAAGCCTTGCCTGTGGATGTGAGTATTTTATTTTAGGGTGCTCAGGATGTCAGGTGCGTGCTCCCAAGGGGGAGATTGATGAATACGGGGTATGGCGATTACAGGTACTTTGGTCCAAGCTTGTGCTTGGCGCACTGTTTCTTCAAAATCAGGGTGATCATGACCTGCACTTTGACTAATTATTAGGGCAGTCACAGGTAAACCTCTGGCTTCCATCGCCTCAAGTGTGGCTGTGATGTGAGAAAGGGTTCCAAGATAGCTCCCAGCAACAACAATAGAATGAAGGCCTAAATCCTTGATCCAGTTGGCGACAAGGCGGTTATCCGTTAAGGGGACAAAGCTACCCCCAACCCCTTCAATTACAGTGAAGGTATTTTCATCAAGTGCTAACTGGCAGGTTTGAATCAGTCTATCATAATCTAGTGTCCGCCCTTCAAGCTTGGCCGCCATTGAAGGGGCGAGTGGTGCTTTATAGCGGAAAGGGGATATTGCATTGATGGTGTCGTCGGTAAGTGGCAAACCAAGGCCGCTTGCTATGATAGCTGTGTCAGTGCCTTTCATGTCCGTACGATCAATGCCGCTGATGATGGGCTTTAGGGCAGCGATAGGTTTACCTGCTTTGCGTAGCTGATGGCAAAGGCTGGCTGTGACCAGTGTTTTGCCAATTTCTGTGCCAGTTGCTGTAATGAAAAGGCCCTTCATGTTAGCCTCCTAACCCTAGTTTTCTACAGGTAATAATAAGGTCATCGACATCTGCGTCGAGGTGGCTTGCAGAAAAGCTGAACCGTAGACGTGAGGTGCCAGGCGCCACTGTAGGGGGCCTGAAAGCGATCACTTTATACCCATGAGCAGCCAATGCATCGGAAGCGGCAAGAGCATCAATTTCACTGCCAATAACAAGTGGGACAATGGGTGTGTCAGGGCGGGGTAGCTTTAATGCCTTAGCAAAACGACGGGCGAGTTCTGTTGGGCGGGCGCATAAACTGCTGTCATTGGAAATGATTTCCAATGCTTTAAGTGAGGCGGCTACAACATTAGGCGGCAAACCTGTTGTGTATATGAATGAGCGTGCTCGGGTTTTAATTAGGTCAATCACAGGTTTGCTTGCAGCAAGATAACCGCCATAAGACCCGGCGCCTTTTGAGAGGGTACCCATTTGCAATGGCACCAACTCGACAGCGTCGCAGGCATGCGCAGAACCACGGCCCCGGCCAATCGTGCCAAGGGCATGCGCATCATCATTCATTAACCATGCGTCATATTGCTGCGCTAGTTCGCCGAGTTCCTTCAATGGGGCGATGTCGCCGTCCATGGAGTACACGCCGTCTACTAATATCAACACGCGGCCAAAGTTCGGGCGCTCAGTGTGCAGAATTTGTGACACTTGTTCCACGTCATTATGCTGAAAAAAGCGCACAGTTGCTTGGCTTAGATCAATACCTGCCCGAATGCAGGTGTGCACCAGTTCATCTGCGATAATAAGATCATTTTTACCGACGAGTGTTGGAATGATGCCGACATTAGCGAGATAACCAGAACCAAAAACAGCGGCTGCATCAGTGCCTTTGATTTCCGCGATCTTATTTTCAAGCTGCGTATAAAGTGGGTTGTTACCGGTAACAAGGCGGCTAGCACCAGATCCCGTGCCGTAGTGCAGGGCTGCACCATTTGCAGCAGCAACCACTTCAGGGTGGGTTGATAGTCCTAAATAGTCATTATCAGTAAAACTAACCATCTTGGCACCAGTGTCATCTGTCATTGACATATGACGGGCGCGAGCAACATCCTTTAAGGTGCGGCGTTGATTTTTGGCTTCAAGATGCGCAAGCTTTTTATCTGCAAAAGCATCAAGGCTACTCATGGGAGCTGTATCGTTTGGCATGAGGGTGGAATAAGCGCAAAGAATGCAGCCGTCAACTGGCCTTTTTACTTGACTCTAAGCCACTGTGCCGCGAGGTTGCAGGCCAAATAGAGCCTAATTTGGATCAGTGATGACCCTTTACGGAGTGGCCAGTAGAATGAACGCCCCAACAGCTATTAATCAGTCTTCTTCTGCAAGTGATGTTGCCCCTGAAACCGGTGCTGAAACGCGCAGCGATTGGTCTCGAAATGAGATTAACGCACTTTTTGATATGCCTTTCATGGACTTGGTCTTTGAAGCGCAGCGAGTGCACCGGCTATATCATGACCCTAACAAGGTACAATTGTCGCAGCTTATTTCGATCAAAACAGGTGGCTGCGCCGAGGATTGCGGCTATTGCTCGCAGTCAGCAAAATACAAAAACGGTACCGGGTTGGATGCAACCAAATTAATGGAAGTTGACCGTGTTGTAACAGCTGCAAAAAAAGCAAAAGAGGGCGGGGCGAGCCGCTATTGCATGGGAGCAGCCTGGACCAGCCCTAAAGACCGCGACATGGATACCCTTGCTGCAATGGTTGAAGGTGTGAAGTCCTTAGGCATGGAAACATGCATGACGCTGGGTATGTTAACAGATGATCAAACCAAGCGCTTGGCTGATGCAGGCCTTGATTATTACAATCACAATGTTGATACGTCTGAAGAATTTTACAGCGAAATTATCACAACCCGCACTTATCAGGAGCGTCTTGATACGTTAGCGCGGGTTCGGGAGAAAGGCATCAATGTTTGCTCAGGCGGCATCGTTGGCATGGGTGAAAAGCAGGAAGACCGTGCAGGCATGTTGCAAACGTTGGCAAATTTGCCAGAGCACCCACAGAGCGTACCGATTAATATGCTAGTAGCTGTGCCAGGTACACCGCTTGAAAATGTTAAAGCACTAGATCCGTTTGATTTTGTTCGCACTATTGCCGTTGCACGCATCATAATGCCAAAATCTGAGGTGCGTTTGTCGGCAGGCCGTCAAGAGATGTCAGAAGAGCTGCAATCACTGTGCTTTTTGGCGGGTGCCAGCAGCATATTTTACGGTGAACAGCTTCTAACAACACCTAATCCGGAAAATAATAAAGATATGGCCTTGTTTAAAAAACTTGGCCTGACACCGGCGTAAAGAATATGGCTGGTCCTGATTGGTACGAAGAGGGGCTAGGCCATATCTGGCTCCCTTACACACAGATGAAAACAACTAAGCCACCTTTGCCAGTGGCGTCTGCAGATGGCGTGCAGTTAAAACTGGCAGATGGACGCACGTTGATCGACGGTATTTCCAGTTGGTGGGCTGCTGCGCATGGTTACGGCCACCCCCTTATCGTTAATGCAATGAAGGCACAGATTGATGCCGCCCCGCATGTGATGTTTGGGGGGCTAGTGAATGAACCGGCGCTAAAGTTGGCAACGCGGCTTGCTGCAATGCTGCCCGGAGACCTAAACCGTTGTTTCATTGCTGAATCAGGCTCAGTTTCTGTTGAAGTGGCCATGAAGATGGCGGCACAGTATTTCCTAAATAAAGGCGAAAAGCGCAGTAAATTTGTGTATTTCCGAGGCGGTTATCACGGCGACACGCTTGCCACTATGGCAGTTTGTGACCCTGACGAAGGTATGCACGGCCATTTTGACGGATTACTTGCCAGAAACATGCTTGCAGATTTACCTCGTACCGAAGAGGAAGCTTCTGCCTTTAAGGCGTTTTTATGTAAAAATGCAAGCGAGGTTGCTGCAGTGGTGACAGAACCTTTGGTTCAGGGTGCTGGCGGCATGGTGATGCATGGTCCGGAAACCTTGAAGTGGTTGCGTCAGGCTTGCGATGAGGCAGGTGTTTTATTGATTATAGATGAAATTTTCACTGGCTTTTACCGTACGGGTACACGTTTTGCGATTGATCAGGCAGGTATTGTGCCTGATATGGTGACGCTGTCTAAAGCCCTGTCTGGGGGCGTGGGACCGCTTTCAGTATGTGTGGCGCGGGAGGAAGTTTTTTCTGCATTCTATGATGATGATCCCATGAAGGCATTGATGCACGGCCCTACCTATATGGGGCATGCCCTCGGCTGTGCGGCGGCAAATGCATCACTCGATTTGTTTGAGCAAGAAGATTATAGTGCAAAGGTTGCAGAAATAAGTGCGCAGCTAGAGGCAGAGCTAGCTTCGTGTAGAGGCTATGATAATGTAAAAGACGTACGTATTATGGGTGCGATTGGGGTGGTGCAGTTAAAGGATGCTTCAGCAATAGAGACGTTGAAACCACTGTTTGTTGAAAAGGGCGTTTGGATACGCCCTTTCCGGGATATTGTTTACCTTGCACCGCCACTTGTTATTAGCTCAAAGGACTTATCTGTTCTGACCTCTGCTATCAGAGAGGTGTTAGAAAGTTGAGTTGGAAAGCTGCCACTTTAGCGGCTTTTGTTTTTCTTCTTTTGCTTCACCTCTTCAACTCCAGTGGTGCCGTTCCGACGAGCCAATTTTGTTTGACGGTCTTTTAGCAGGTCAGTGACATGCTCGGGTAAGCCTGATTTTAGGCTGTTACCGTAAGCATCTGTAACTGTGCCTGCGTAACTACCAGCAACATCCCCCATCTTGCCGTTGAAGAGGTCAGCAATGTGCCAATCATCAATATTGACAGTGAGGGCTTTTGTCTTCTTAAGGCGACTTTTGAATTTTCCTTGAGCATACTTATTGAGGTGGGCCTTTAAATCGACTTCAAAGTTTGGAAACTTTTCAGCGTTTAGCTGATAATAAGTGGACACACGTAGTTTGGTTTTGTTCCATATCTGGGTACCGCGCACACTATTGATGAACTCATATGCGTTGTCTTTGAGGGCGGCGTAAACGTTGCCGCTGGTGTAAGCGCTGCTACGAATGTTGGGCGTGCCAACAGACCCGAAATAGAAACCGTATATCACTAGTGGGTCATCCCAGTTGGAAATAACATGAACACGAATGTCGTTCATTGAGATTTTCTGGCTGTTCCATGAATAGTCGCGGTCAAAATATGCGGAATTTGTGTTAAGAGGTGAAAGCGCACTATCAAGCATAGTGATAGGGTATAATTCAGCAACCTTTGCCAACACCATGATGTTGTGAAGGTTTAGCCAGTAAGCAAGCTGTTCATTCTTACTTAGCTTATTAAGTGGTAGCTGGTCGGGAATGGATAGAAGGTCATCGCGAACAGCCGCAACACCATCAATTTGCAATTGCCCGTATTTATGAAGCATGACACGGTTGCCTTCTAGACGTGAAGGCATTGGGTTGCCTAGTCGAAGGTTGGAGGCCGTGCTTTTAGTTGGCTTTGGTGCACGCTTGTGGGTGGATCGACCCATTTCTAAAACTGACCCCCGTAGCACACCTTCCAAATCGCTGTAATCAAGCCGGTATTTACTGGCCGTGGCATGCTCTGCTGGTAACAGTACGGGCTCTGTTTGGGACGTAGAGGCAAAAGCGTTTGTTGTGAATGCGGCTGTTAAGCACAGTGCGCCGATCGTTATGGTTTTGAGCATGGTCTGCTCCTTCTTTCTGTCGCGTTTTATTTTTATTATTCTTACCCAATTGAATTAATCTATTGATGAAAAGTCAATTGGGCCAAGGTTTAGCACTCTTTATTAACGGTACCGGTAGTGGCTCCCTGACCTCTTATGTACGTAGGTCAGGGTATAATTCTGTCGTTTTATTAACTACCTGCAGAATCTTCACTTTTTTTCTTTGCGGCAAAATCTGTGTTTGATTGGTTTTTAGAAACCACAGATTTTGCTCGTTTTTTGTTTCGCCTTTGTATGTCGGCCATCAGCCTCTGTGCGTGTAGCGGGGTGGCGTTGTTTGCCCGCTTTGACTTTGGATTAACGCGCTGCACATTTCCCACGCCAGTTGGATCTGTCAGGTGGCCATTGTACAAGTCTGCAATATTCCAGTCGCTTAAGCTGGCTTTTACGCTTTTGATTTTACCAAGCTTATTTAAATAATTGGGCTCAGCATATGCGCGTACATGAGTGAGAGTATCTTCGTTGAAGTTGGGAAAATACCGAGGAAAATTTGTATAATATTCCGACACATTCAGTGTTTTTTTAGACCTGTCGCGGGAGCCGCGCACACTGTGAATGAAATCAACAGCATTTTCGCGAAGGCCTTGCCAAACATTCTTTGCTGTAAAGGCCCCAGCACGCGCATTCGGCGTTCCTACAGCTCCCAAGTAAAAGCCGTAAATAACCAGTGGATCATCCCAGTTCGCAACAACATGGTCGCGAATGTCTTGTAGGGATATCATTTGTCCTGCTAGGTTATAGCTCCGTGTACAATAGATAGATGTTTCAGTTTCACAGCCTTCAAAAAAGGGCTGTAACTCGGTAACCGGGTATCTATCTGCTATTTCATTATAGACGATGATATTATGTAAATTGAGCCAGTAAGCTAGCTGCTCATCTTTAGAAATACTTGAGAATTTAACTTGCATAGGAATTGTAAGCATTGCATCACGCAGTGCCTTTGAAACGCGGCTTAGTTCGTCAGTTTGCTGATGAAATAATATCCGGTTTCCTTCAAGGCGCGAAGGTTTGACATTGTCATAAATTACACGGGTACCGGTAATGGAGCGTGGTTTTTGTGCGCTCTTATGATCAGATCGGCCCGTCTTTAAAACTGTCTGCTTAAGCAACAGGTCTAAATCAGCATATTTTATTTTATTAGTGGGGGTGTTTTTAAAGGCTGTTGGCAATGTAGGGGAGCCAGAAGTTAATTCAATTGCTGCTTCTGCCACAGCGGGTGTTGCTATCAGTAGATGTGCAGCTATCAAGCACGCTTTAGGGAAAGCGGACATTACTATCCTCCATATTGAAACACATTCAATGCCCCATTTTTGGGTGCTGCGTTTCAGTTGCTGTCGTTTTCACCGGTGTCGTTGCACTGGCTTATCATTATCAGGCCAACCTTAACGGCTGATCCCTTATTTAGAATTGTATACTATTATCACAGATATGTGAATATAGACGTTAGTTTGCAAGGCTTGCCGGGAAATATACTGGCTTATCAAGGCCATTCAATATGATAGCAAAAAGCTGAGCATTAGCATGTTCAGCTTTTTGCTTTAAGAAATGCGATACTATTTAGAACGCTGTGAGCAAGTAGTTTTTAGTTCTATCAGGTGTTAGCCTTGACTAAATAGCCCTTACTAGAAAGCCCTCAAGGACTATTTGTTTTCTTTGGTTTGGACACGCTTTTCCATAGGAGAAACATATTCTTCAACAGTTACATTAGTTTTGCGTTCGCGGTTAAGGTTTCGCTTTTCAATGCCTGTAACCAAGGCCAATACATGGGGGGGAAGTCCACGGTATGGTGTGTTAGCAGTTGTGTAGATATTAAGTGCTGGTGCTGCAGTATCAGCGCTAGTTGCCCATTCATCGTGGCCTTCAAAGAAATGTGTGAGTGCACCGGGGTTTGTATTGTAACTGCTGCCGCTGTATGAGTCGCCATTCTTTAAGTCTGAGATGCCCCAGTTAAATTGTTGCGTAGAGAAGCGCTTTGTTTCAGTGATTCTTTGGCGTAAACGACCAGATGTAAATTGAAGCATATGGGCTTTAATGTCTTTTTCAAAATCTGGGAAAAATCGTTCGCCTAATCTATAGTGTGGAGAAACGCGTGCATCCCCACTCCAAAAGCGGATGCCGCGCAGGCTGTTGACGAATTCGCGCGCATTGTCGTTTAGTTGGTCTGTAATGCTCTCGGCTGTGTAGGCTTCATTACGAATATTAGGACCTCCAATAGCGCCCATATATAAGCCATACAAGACTAATGGGTTTTTCCAATTAGCTATGATGTGCTTTTCAATATCTTGGATGGAGGTTGGAACGCCTGCAACGATCATTGTTTTTTTAGACCAAACGTTACGCTTTCCTTTGGTTAGGCGTTTGATGCTTTTTATTGGGTAAGCTGAGGAAACTTCAAGTACAACGGCAAGGTTGTGTAAATTTAGCCAATAAGCAAGTTGCTCGCTTTTTGATAGTTGCTCAAGAGAAATGGTGTGGGAAATACTCTCCAGATCTTTTCTGATCGCCAATAGAAGTGTGTGATGATGTTTATCCAGCTTGTGATAAAGTACCCGATTGCCTTCAAGGGCAGTTGCTTTTCTGTTTCCATGCTTTATTTTTGTAGCAGTATTTTTAAATGCTGCACGGCTTGATGGGCGGCGATTAGAAGGACCTGTTACCCACACAGATTTCTGCAGGATGTAATCCCAATCATCATAATTTATGGTATAGCGTGAGCCATTATTGAAAGCTGTAGGAAGTTGCTTTTTATCGTCTGCGTGGACGCCTACAGAAGATAGTGAGCAATAAACCAGTACTATTAAAGGCATCCATCTTAAAAGCATGTCGGTTATTCTCCCTGCCGTATTGGCGTACTTCTATACATATATGTATAGAAGTACGCCAAAATGAACCCAATCAATGCGTAAATATATGTATAATTCATCACAATAATGTGATCAGCGCTATTTATGAAGCCGTATGGTGTGTTCTAAAAGCTGAGGCAGATACAAAAAAGCCCGGCGCAGGGCCAGGCTTTTCGTTTGATATGTTTTAAGGCTTATTCGCGGTCGCCTAGGAAGCGTAGCATGAACAAGAACAGATTTACAAAATCCAGATACAGGTTCAGGGCACCCATAATTGCGCCTTTGGCAACGGCTTCACCTGTCGCCATCATATAGTAGCTCTCTTTGATGCGCTGCGTATCGTAGGCGGTTAGGCCTGCAAAAATCACCACACCAGCAACAGAAATGATGAAGTCCATCATTGATGATTGCATGAAGAGGTTCACGATGCTCGCGATGATCAGGCCAAATAGCCCCATCATCAGGAAGGTGCCCATGCCAGACAGTGACTTTTTGGTGGTGTAACCATAAAGGCTTAGTGCACCAAAGGCTGCCGCAGTGATGAAGAATGTCCGTGCGACACTTTCACCCGTGTAGGCAAGCAAGATAACAGACAAAGATAGGCCCATTGTGCCAGCATAAAGCCAAAACAGCATTTGCAGTGTGCTTGCCTTCATTTTATTGAGGCCAAAGTTCATCGCCAAAACAAAGGCGAACGGCGCAAACATAACAATGTAAGCTTGAGGCCCACTAAAGATTGCTTCTAGCATTGCAGGGCTTTGGCTTACTGCGTAGGCAATAATACCTGTCAGCAAAACACCCGAGGCCATATAGTTATAGACCTTCAGCATATAGGCGCGCAGGCCTTCGTCGTATTCAGCAGTTTGGGTGGCAGCAGTGCCAGCCCGGTATGCAGTGTTGTAACGTTCCACTTTAGAACTCCCCAACGGATTAAACATAGTTGCCTTTAATATGGGCAATCGGAGGCGGTCTTGCAAGCCACCTTCCTACGATTTTTTATATTCAGTTATTCTGACCTTAACACCGCATTTGGTTTTATGGATAAGGCACGGAAGCTTGAGCCAATGCCAAACAGCACTGTTACCAGTAAACTGGTACTAACAGTGATAAGCATTGGAACGGGCAGGAAGGTAAACTCCATCTCCATCACTTGCGCCACTACTATATAGCCAACCAAACTGCCAAGCCCGAGGGCAATCGCCGCTGTTACGATACCGATGAGTGCATATTCTAGTAAGTACGCCTTCAAGATTTGTGACCGAACGGCCCCGACAACCTTGAGGATCACGCTTTCATACACGCGCTGGCGGAAGCCAGCAGCAATGGCACCCGCCAAGACCAATACACCTGCAATGATGGATACAAGCGATGTAGCGCGCACAGCAGTGCCGATTTGGTCCATCATTTTGTTAACACTGGAAAGGACCTCTTTCATGCGAATCGCTGTTACATTTGGAAATTTCTCAGTGATTTTGTTGTGGGCTTCAGCCTCACCGGCAGAGCTTGCTTTCAGTGTTGCCATGTAAGTGTGAGGTGCGGCTTTTAAGGTGTGCGGGTCAAACATCACAACAAAATTGAAACCGAATGAGCCCCAGTTGATTTCTCGGAGCGAACGCACAGTGGCTGTAATTTCACGCCCAAGAATCATAAGAGTGATTGTATCCCCTATTGTTAGGTTCATTCCCTCAGCTTCAATTTTTCCCATACTTACCTCAGGTGGGCCAGAATAGTTTTCTGGCCACCATGAACCTTCCACCACTTTGCTGCCCTGATTAAGTTTAGGCATATATGTGAGACCTCGGTCACCGCGTAAAGCCCATTTAACACGTTCGCTAACTTTGCTTGGGTCTGCTTTTTCACCGTTTAGTTTTGTTATACGCCCTCGTAAATTTGGTATAACTTCTAACTGCTCCACGCCATCAACGTCCTGCACGGTATTTTTGAAGTCATTTACTTGGTGTGCCTGAATATCTAAGAGGAAAAAGGCTGGAGCCTCGTTAGGAACCTGTTCCTTCAGTTGCCTGCCTAGATTGCCCTCAATTAGCGCAAGCCCAGCAAATAGTGTTAGGCCAAGCCCGAGGGAAATGACAACAGCACCAGTGGCGGCACCGGGCCTGTGAAGATTGGCAATAGCCATCCGCGCAAGGGCGTTTTTGGGTCTAGGTGCCTTGGATGCCGTTTTTTCGATCAGCCAGCTCGCAAACCTGAGGATACCTAGCGTGACAGCCGCGCCGCCCATAAAACCGGCGGCCAGAACTCGGTTATTAGATAGGCCAACAGCTAACAGTACAACAACAGTGGCAGCGCCAAAAATAGTTGCCA
>Ga0316207_10003902_pt1 | contig 13442 bp, 7 predicted proteins | sample 6weekpyrite_MG_FD_204943 | JGI IMG/M metagenome (GOLD analysis project Ga0316207, IMG submission 204943) | Microbial mat bacterial communities from mineral coupon in-situ incubated in ocean water Damariscotta River, Maine, United States -... | ecosystem: Environmental > Aquatic > Marine >... | reverse complement strand
CTTGTTCTTTAAGGCGTTGTGCGATTTCGGTCATCACCGCGCTGGCCGCAGGACTTGTCTCGATCATCGTGCCTTGCGAAGCGCTCTTCCAGCTTTTGGGCACAATCGTATCCATCGGCTTGTCGCCTGCAACAAAGGCCAGATCATCGCCTTCCAAACCAACCATGCGCTCATGCCACCCCTGGGCAGAACGGACCAGCTGGTGGATCGGAAGCGCATCGAAGAACTCGTTTGCAACAATCAGCAGCGGCGCATCATCGGGCAGCGTGCTGAGATCATCGTGATGCCGGGCCTCGGGAAATTCCTCGCTTTGGAGTTTGCGCAAGGTTGGCGAGGTTTCGACAAAATGGATTTGCGGGTCGAATTCATATCGTCTGGCGGTTCGCATCGCGTCCTTCGCCAAGGTCCCGCGCCCCGGCCCCAGTTCGACATAATGGATGCGTTTGCGCGCGCCCATGCGGACCCACAGATCAGCAATCCAAAGACCGATTAGTTCGCCGAACATCTGGCTGACTTCGGGCGCTGTGATGAAGTCTGAATCTTCGCCCAGCGGATCGCGGCTGGTGTAATAGCGCGCGTTGCTTTCAGCCATATAGTGCGCAAGGCTGATCGGGCCGGTTTCGCGGATCAGTCGGCGGAAGACCTTGCCAAGATCCTTGTTCTTGGCGCGTTCTTTGGCTTCTTTGGCTGCTGCTTCTTTGGCCGCCGCTGCTTCGGCTTCTTGCTTGGCCTTTTTCTCAGCTGCTGCTTTGGCGGCGGCCTCAGCCTTGGCCTTTTTCTCGGCTTCCTTTTTCGCCTTGGCCGCTGCTTCTTCTTTGGCTTTTTTCGCTGCTGCTTCCTTGGCGGCGGCCTCGGCTTTGGCTTTCTTTTCGGCTTCAGCCTTGGCCTTCTTTTCAGCCTCGCGCTTGGCCTTTTCTTCGGCGGCTTTTTTGGCCTTAGCCTCGGCCTCACGCTTGGCCTTTTCTTCGGCTTCCTTCTTTGCCTTAGCCTCAGCTTCTCGTTTGGCTTTTGCTTCAGCTTCTTTCTTTGTCTTGGCTTCCGCTTCGCGCTTGGCTTGGGCTGCTGCTTCTGCCTTAGCTTTCTTTTCTGCCTCTAGCCGCGCCTTTTCCTCCGCTTCACGCTTGGCCTTTTCTTCGGCCTCTTTCTTCGCCTTGGCTTCAGCCTCGCGCTTGGCTTGGGCTTTCTTGCGCGCATCTTCTTCTTCGGCCTGCTCTTGCGCACGCGCCAATTGTTCAGCTTTCGCCGCGGCTACGCGCGTTGCCTCGCCCGCCCTCTCGCCATCAAAGCGCGACCGGGCAAACCCCTCGATCGTTTCGATCGGAATGTCGGTTTCAGCCCCGTCCGGCTCGATCAGCCGCAGGGTGCGCAGATAGGTCGTCTCGGGCTCTAGGCCGGTGTCGACGCCGCGCTGCCCGTTCCCACGGGCTTGCGGGTCACGGCGTAGATCGTGACAATCAATCCAATCAGTATCAGCGGTATTGTCAGCCATTGGCCCATCGATAGTCCGGTTCGCGCCGCAAAGTCAGCCAGTTGTGCATCCGGCTCGCGGAAAAATTCGTTAACAAAACGCGCAATTCCCATTCCGAGCGTGAAAACGCCGACCAGAAGGCCCGGGCGAAAACGCGCATTTGTCTTCCAGAACAGCAGCATGAGAATGATCAGCAATGCCAACCCCTCAAGCCCTGCTTGATAAAGCTGGCTGGGATGGCGCGGCACTTCGTCTGCTTTGGCAAAGATCATCGCCCATGGCACATCGCTCGCGCGCCCCCACAATTCGCCATTGTTATAATTGGCAAGCCGGCCAAGCATCATTCCCATCGGCACGTTGACCGCGATGTAATCGCACACGCGCAAGAAGGAGAGATTGCCGCGTTTGCTCACCCATGCAATCGCGATCAGCACGCCCGCCAATCCGCCGTGAAAACTCATCCCGCCTTCCCACAGTTTGAGGATATCAAGCGGGTTTTCCCACAATCCGGGTTGGTAAAAGATCGAATAGCCGATCCGCCCACCCAGTATGACGCCGAGCGTGCAATAGAAGAACAGATCATCAGCATGGCGCTGCGCGAGCGGTGCGCCGGGTGACTTGATCATCTTGGAAAGGTGCCAATAGGCAAAGATCACACCGATCAAATAAGCGAGGCTGTAATAGCGCAAATCGAACCATCCGATCGAAAACAGCGCCTCGCCAAGATTGTAATCGGACCAATAAATCGGGTCGGCAGCCCCGCCGCTTGCAGCAAGTAGTGACAGCACGGAAGGAACCTCTTAGTAAACGATTTCAAGCCATATGGGCGCGCGTCATCCGGCGCCGTTTGATCGGGCTTCTGGCACAGCACAGTCTTCGGGGAAAGCCTTGGCTTGTGTCGGCACGAATTTCTGGAAAAGCCGCACTCCCTCGCGCGGCAAATTCTGAGTAACACAAAGCCTGCAAAGATCAGGCGATAATAGGAGAGACATCCGCATGCCCACACAGTTGGACACTGCGCTAGAAGCGATTATCGGCGAACTCACCAAAGAGGGTCAGCCGTTCCACACCACGCCTTATGTGCAAGATGGCACTGCGATGCCGGCGTTCACGATGTCGCCTCCAACGCTGGCGCATTACTTTGCGCACTTCTGCACCGAGCATAAGGACGTCGATTTTCTGGTCGATGGCGACCTGCGCCTGACCTTTGGCGAGGCTTACGCAGCGGCCGTGTGTGTCGCTGAAAGCCTTGTGCTGGATCACGGCGTTGAAAAAGGTGACCGGATCGGGATCGCAGCGCGCAACTCGGTCAACTGGATGGTCGCCTATATGGGCATCACCATGGCAGGCGGCTGTGCGACTTTGCTCAACGGTTTCTGGTCAGGCGAAGAACTGGCCTATGGTATCCGCCTTGCCGAATGCAAAATCGTGCTGGCAGATGCGGGGCGCGCTGCGCGGCTGGAAGGTACCGACCATTCGGCCAAACTGGTAATGGTAGAACACACCGCACCAGCAGACGGGCTCAAAAACGTCTGGAAGCAGCCTGACAGTTTCGAAACTTCGCAAGCGATGAAACTGCTCGGCACACTTGGCCCGGATGATTTGGCGACGATCCTTTATACATCGGGTTCAACCGGCCAATCCAAAGGCGCATTCTCCGATCATCGCGGCGTTGTTGCAGGCGTTATGAGCTATGTCTGCCAAAGCGCGATGGCCAAAGTGCTGCTTGAAAGCCAGGGCGAGGATGTGAGCTCACAGCCTTGCGCGCTGGTTGCCGTGCCGCTGTTCCACGTCACCGGCGAAGTGCCGCTGTTCCTCCAATCCTATGCGATTGCGCGCAAGCTAGTGCTGATGCCCAAATGGGACGCTGGAATGGCGCTGCAGCTGATGGATCGCGAGAAGGTGTCATACTTTGTCGGCGTTCCGCTGATGAGCTATGAAATCGCGACACATCCCGACAAGGATCAATATGACCTGTCTTCGTGCAAAAGCTTTGCCGCTGGCGGCGCTCCGCGCCCGCTTGAACACGTCAACAAAATCAAAGAGGCATTCCCCGGCGGCTTCCCGCTGCTTGGCTATGGCCTGACCGAAACCAACGCGGTTGGCTGCGGCAATTTCAACGAAAACTACATCGCCAAACCCGGCTCAACCGGACGTGCATCCCAGCCATTGGTCGAAGTCGACATCCTCGATGATGATGGCAATCCGGTTGCACAAGGCGACGTCGCCGAAGTTTGCATCCGTTCGGTCGCCAACTTCCGCGGCTATTGGAACAACGAAGAAGCCACGAACAAGGCCTTTACCGCAGACCGGTTCTTCCGCACTGGCGATCTGGGTTATCTCGATGAAGACGGCTATCTTTATATCGTCGACCGCAAGAAGGACATCATCATCCGCGGCGGTGAGAACATCACCTGCATCGAGGTTGAAGATGCGATCTATGCCAATGACGATGTGGCCGAATGCTCGGTCTTTGGCCTGCCCGATGATCGGATGGGCGAAGTTCCAGCAGCGATCTTCCGGGTAAAGGAAGGCCGCGATGCAATGGAGCCGGGCGCCTTGCGCGAATTCCTGCTTTCGCGGATCGCACCGTTCAAGGTGCCGCTGGTCGAACATATCTGGGTCACCGATGAAACGCTTCCTCGGCTTGGCACGCAGAAAATCGACAAGAAGAGCCTGCGCGAAACCTACACAAAGTTGATGGCCTCGGCATAAGCTGCCCAGCCATCGCCGCGCATAGAAACGCAAGGGGGATGACATGACCGACTGGAGCCTGCCCAGTCGGCGCGTCCCCCGACAGCGTGACATCATCAATCGCCGCGTACTGACCGGCGAGGTTTCAGCCATTGCGAAACGCGAAGGCGATGCTGGCAGGCCCCAGGTCCTAAAGGCCCTACAGGATGCCTTGGAAGCTGGCCGCAGCGAACTTGAAACGCGGCTCGGCGCGAAGCCTTCAGCGGGCCATGAAATCACACTTGGCTATGCATTTTTGACCGATCAACTGGTGCGCGTGATCCACGATTACGTCACCGAACATGTCTATCCGGTCGCCAACAGGACGGCAGGCGAACGGCTCACTGTGCTTGCCGTTGGCGGATATGGCCGCGCTGAAATGGCTCCGCAATCGGATGTCGATATCGCCTTTGTCACACCGATAAAGCGTTCGCCGTGGTGCGAACAGGTGATCGAGGCGATGCTGTATCTGTTGTGGGATCTTGGCCTTACCGTTGGCCATTCAAGCCGCACGATCGCTGATACGATGCGGCTGGCAAAGGAAGACCTGACAATCTGCACCGCGCTGCTCGAAGGGCGGCTGATCTGGGGTGATCAGGAACTTTACGCCGAGCTGCGCCAGCGTTTCTGGGCTGAGGTCGTGCGCGGAAACGAACGCCAGTTTCTCACCGACAAGCTGGCCGAACGCAATGCGCGGCACAAACGCATGGGCGACAGCCGCTATGTCGTTGAACCCAACGTCAAAGAGGGCAAGGGCGGGCTTCGCGACCTGCAAACGCTCTACTGGATCGGCAAATATATGCACCGCGTGGAAAGTGCGGCTGATCTGGTCGAAGTGGGCCTGTTAACCCGCCCCGAATATCGCAGCTTTCGCCGCGCCGAAGCGTTCTTGTTGGCGGTGCGGTGCCACATGCATGTGCTGACGGGCCGCGCCGAAGACCGCCTAACATTTGATCTACAACGCGAAATCGCAGCGCGGATGAACTTTGCTGATCGGCCGGGCAAAAGCGCGGTCGAACGGTTCATGCAGTTTTACTTCCTGCAGGCAAAGCGCGTTGGCAGTCTGACGGGCGTGTTCCTTTCCCATCTCGACAACAAGGTTGCCAAAAAGCGCGCGCGCAGCGGCTTTTTTGCCGGATGGAGCGCAAGGCCGCGTTACCTGAAGAAGTTCGTCGTAGAAGGCGGCCGGTTGAAAGCGCCCGGAGACAAGTGGTTCACCAATGATCCCGTCCGTCTGATCGAGCTGTTCCAACTGGCCGAGGCCGAGGGGCTCGAAGTGCACCCGGAAACCATGCGGCAGGCCGATCGCGATTCGCGCGCAATCGACAAGAAAGTGCGCCGCGACCCGCGCGCCAACGCGCTGTTTCTTGAATTGCTGGGCGGACGAAACGATCCCGAAACCGCACTGCGCTGGATGAACGAGGCGGGCGTATTTGGCCGCTTTGTGCCCGACTTCGGACGGGTCAACGCGCAGATGCAGTTCGACATGTATCACCATTATACGGTCGATGAGCACACGATCCGGGCCATCGGCCTGCTCAGCCAGATCGAACGCGGCCTACTCGAAGATGACCACCCCCGCGCGACCAAACAGATCCACAAAGTGTCATCGCGCCGTGCCCTGTTTGTGGCAGTGCTTTTGCACGATATCGCCAAAGGGCGCGGGGGCGATCATTCGGAACTGGGCGCAGAAGTGGCAAAGGAGCTGTGCCCGCGCTTTGGCCTGACTGCGAAAGAAACCGATCTCGTCCAATGGCTTGTCCTGCAGCATTTGCTGATGAGCTCGACCGCGCAGAAACGCGACCTAACCGATCCCAAGACGATCGAGGATTTTGTCGCCGAGGTGAAAACGCTCGACCGGCTGCGTAATCTGGTGATCCTAACCGCGGTTGATATCCGTGCGGTTGGTCCGGGCACCTGGAACAGCTGGAAGGGCCAGTTGCTGGGTGAATTGTATGATGCCGCGCAAGAACGATTGCGGCTTGGCCACAAACGCACAGGCCGAAAAGTGCGGGTAAAGGCGCGCAAGATCGGCGTTGCCGAAGAGCTGGGCGACAAGGCCTATCTGGTGGAAGAAGTGGGCGAGCTGCTTGCCGATGCATACTGGATCGCCGAACCAGAAGACATCATCGCCAAAAACCTTGTCCAATATGACGAGGCCAAGGGTCTGGATGACCGTCTATCCATCCATTGCGAGGTTGATGAGGAACGCGGCGCCACATTGGTGAGCGTGATCGCAGCCGACCATCCGGGCCTGTTTTACCGTATCGCAGGCGGCATCCATTTGGCCGGCGCCAATATCATTGATGCACGCATTCACACCGCATCCAACGGTTTTGCGATCGACAATTTCCTTGTTCAGGACTTGCATGAGGAGCCTTTGCGCGAGGAGAGCCAGATCGAACGGCTCAAGAAAGGTATTCGCGATGCCTTGCTCGCGCAGGTATCATTGGTGCCCAAACTCGCCGCGCGGCCTTTGTCACATTCGCGGGCGAAAGCGTTCTCGGTCGCCCCTGAGGTCAATTTCGACAACACCGCGTCAAATCAGTTTACCGTTATCGAGGTTACTGCGCGCGATCGGCCTGCGCTGCTAAACCGGCTCGCGCACGCACTCTATAAAGCCAACCTCATCGTCCAGTCAGCGCATGTCACCGCCTATGGTGAGGTGGCCTCTGACACGTTCTATGTCACTGATCTGACAGGTGGAAAAGTGACCAAGACGGCGCGGCTCGACGAGATCGAGGCCGCTCTGCTCGACGCTGCCAGCGACCATCGCCAGCGCGAACACGAGCAAGCCTGACGCCGCAACCCATTTGATCAAGCGCGCCGCTGTTTCGACCGGCGGCGAACGGAACAGGTTGCATTGCCGCAACTCAATTTCTATTGGGCCTTCGCCCTCTTACTAGGAGTCATCCCGAATGAACTTGCGTACCCCCTCCAAGCGTCTCGCTTCCCTCCTCCTTTGCTCGGTTGCTGCGACCCCTTTCGCCGCGCACGCGCAAACCGCTGAAGCCGACGAAACCGAAGAGCGCGGCGGCGCGCTCGATGCGATCGGCAGCATTGTCGTCACCGGCACCAAAACGCAGGACCCCGAAGATGTGCAGGACGTGCCGCTGGCCGTCACCGCCTTTAACGCTGACACGCTCGAAGCCTTCAAGGTTCGCGACGTTCAGGGCCTGACCTTTTCTGCGCCAAACGTATCGCTCGACCAGATCGGCACCAGCCGCGGTCAGGCAAACTTCTCGATCCGTGGTCTTGGCATCAACTCCTCGATCCCCTCAATCGACCCGACCGTCGGCGTCTTCGTTGATGGCGTTTACCTCGGCACCAATGGCGGCGTTGTGTTCGATCTGTTCGACCTTGATAGCGTCGAGATTCTGCGCGGTCCGCAAGGCGTTCTGTTCGGTCGTAACGTGACCGGCGGCGCAGTGCTGATCAACACCGGCAACCCAACCGAAGACCTTCGCGGCAAATTCCGCGCAGCTGTTGACGGCCCGCTGCTCGACGGTGGCCGTGGCGGCGCGAACTATACCGTTAGCGGCGTGGTTTCCGGCCCGCTGGTCGAAGACACACTGCTGTTCAAGGTTGGCGCCTATTACAACAATGACGAAGGCTACTTCCGCAACAGCTTCGACAATTCGAACCACGGCGCAGCTGAAACGATCATCCTTCGCGGCGCACTCGAAGCACGTCTGGGCGATCTGACGCTGACCGGTAAGATTGACTATTTCGACAGCGATGGCGACGGTCCGGCTGCTCAGAACCGCGGTATTTTCTCACGCGATACGTTTGATTTCGCGATCGACAATCGCGGTTCCTACACCAATGAAACGCTCAATGCCTCGCTTACGGCTGAATGGGACATTGGTCCTGGCACGCTGACCAACATCTTTGGCTATCGCGATTTTGCGAACACCACCGATGCCGACATCGATTCCACGCCGAACTTCATCTTCCATTCGAACACTGAAACCCAACAGGACCAGATTTCGAACGAACTGCGCTATGCGGTTTCGGGCGACAATTTCGACCTTACGGTTGGCGCATTCTTCTTTGACCAGTCGATAGCCTACACAGAGGTGCGCGACATCATCAACGCGCCGCGCTTCTTTGGTGGCGGTGCGCAAGATCACGAAGTGCTCGGCGCATTTGCGAACGGCCAGTTCTATGTGAGCGAAGCTCTCTCGCTGATCGCAGGTATTCGCTGGAGTCAGGAAACAAAGGACGCAGCCGTCACCTATGTGCGCCCGCGCCCTGCCTGTTCGGTTGTCGAGGGCACTTGCCCCACCACCGGCACCAATCCGGCGATCCCGACCGAGAATAACGGCTTTACCGACAGCGTCCGGTTCACCAACTGGTCGCCAAAACTCGGCTTACAGTACGAGTTCAACGACAGTCAGGTTTATGCCCACTGGACCCGCGGCTATCGCAGCGGCGGCTACAATTTCCGCATCACCAACGCGAACGCTTTTGAAGCAATCGCGCTGGCGCCGGGCGGCAACTTCAACTTTGATGAAGAGCGCGTCGACAACTACGAAATCGGCGGCAAGTTCCAGACGGTTGACGGGGCTTTGACGGTCAATGTCGCGGCCTATTACACCGACATCCAGAACATGCAGCGCGAAGTGAACCAGGCCTCTGCAACTTCGGGTGTGGCTCAGTCGATCTTCAACACTGCCGATGCCTCGATCTTCGGTGTTGAGGCCGAAGCGCGTATGCGTGTTACCGACACACTCATCATCACCGCCAATGTCGGCATTATCGATGATAGCTACGATGAAATCCTGTTCGACATTTCGGGCGATGGCGTCATCGACCAGACCGATCTGGATCTGCGTCTTCCGCGTGTTCCCGAAGTGACATGGGGCGTTGGCTTCATCCACGAATTGCTACTTCCGACCAGCGAAATCCTAACCCGCGTGAACTTCCAGTATCGCGATGAATTCGCCTACACCGACAACAACTTTGGTTGGGTGCAGGACATCTCGAACCTCGAAGCGAACATCACCTGGAACACGCCGGTCGATGGCTTCTCGCTGTCGGTCTACGGTCGTAACTTGCTCGACGGTGTGCAGGTTGGCGGTGATACGCAGCTGCCATTTGGCGGCCCGCTGGGCAATGGCGTGAACCGTCCGTTCGACGCTTTCCCTGCCGTGGGCAGCTTCTCGCCGCTCGCCAAGGGCCGTCAGGTCGGTGTTGAGGCACTGTTCGAGTTCTAAAGAACGCGTGCCGATACGGTTTTGAAAAGGGGCGCTCTGGTAACAGGGCGCCCCTTTTTCGTGTTCAGATAGTGAGCACAAGCAGCCCTGCATGGCGCGTGTCAAAGCCGACAAAGCCCCATTCGATCCGCGCATCTGTCAGCGGATTCCAAAGGTCGCCAAAACGGTTGGTCAAAATCGTTCGGTCAGCCGCGTCAAACAGGTCCACAAAATCCTGCGCACATTGCAATGCGGCGGCCTCACCCAGCCATTCGCGCGATGGATATTCCATATGGTGGGCCATGGCCTCGGCCATTGTGCCAAGCGCGCTGCGCGGCTCGCCCGGTGCTGCGTAAGGGTCAAGTAGCTCCCAGTTAAAGCCGATGGGTTTCAGACCCTGCGCCTCGACAAAGGCATTGGCTGTGTCGCCATAGGTCGATTGGGGTTGCGGATTTTGGGCCAAGGCAAAGGTTACGGATGCCTGTTCGCTTAGCGGGGCGTTCCACCGCTCAACAAAAGCGTCGGGCGTGCCCATCAGGTGCCGCGCGCACCAAATAGCGCAGTGCCAACGCGAATATGGGTCGCGCCCAGTTGCACCGCGGTTTCATAATCGCCGCTCATCCCCATCGACAGACCCTCAAGCCCGTTATCTTCCGCAAGCTTTGCAAGGAATGCGAAAAACGGTGCAGGCTCGGTCCCTGCAGGCGGAAGGCACATCAATCCTGCTAGGGGCACTCCCGCTGCGCGAACCTTGGCTAGAAATTCGGGCAGCTCGGCAATCGGGCACCCGCCTTTCTGCTCCTCATCACCGATATTGACCTGCACAAAGCACGGCACGCGCTTGCCTGCCTTATCCATCGCCTTGGAGAGCGAATTCAAAAGGCTTTCGCGATCGAGCGAGTGAATCACGTCGAATAGCGCCACTGCCTCATCGGCTTTGTTCGATTGCAACTGGCCGATGAGATGCAGTTTTGCATCGGGATAGCGAGTGCGAAGTTCGGGCCATTTGCCTTGTGCCTCCTGCACCCTGTTTTCACCAAAGACACGGTGCCCTGCCTCAAGCAGCGGCTCGATCGCATCGGCCGGATGCGTCTTGCTCACCGCGATCAAGGTCACGTCTTCGACTTTGCGCCGCGCAGGTTTGCACATGCGCGCAACATTGGCTTCGACTTCGGCAAGTAAGGAGGCTGCACTTTCCATCAGCCACCCGCTATAGCGAGAGCGTGCCAAGTTCAACGCCCCTTCCCAACCTGTGGCTGATCTCTGATGCGCGCAATGACGGCGTGCTGGAGGAAAGCCTGCGCGCGCTGCCGCGCGGGAGCGGGTTTATCTATCGCCACTATCATCTGGGCGATCCGGAGCGGTGGGAACGGTTTCAGGCGCTCAAGCGCCTTGCCCACGCCCACGATCACCTGGTTATCCTTGCTGACAGCGCGCTCACAGCAAACGAATGGGGCGCCGACGGGATTTACGGTGCGCCGCGAGCGCTTTGGCCAACGCGGGGCGAATTGCTGCATCTGGCGACGGCACATTCGCTGCGGGAAATTGGCGATGCGAACCGATTTGGTTGTGATGCAGTGCTACTATCACCTGTTTTTGGTACAAAATCGCATGTCGGTGGCAAGACACTCGGCCCGAACCGGTTTCGCGCGATGGCGCGGCACTCCATTGCGCCAGTTATCGCGCTGGGCGGCATGTCACAGGCGCGCGCCGATGCGCTCCGATGGCCGCGCTGGGCGGCAATCGACGGATTGAGCTAGTCAAAACGGCCCATCGGGCCGCAAGGGCGACTGCCCGCCCGCAGCGACGCGACCATCAGCTCGCATGAGCGAGGATAGCCAAGCGAGCAAACGCGAGCGCCGGCGCCTAAGGCGCAACAAACAACTGCCTTGCGCTTGACCGGAGTCCGCTGAGGATTCATGGTGTGTTCCTGACACACTACACCTGACCCTTTTTGGGAGCCCTGAATGGCGACCCGCGCAATGAGTACACGCAAATCCCCTTCCGCAGACTGGCGCATTGGCCTGCGCCGTTCGATCCGGCGCGCGGCCCAAATGACCGGCGCAGGCATCTTGTTGATTTCGATGGTTTTTCTGGGATTGGCGCTCGCAAGCTACACCCAGACCGACCCAAGCCCATCTACAGCGGCTGATCCTGCCCAGATAAGCAACTGGATGGGCAGTTGGGGTGCATGGGCATCTGACCGGGTGCTTTTTGCATTTGGCTTGCCGGGGGTTTTGCTGTTGCCGCTACTCTACATTTCGGCGCGCAAGCTTTGGCGTGCGGTCGAACTGGACGATGCTGGCAGCGAGGAAGAGCGCACAAGATGGTGGCTGCCCACCGGACTGCTCTTGATCGCAATGGTTTGTTTTGGAACGGTTTTGTCGCTCGCTTTTGACAATGGCGGCGGGTCGTTGCCCGCTCAATTGGGCGGCGTATCGGGCCTTTTGGGGGCAACAGGGATTGAGGCGGCTGCAAACCGTTTCGGTGAAGGCGCATCGGGCTGGATCATTCTGGCTGCCGCATTGCTTAGCCTTGGTGCAGGAACCGCACTTGCCACGCGGGTTTTCGCGATTGATTGGCGCGTATTACTGACTTTGCCGAATTTCATTGGTTCCAGCGCAATTGGCGGTGCGATCCTGTCGCGGTTGCCCTTTGGCTTGGGGCGTGAGCGTGAATTGACCCTGATCGATGATGATCCGCTTGAGGCGCCGAAGACGAAAACCCGTCGTAGCAAGGCCAAATCAGAACCCGCGCCTGAACCCACACCGCGCCGCGCGCCGGAAATCACCGACCCCTCTGCCCCGCCCAAACGCGCGCAACCTGCGAAAAAGAACCAGCGCGATATGTTCGCAACGTTCGATTTGCCCAGCCTTGAACTGCTCGCCGACGCGCCTGAGGACAACGCGCCCAAGCTCGACAAGCTGGCGCTGGAGCGCAATGCGCGCCTGCTCGAAAACGTCCTCGACGATTTCAATGTGAAGGGCGAGATTACCGCAGTGCGCACTGGCCCTGTGGTGACCATGTACGAGTTGGAGCCCGCGCCCGGCATCAAGGCCAGCCGCGTCGTCGGCCTTGCCGAGGATATTGCCCGCAATATGAGTGCGATAAGCGCACGCGTCTCGCCAATTCCGGGCAAGACGGTGATGGGTATCGAACTGCCCAATGCCGACCGTCAGGTTGTCATGCTCAAAGAGCTCGCCGCATCGGCCGATTTTGCCGAGGCCAAGGGTAACCTCCCGATTATATTGGGAAAAGATATCGCAGGCGAACCGATCATTGCCGATCTGGCCGCTATGCCGCACTTGCTGGTCGCGGGCACCACCGGTTCGGGTAAATCGGTCGGTTTGAACTGTATCCTGCTCAGCCTGCTTTACCATTTCACCCCTGCCGAATGCCGCCTGATCCTGATCGATCCCAAAGTGCTCGAGCTAAAGAGCTATGACGATATTCCGCACCTCCTCTCACCCGTTGTGACAGAGCCGCATAAGAGCGTGCGTGCCTTGAAATGGGCGGTTGAGGAGATGGAAAGACGCTACCGGATGATGTCTTCAGTAAATTCGCGTAATATCAATAGCTTCAATGAAAAAGTGCGCGCCGCGATCGCCAAGGGCAAGCCGCTTGGACGGCGGGTACAAACCGGCTTTGACCCCGAAACGGGCGAGCAGCTTTATGAAGAAGAACAGCTCGATTACGAACCGCTGCCGCAGATTGTCCTGATCGTCGATGAACTTGCCGATCTGATGGTCACCGTGGGCAAGGAAATCGAAGTTCTAATTCAACGGCTTAGCCAAAAATCGCGCGCAGCGGGCATTCACCTTATCATGGCCACCCAGCGCCCGTCGGTTGACGTTATTACCGGCGTTATCAAGGCGAACCTGCCCACACGGATCAGCTTTAAGGTCACCAGCCGGATCGACAGCCGCACGATCCTTGGCGAGCAGGGTGCTGAACAGCTGCTGGGCAAGGGCGATATGCTCTACAAGCCCAATACCGGTGCCACCGTGCGCGTGCATGGTCCGTTTGTATCGGACGAAGAGGTT
>Ga0316207_10003901_pt1 | contig 13442 bp, 11 predicted proteins | sample 6weekpyrite_MG_FD_204943 | JGI IMG/M metagenome (GOLD analysis project Ga0316207, IMG submission 204943) | Microbial mat bacterial communities from mineral coupon in-situ incubated in ocean water Damariscotta River, Maine, United States -... | ecosystem: Environmental > Aquatic > Marine >... | reverse complement strand
TCATATTTATCTGTTCCCGTGTCAAAAATCAGCTTGTCATCTTTATAAAAACCGATATAGGCAAATATATCATCCGTACACGATGTGACATCGACATAGGTCAGGGAGACGACCTGTTCTAATAAACCGGAAAAGAACTCATCTATGTCCTTTAATTTAACAATAGAGGATATTGAGTCCAAAACCTTTTCCAAGCCCCTTTTATTCTTTTGGATTTTAATAAGATCACTATACGAACGCAGCGCCGTTATCAAAGAAGAAAAAAGTTTTTGAGTCGTCAGTTCTGTTTTGTTCTTGTAATCATTAATGTCATATGCAACGATCACATCCTCTTCCGGTGCCTGTCCCGGCTGCCCTGTTCTTAAGATAATACGAACCAGTGTATTTTTAATCTCATCTCTAATCACTCTAACCAGATCTAGACCTGCGGTATCTGTCTCCATCACAACATCTAAAAATATGACGGCAATATCTTCCTCTTTTTCGATAATACCTTTAGCTTCATTGGCACTGTAAGCATGCATAATATCAAGCCCTTTATCTTTAAAGGTGATATTCTGTAGGGCCAGTAAGCTTACCTCATGAACACTGGGTTCATCATCCACAATCAGAACCTTATAGCTTCCCTTATTTACTTTGACACTGTTATCTTCAACATCATTGAATAAGAAATTACCCTCTTGATCAAACATGATTTTTCTCCTGAAGTGGTATTGTTATTCTAAGCTCTATACCTTCACCAGCTTGCGATGCCAGTGAGATCTCTCCGTGAAGTGATTGCGTGACTAGATTATAGATTACATGTGTTCCCAAACCGCTACCTCCAGATGAACGCTTTGTAGTAAAAAACGGTTCAAAAAACTTCTCTTGTTCTTCTTCTGACATCCCCCTGCCATTATCTCTGTAGTGCAACTCAATACCGTCTTTGATTTGAGTGATCTTGATTGTGATCAGACCTTCTTCTTCGCCTTCAAAGGCATGGATAATAGCATTTTCGATCAAGTTGGTAATGATTTGAGAAAGTGCTCCCGCAGCAATTGACACATTGAGGTCATCAGAACATTCAAGCGCAACCTTATGGCGTGTCTTTTTGAGCTTTGGATGCAAAGAGAGCAGTATGGAGTTCACATACTCCTTAAGATTGATATCACGAATATTACTTGAGGTTTGATCGACAGAGATATTCTTAAATGAGTTAATCAGGTCAGCTGCCCTTTCAAGATTACTAAGCATGATCTGCGTTGACTTCTGAGTGATCTTTAAAAATGCATCCAAATCATCTTGAGATATCTTTTTATCTTCGTAGAGCTTGACAAAAGCATCGCACTCTTTTCGCAGGTGTGATGCTGCCGTAACCGAAACACCCACTGGCGTATTGATTTCATGTGCCACTCCCGCCACCAGTCGGCCAAGTGAAGCCATCTTTTCACTCTCTACAAGACGGTTTTGCGCCTGCTTTACTGCGTCTAAAGACTCCTCTAACTTTTCCGTACGCTCATGTACTTTTTGCTCTAATTCTTGGGAATATTCTTTAACGGACTTGACATGGGCAAGGTGCTGAATCATTTTTTCCAATAGAATATATCCAAGTATAAATATCACCAAAGTTATAAACGATAAGACAACGAGATAATAGTGAGCATCATCTATCTCATCTTCTATAGATGTTGTAATGGAATTTGCCGCATTTATCTCACCTAAACGATAATTGTATCCGCTATCTTTACCGTATTTTTTGACTAAACCAGTAGGTGAGTTTTGTGGACTTTCATGACATTTCATACACGTCTGCGTTACTTTTTTGAATGGCAAAGCATAATAGAGGTACTTCTTTCCTTCAATAGTTTTAATCTCTTTGTATTCACTTATCTCATTCCTATTAAACTTTTCAATAAGAACGCGTTCAAACTCATTTGCTTTATTGTCAGGATTAAGCGGATTTATAGATGCTTGTCGAAAAATGATCTCTTTAAGGTCTTGTGACTTAAGTTCTTCATTATAATATTTATTGGCAACTCGTGTGATGTAGTTTGTAGAAAGAAGTGCAGGATGAAAATACCCCTTATCCAGTATTCCCTTTTTCTTTAGCTCATATATAACAGGCTTTTGTTCTTCTGAGATAAATTTGGCATAAGCTTTAGTATTTAAAAGAATCTCTTGAATTCTATACTCAGCCTGTTCTGTAGCAAAACGGTTCAGATACAGGTTGTAAACAGATACCAGTAATATGTATCCGATTAAAAAGAAAAGTGCCCTATATTTTTTTTCTAACTCCATCCCACATCCATTAAAACCTAAATACTTTAATGGTATATATTTTCTAGTATAAAATAACTTAAATAAAAAACATAAATTATAAAAAAATATTATCTTAGGAATAGCAAGAAAAGCAATCTAAAACTTGCTTCTTCTTGTATCTATCTAGATCTTTGGAGCTTGATTGATATCGTCTCCGGCAGGTATACGGAAAAATGTGTATGGAGGTAAGGTAATAGGCAGTTTTATAGGGTTGACATTTCCACTGTGTACAGCTTCCCATATCTTCTTATTTTCCGCTTCTAATTTATGAAAGATCAGATAAGGGATACCCTCTTCAAAAAAGATCTTTCCGTATTCATTTTCAACCTCATCTATCTGCTGATCAACGGGGATCATAATCTCAATTTTATCTCCCGGTTTTGTTGTAAACTTACACATATAATATTCACCTGACTCTGTCGCCATTCCTGTTACCTGATGTGTTCCCATCTGCATTGTAAAGTCTAAGCTCTGTCCATCATGTTTTTCAAAAGGACGGTTAATCAGATAGGCATCAGTAAAACCTCTATTTTGCATACTTTCAAGTTCATTTTGATACCTTTCAGGAAGATATGCCTCATCATAATAATCATCAATAGCCATACGATAAGCTTTCGCTGTCGTCGCTGCATAATACGAAGTCTTCGTACGTCCTTCTATCTTAACCGAGTCAACACATCCACTGTCTAAGATCTCTTTCATATGTGAAGCAAGGTTCAGATCCTTAGAATTCATGATATAGGTTCCAATACCAGGGTCTTCTTCCAATCTAAAGAGGGTTCCTGTATCAGGATTTGCCGCATACATCTCATAAGGAAAACGGCAATCGTTGGCACATGAACCGCGATTAGGAACACGTCCGCTTTGAAGCGTCGAAATCAGACAGCGTCCACTGTAAGCAAAACACATCGAACCGTGGACAAAGACTTCTAACTCCAAATCAGGAAGTTCTTTTTTGATCTCTTGAAGATCTTTGAGCGAGATCTCTCGTGCTGTAATAATACGTTTTGCACCCATATCGTGATAGATCTGTGCATCCAAGACATTCATCACATTAGCTTGAGTTGAAAGATGAAGATCAATATGAGGCGCGATCTCATGTGCAAGCTTAAGTACACCCGGTGTTGCTACGATTATCGCATCCGGACCTAGTTCTGCGATATCTGCAATATGTTTTTTCAAGAGGTTTATCTGAGAATTGAAAGGGAAACCGTTTATCGTTGTATAGACTTTTTTACCTCTAGCATGAGCGTAGTCTATCCCCTCTTTAAAACTTTCCATTGTAAACTCTTTACCTGAACGAATACGCAGAGAGAAGTGGCTTACACCACCATAGACAGCATCTGCCCCATAATCAAGAGCAATTTTAAGTTTTTCAAGGTTTCCAGCGGGAGAAAGAAGTTCGACTCTGTTCATAAATAATTCTTTAGATAAATTTTTACGAATTTTAGCAAACTTCCCTATTAGAGAGCATTAAAAAGTAAAACTACTTTTTTAAGACCTATTTTACTTCTCAAAAGAAGCAAGTAAGGCTTCAATATCATCTGAGGAGACAACATCTGCAGCATCGTCTCCAGGAAGGTGGCGGGCAGAAGCCACACGTTTTTCATCTTCGATTCTACCGGAGAAAAGTTGATTCATATAACTCGAAAGTGCACGCATGACATTGATAACACGCTCAATCTTTTGTCTGTGGATATCTTGGTATTGCATAATGTCCATGATATTCATGATGGTATCACCATGATCTTGAAGACTTTGAATATGCTCATCTACCGTGCCCTGAGATGTTTTGTTTTTTTCTAACTGTGTTTTAAAGGCTTCAACCTCGGGAAACTTCTCTCCCAGTTTCTCAAAAAGATCTACATTAGACTGAAGTGTCTCAAGAACATCGGCCAAGGTTCCTTCGGCTTCCATAAGGTCATCACCGATCTTTTCGATGTGATCAAAGATCTCAGAGGCTTTTTCTTCACTCTCTTTTGTAACATCATCGAGTTGGTTGACCATCTTGTTGTCATCTGTAGGTGGCGGTGGCGGCCAATTATGCGTTGCAGAAACCTTATAATCCTCTGCTGAAGCTTGATAAGGTTCTTCATCAGGTGCTTCTGCACTAACAGCTTCTTCTTCGGGCTCTTCACTATCAGCTATCTCATCCAAATCAACATCTTCACTCATCAGGGCGTCAAGTTCTTCTTGAGTCATAAATCTCTCCAAAATTCTTCAATTAAATCAATTGCTTTACTAGATTATAGACAAGTTAATATATAATTACTTTTAAATATAACGTCTAAATGAGAAAACCATGAAAATTGACCTTCACAACCATACTATTTTATGCAATCATGCGGAAGGTGACCTCAGTTCATATATAGAAAGTGCCATCGCAAAGGGTATTGACAAATACGGTGTTTCCGATCATGCCCCGATGGACTTTGACCCAAAATACAGAATGTCGTTTGAACAGATGGACGAGTATAGAGAGATGGTTAAAGATGTTCAAGAAAAATATAAAGACAGAATCGACGTTTTATTTGCTTATGAGGTTGATTATCTACCAGGGCATATGGATAAGCGTATTCTAGATGCTGATGTCGATTACTTAATCGGGTCTGCACACTTTATCGATAAGTGGGGCTTTGACAACCCGGAGTTTATCGGAAAATATGAAGGCGCAGATATTGATACGATTTGGAAAGAATACTTTGACCTGATTCGAGATATGGCGCAGACAGGATATTTTGATATTGTCGGCCATTTAGACCTTATCAAAGTTTTTAAGTTTATGCCAAAAAACAGTATTGTAGATATCGCTGAAGAGGCGCTTCAAGCCATTAAACACGCAGATATGGTCTTGGAATTAAATGTAGCCGGATACAGAAAGCCCTGTGCCGAACCCTATCCGTCCAAGGCACTCTTAACACGGGCTTTTGAGCTGAACATACCTATTACCTTCTGCTCTGATGCACATAAACCGGAACAGGTCGGTCTCTACAGAGAAGAGATTGAAAGTTTTGCCAAAGAGGTCGGCTACACCCAATGTGCCTATTTTAAAAACCGTAAACGTTTCATGGTCGATTTTTAAGTTATGACAAGATATATGCAATTTTTTGCGCTTCTTTTTGCGCTTCTTTTTTTTAGTGCCTGCCAGAATAGACAGCCCCCATTCACCCATAAAATACCCACGGCTTGTGAGTATTATTCTTTAAAAGCTGCTCAGTGTCTTAATGAAGAACAGATGCTTAAGAAAATTGAGCCCTATTCAGTTATCTTCATTGGTGACCATCACGCAGAACCTGAGCTTCACAAAAAGATAGCCTCTCTTATTGCCTCTCTTTCTAAAACCGGGTTCAAGATACATTTAGCCAATGAATGGTTTAACCCCAGCGACGATAAGACACTTCACGCTTTTACGGACAATACTATTGATGAAAAAGAATTCTTAGAACAGATAGCTTGGAACAAACGTCTTAAGTATTATGACTACGACTCTTTTAAACCTATCTACGAAGCGGTAAAACAGTATCAAGGCAGACTATACGGGATCAACCTTTCAAAAAAACAGAAAAAAAAGATATCCGATCAAAACCTTTTGTTCATGAGTACACAAGAGCAGCAATTCAATCAAGACCTTGACTTAGAAGTCAATCCGCATAAAGAACTGGTTATGCCGTACTTAAACCATTGTCATGCACCTAAAAAGGATGAATCTTTAAAGGAATGTATACAACGTATGTACCGCGTACAGGTTGCTTGGGATACAAAAATGGCACTTGAAAGCTATAGACTTGCACAAGGTCTTAAACAAGATGAAAAACTGCTGGTCTTTGCAGGTTCTATGCATATACAAGACCACCTTGGAATACCCCTTCGTTTTGCCAGACTTTCTAACCTTCCGACACTGAGTATTGTTCCTGTAGATCATCGAACGGATGAGGCGGATAACGGTTTTGGAGATTACCTACTTTTCTATCAAGAAAAGGCGTCCAGTAAATAAGGATAGCGTTTTACCATATGAAACACCCCTGTCAAATGATTAATTTTTAATCAAAAGCAATCTTTAATTTTTTACTTCTTTGGATATACTTCTTCTAATAAAAATTTCCAGGAGAAATAAGCATGGGTAAATTTGTAAATAGTACAGATGAGTTTTTTAAATATTGTGAAGACAACGATGTTCAATTCGTAGATCTTCGTTTTACTGACATTAAAGGTGCATGGCACCATCTTTCTTACCGTATGTCTGCGGTAAATGAAACAAACATGACTACAGGTTTCCCATTTGACGGTTCTTCAATCGAAGCATGGCAGCCAATTAATCAATCAGATATGCTTCTTAAAGCAGATGCAACTACTGCATTCCTAGATCCATTTACTGCCGATCCTACTATCATTGTTTTCTGTGATGTTTATGATATCTACAAAGAACAAGCATATGAAAGATGTCCACGTTCAATCGCTAAAAATGCTCTTAAGCATGCTGAAGCTATCGGTGTTGCTGATGCTGCATACTTTGGTCCAGAAAATGAATTCTTCATCTTTGATGACGTTAAATTCGTAGATGGTATCAATGAAGCAGGTTACCGCGTTGATACTGAAGAAGGTGAGTGGAACTCAAACACTACTTACGAAGACATGTACAATACAGGTCACCGTCCAGGAACTAAGGGTGGTTACTTCCCGGTTCAGCCTACTGATTCAATGGTAGACTTACGTGCTGAGATGATGCTTGTTCTTGAGCAAGTTGGTCTTGAAGTTGTTCTTGGCCACCACGAAGTTGCACAAGGTCAAGGTGAGATCGGTATTGTTTATTCTGACATCATCGGTGCTGCTGATAATGTTCAAAAATACAAATATGTTGTAAAAATGATTGCTCATCTTAATGGTAAGACTGCTACATTCATGCCTAAGCCACTTTACGGTGACAACGGAAATGGTATGCACGTTCACCAATCACTGTGGAAAAATGGTAAAAACCTTTTCTATAACGAAGGTGCTTACGGTAACCTTTCTGAGATGGCTAAAAACTATGCGGGTGGTATCTTCAAACACTCTCACGCAGTTGCAGCATTTACTAATGCATCAACTAACTCATACAAGCGTCTAATTCCAGGTTTTGAAGCACCAAGTATCCTTACTTACTCTTCACAAAACCGTTCTGCTGCTTGTCGTATCCCATGGGGTGCAGGTGAAGGTGCAACACGTATCGAGATGCGTTTCCCGGATTCTACTGCTAACCCATACCTGGCATTCGCTGTTATGATGATGGCTGGTCTTGACGGAATCAAACACCAAACTGTACCTGTTGGTCCAATGGATGAAGATCTTTTCGAACTTTCTCTTGATGAGATCCGTGAGAAGAACATTCCACAGATGCCTCATACTCTACGTTCAGCTCTTGAGGGTCTTATCGCAGATAATGACTTCCTTAAGCCTGTATTTACAGATGAGTTCATCGAAGCTTACCAACACTACAAATTTGAGCGTGATGTATGGCCAGATGAAGGTCGTCCAACTGCTTACGAGTTTAAAACTACGTACCAGTGCTAGTCAAAAAGATATAAGTAGAGAAGGTACTCCTCGAGTACCTCCTCTATCTCTTCTTCACCTCCGGTAATCTTTCAACCTTCTATTTAACTTTTTTATTTTATTTTGTTATAATAATATATTATGATAAAAAATCCATTTTCTCCATCGGCACCAGAGATCAAACGGCGCAAAAATCCTGAGGGTGAGTATGCACACTTAAATACTGTTGAACTTCTTGATGCCGTTAAGAAAAGTGCCCATTCCCCACACAGAGCAGATCTTGATATACTCCTGAATGTCTTTCTCAAGCGCTATGATGAACGCCAAAGTGATTTGGAAACTAGTATAAAAAAGACAACTGAGCTCAAAGATGAACTTAAAGAGATCAATCAAACTCTGGAACAGCGTATAGAAGAAGAGGTAAAACTTCGCGAAGCCAATCATAAGCTCTATGAACAACAAGCTAAGATGGCGGCCATGGGAGAGATGATGGATGCAGTCGCGCATCAATGGAAACAGCCCCTCAACGCTCTTTCCTTAATGACCGATCTGCTTAAAGACGACTTCTCCAACGGAGGTGTGAATCAAGAGTATATCGATGAAATGGCCCATGATTCCCAGGCTCAGATACAACATATGGTCACAACACTTACTGAGTTTAGAAGTTTTTTCAGACCAAAAGACAAGACCGAGACTTTCGGCATAAAGCGTTGCATCCAATCCGTTATGCTCCTTGTCAATGATGAGTTCTTGCACAATAATATTAATATACATATCCAAAGTGATAAAGAGATCCTCATCAATGGAATCGAAAATGAGTTTAAACATCTTATTTTAAATATCATCAACAATTCAAAAGATGCTTTTAATGAAAGAGAACTTCAGCAACGTGATATCTATATAAACTTTTACCAAGAAGACAGCCATATCAATATCGAAATCGAAGATAATGCGGGAGGCATCCCTAATAAGGTCATCCATGATATCTTTAAACCTGAGGTAACGACAAAAGAAGAGGGAAAAGGGACAGGCATAGGTCTGTATATGAGCATGCAGATTGCCCAAAAGCTAAATGGCTCTCTCTCAGTGATGAATACCGAGCAAGGCGCTCGATTTTTACTGGAAATACTTCTTCACGAACTCTAAAACTATAAAGTGTGGTTTTCGTTCAGAAAGTTTCACTTAGTGAAACTGATGTGATTAGCTTTTGCCTTATGCAGTTTAGCATAGCCTTCTAATAACTTGTGATGCGTATTAAAGCCTTCTAAACTCAGACCCGGACTATGCAATCCATGAAAGGTCTCTTTTTGGCTAAGTATATCCAGACAGATCTTCAAGGTGTCATGTCCATACATCAACTGTAATCCGCTAAGGTACTCTTTATAGCCTTTTTCTTTATCCAGAGTTATCTCAAGAAGAGCATCAAGACATCGATGATGAAGTGTACGTTTTTCATCCAAATCAGAGATGTGCAATGACCAACTGTTCCATGTTTTTGCTGACTCAAAATCACCAAGTGCCAAAAACAGCATAGCCTTTAATTCCCCTATCTGAAGCTTAGCCCAGTGTGTATCTTTATCAGGTACTATTCCGATAAACTCGGCAACATTTTGCAAGTCATTAAAGCCACCGTCTTCCAACTCTTCCAAAAGATCTTCGCAATCATCTTTTTCAAGACTTTTAAGATTTAAGATAGCCTCTCTGTACATACCACCTTCGTTATTGTTACTCCATAAAAGATCTTCAACAGGATAGATATCTGACATTCCAGGGACAATGATCCTGCACACATAGATATCTAGATGTTCATAGTCGGCAATATAGATATCAAAGCCCTGATCATGAATGATTTCAGAAAGATATTCCAACTCACCTTCAGTAGTAGAATCATGATCCCAGTCTACAAATGAGTAATCACTCTCTTCTTTAAAAAAGTCATACGAGACTAAACCCGAAGAGTTGATAAAATGTGCCTCCAGGTTATGCGGGTCGGCAACCTCATCCATATTAAATGAAGGCGCTTGAAAGTCGTCTAGCATATCCAGATCTCTTCCTTGTAAAAGTTCAGTCACTGTTCTCTCTAGAGCCACCTCAAAACAAGGATGCGCACCAAAAGAGGCGAAAACTGAACCGTCTTTAGGATTGATCAGTGTCACCGATATAACCGGATAGATTCCTCCAAGAGAAGCATCACATATACGAAGATGGTAGCCATATGCTTCCAAGGCTTCTATCGCTTCTTTCGTTTCAGGGAACCTGTCGATAACTGTTTGGGGAATAAGAGGAAGAGAGATGCCCTCGGCAATAATCTTATTTTTTACATATCGCTCAAAAACCTCAGAAAGTGCCTGAACCCGGGCTTCACTCTTCGTATTTCCCGCTGCCATTCCATTGCTCACATATAGGTTTCCTATGAAGTTTACGGGAAAGTAGATTATCTCCTTATCCAGCTGTCTCTCAAACGGAAGCGCACAGATTCCTCGCTCACCTGCTCCAGAGTTAGTATCAAAAATTCCTGAAGGCAGCAGATCGTCTTCAGGATCATAATACTGCCAAAGTGTCTCATCCAAAAGCCCTTCGGGCATCTCATCATCTGTATTGTCAAACCATTTTTCATTAGGATAATGTACAAAATCTGCATTAGCGAATTCTTCGCCCAAATAGTAGTCTGCAAAAAAATAGTTACATGACAAACGTTCAAAATACTCGCCTAAGGCACTGGCTTCACAAGCTTTTTTACTTGCTCCTTTTCCATTGGTAAACATCATTCGATAGTCACTGTCATGAAGATGCAGTGAATACACATGAGGTACGGGATTTAAGACAGAAGCTTCTTCAACGTTGATACCTACAGCCTTTAGCTTTTCATGCATCGTCTCAATAGTCGACTCTAAGTCTCTATCCTTGCCTTTTATAAAAGTTTTATTTTCCATTTTCCTCACCCTGCTCTCATACTTAATATCTCTTCTACATCTATCACATCTGCATACCGCACAAAGGCCGCATCTTTCTGCTCTCTCGCATACACCGTCATTCTGTCAGCTAACTCATTTCCCTCTAACCCTATATGTGCTTTGATATGAGAAAGTTCAACCTTAGACTTTAACTGATTATAAAGAGCATAAGACCGTTGAATAATCTCTAGGTTCTTAATCTCTCCACCCTTTTTTCTCCAGCCGTTCTTCTCCCAGCTCACTGCCCAGATCTTTATACAGTTGATGGAGTACATTGAATCACACTTGATGACTACCTTGTTTCCCGCTTCACTTTCTTGCTGAGCAAGAAGCAGGGATTGATAAAGGGCGTTGAGTTCAGCCGTATTATTCGTACCCATAGGCTCATACAGACCATACCAAAGTTCACTTACTTTATCTCCCCGGTAAACAGCTACACCTGAACCTGATTCACCGGGATTTGGAGAACATCCACCATCACAATATATAGTCACATCCCCTAAAGTAGCCTCTGTTTTTACCTCAGTCATAACTAACTCCGGCTTAGGAAACTTTTCCAAAGTCCGCTCCGATGCTCTATGCTTCTGCAGCGCCTTATAGTTTTTGATGATTTTATCTTGATTGACCTTGGTGGAGATTCCCTTGAGTAAGACAAACAGTTCGGCTCTTGCGTCTGATATATTTTTTCCAAGAGCAAGTTCAAACCATGACTCTTTTTTATCAAGATCAATATCAAGAAGAATCAGTTGATTATCACTAACTTCTGAAGGATCATTTACCCCCAAAGACAAGAATGCCTCACTGACAACCTGCATACAACTGCCCTCTATTTATTTTAAAAGCATTGTAACATATAAGCCCTATTGAGATAGTGCTATCTTTTAAAAATTACACGCATAAAATTTCCTTGGATGCCAACTACAACTACTACAGGTTCAAAGACCATGGGAGAGAATAATTGTCCTAATCATACAAAAGCTGTATTTCACGGATCTAATGAAGTCTCTTTGATGTTAACAATTTAACCCAATATCTTTTAAGTAGTTCTTGTATAAAATATAGACTATTTTATACATAAAGGGAGTCCTCTTGAACCACGAACTTTTAATGCAATTAGAAATTCTCAAGACAAGAGACACTGCTATGAGAGAAGAACTCCTTCAAGAAGGTAGACTCTATGGGAAATATGAGCAGACCATGCAAAACATTCATAAAGAAAATGCCAAGGCATTAGATAAAATTATATCAAAACACGGATGGCCGGGAATTTCAAAAGTCGGGTTAAAAGGTTCTCGAACTGCTTGGTTAATTGCACAGCATGCTATCTGCACACCAGACTTACAACGAAAGTTCTTTCAATGCTTGTCTGAAGCCTCTAAAATCGGAGATGTACCTAAAAGACAGGTTGCCCTACTCATGGACAGAATCCGCTTTAATGAAGGCAGAGCACAAGTTTACGGTACTGTACTCGATTGGAATGAAAAAGGTGAGTTTAGCTGCGAACTTGAAGATCCTGAAAATATCGATACACTTCGAGCCGAGGCCGGACTACCTCCCTTTTTACAATCACAGCAAAAACACCTTATGGAAGTTGAAGCGGAAGGTGGAAAAATGCCTGAAGACTTTAAAGCATACAAAGAAGCATATTCTCAATGGGCAAAAAGTGTCGGCTGGCAATAATAAAACACCTCATAATACGACTATTAAAGCTAATTTAAAAAATAACAACGATTAGAATAGAACCTCAAAATACAAAAAAAATTGGTTACAATCACTCAATTCAATTAAAGGCTTTTGTATGTTTGAACCGATTAATGCCCTTGGCGGTCCTTTAGAACCCTGCAGTATAGATCCTCTCACCGGATTTTACAGAGACGGATCATGTAACAGCGGAAAAGACAATCCCGGAGTACATGCTGTATGTATCTATGCTACCCAAGAGTTTTTAGACTACTCAAAAGAAGCCGGAAATGACATCTCTACACCAATGCCGCAATATAACTTTCCCGGTGTCAAAGCAGGAGAGAGTTGGTGTCTGTCCGGTCCTCGTTTTGCCCAAGCCGTAAAAGACGGACAGGCACCCAAAATTTTTATACACTCTACACACATAGCCATGCTGCATCTTGTAGATCTGGAAACCTTAAAGAGCTATGCCCTCGATCTTTAAGCCGATATTTTTATGCTTATATAATTAATCTTGTGAAATAATAATCTACTTATCTCACAGGAGTTGATTATGGATCTTTTCTCCCCGATTACAGTTGGAAACTACACCCTGAAAAATAGAATTTTCATGGCACCCCTGACACGATGCCGAAGTGTTCAAGATAATGTTCCAAATGACCTCATGGCTGAATACTACGCCCAAAGAGCTTCTGCTGGACTGATCATTTCCGAAGCAACCCAAATTTCAACTTTAGGTATTGGCTATCCCTGTACCCCAGGCATACATACACAAGCGCAGATAGAAGGGTGGAAAAAAATCACACAAGCCGTTCATGCAAAAGGCACAAAAATCTTTTTACAATTATGGCATACTGGTCGTGTATCACACTCTTCCTACCATAAACAGTCCCTTCCTGTAGCTCCTTCTGCGATAAAGCTTGCAGGGGAAGTCTATACCTTTGAAGGAATGCAAGAATATGAAACACCTAAGGTATTGAG
>Ga0316207_10003899_pt1 | contig 13443 bp, 10 predicted proteins | sample 6weekpyrite_MG_FD_204943 | JGI IMG/M metagenome (GOLD analysis project Ga0316207, IMG submission 204943) | Microbial mat bacterial communities from mineral coupon in-situ incubated in ocean water Damariscotta River, Maine, United States -... | ecosystem: Environmental > Aquatic > Marine >... | reverse complement strand
AATCAAGAAGTGCGGAAATCGCTTGAGCAGTTTATGGAGAAGAATGGATTGCCTGCGCTTCATGAGCGATTGAAAGCGGTAGATGCAGTGGCGGCGCAAAAAATTCATCCGCATGATCCGCAGCGTATTCAGCGCGCATTGGAAGTTTATGAGTTATCAGGAAAGCCAATTAGTCAGTGGTGGGAAGAGCAAAAAAGCAACAAATTACCGTATTCAGTGTTAAAACTAGCGGTTTCTACCAGTGAGCGTAGCTTATTGCATGAGCGAATCGAAACCCGTTTTAAGCAAATGCTGGAAGAAGGGTTTGTTGATGAAGTAAAAAGTCTGCGAGCGCGTGGTGATCTTGACTTGAATAAGCCATCTATGCGCGCTGTAGGTTATCGTCAAGTGTGGCAGTATTTAAATGGTGAATATTCATTCAAAGACATGCAATACAAAGGCATTGTTGCAACACGCCAATTGGCGAAAAGACAATTGACGTGGTTGCGTTCTGAACAAGACTTACATTGGTTTAAATCGGATCAAAATAATTTTGAACAACAAGTCTTGAAACTTATCCAGCAAGCCCCCAATTTAATGCTTTAAGTTTGAATATTAATAGTATTCTTTATCTAAAAACCGCGCGAAAGCCTTGTTTTGATAAAAAAAATTGCAATTAGGCTTTTGCACATCTATAAAGAAAGTGTATTATTCGCGGTTGTGTCTAGTGAAATTAGACGTTTAATTGCTGTGATTCCAAGCAAGACAGGGTTTGAGATTTATATTTTCTACGTGCATGTCAGAATGTAGATGAAGATAAATCAATGATCAAATACTGTACATGGACTTGTTTGTTGTGAAAAGCGGTTGAATTCTGACAAGTAATAAAGCCCGCGTGGGGCAAAATTAAAACAACAGGCCACTGTTCGTACTCAAGGAGAACAAAAATATGTCAAAGGGGCAAAGTCTACAAGACCCTTTTCTAAATATGCTGCGCAAGGAGAAGGTGCCGGTCTCTATTTACCTTGTAAACGGAATAAAATTGCAAGGACAAGTCGATTCATTTGACCAGTTTGTGGTGTTGTTGAAAAATACCGTTAATCAAATGGTATACAAACATGCAATTTCTACCGTTGTGCCTGCCCGTAATGTGCGATTAACGTCTGAAGATGGTTCAGATGAAGGCAGTGAAGGATAAATGCTGATTTATCTACAAATCTTTATAGGTTAAAAAGATTTGTTTGATCGTCATCAAGGCGGTGATAATGCATTACTCGTTCAACTTCAGCTTTCGTCTGATTCTCCAATAGACAAGGCTGAATTTGTAGAGCTGGTTGAATCCGCCAATGCTAAAGCTGTTGATTATATTTCGGGATCTCGCCAAAGGCCAGATTCCAAGTATTTTGTGGGCAAAGGTAAAGCAGAGGAAATTCGACAAGCCGTTAAAATCGCGGAGGCTGATGTTGTTATTTTTGATCATGCTTTGTCCCCTGCACAAGAGAGAAATATTGAGCAGCTGGTAGAGTGTCGAGTGCTGGATCGAGCCGGATTGATTCTTGATATTTTTGCTCAGCGAGCGCGTTCTTTTGAGGGTAAGTTACAAGTTGAACTTGCCCAATTGCAGCATTTGTCCACCCGATTGGTAAGAGGCTGGACCCACTTGGAGAGGCAAAAGGGTGGTATTGGTTTACGTGGCCCTGGTGAAACTCAGTTAGAAACAGATCGTCGGTTACTGGGAATGCGAATTAAAAGTATTAACCGTCGATTAGAAAAAGTACAAAAGCAACGCCAACAAGGTAGGCGAGCACGACAGCGGGCTGAGATGCCAACGGTGTCGTTAGTTGGTTACACCAATGCTGGTAAATCGACCCTGTTTAATATTTTAACTGGGGCTACAGTTTATGCAGAAGACCAATTGTTTGCTACGCTCGATGCAACATTACGTCGTGTTGAGATCGCAGACGCTGGGCCAGTAATATTGGCAGACACGGTAGGGTTTATAAAGCATTTACCGCACGACTTGGTTGCGGCATTTCGGTCAACGCTGGAAGAAACTAAGCAGAGTCATTTACTGTTGCATTTAATCGATGCATCTAATCCTGAGAGAGAGGAGCGCATAGCACAAGTTAATGAAGTTTTAGCGGAAATTGGTGCTGATGACGTAGAGCAAATTGAAATTTATAACAAGATCGATTTACTTGACAGTGTTGAGCCTCATGTGGATTATGATGAGGAAGGAAAAATTAAACGAGTTTGGGTTTCGTCAAAAACCGGAAACGGGACTGAACTTGTATTAGAAGCATTAAAGATCTATTTTGGTCGAGAATTTATACATTGTTGGGTTAAATTACCCGCAACAGAAGCGAAATTACGAGCTACATTGTTTCAACTTGGAGTCGTGGCCAATGAGCAAGACCCTCAAGATGGTGGTTTTTTGTTAGAAGTGAGCATGCAGAAGCATAGGTTGGACGAGATTATTCCCGATAGCAGTTATATTTTGCCAATTGAAAGTGATCAATTGGCTGCAAACGCAGGTTAATTTTATGAAAATGATGGATAAAACCAAATTAGAAGAGAACGGCGTCGCCATGGCATGGAATGAGCCCGGTGGCGGTGATGATAAAAATAACGACAAGGAAAAAGACCCTTGGGGCGGTGGTGGCAAGAAAAATAATGAAGAAGGTCCGCCTGATCTAGACCAAATTGTCAAAGACGTACAAAACAAAGTCACTAATATTTTTGGTGGTAAAAAAGGTGGCGGCGGTGGTGGCAGTAGCGGTAGCGGCAGTTCCGATGGTGGCCCAAGTTCTACCGCGATTGGTATTTTAATAGGTATGGTTTTTTTGTTTTGGATGGCATCTGGTATTTATATCATCGAGCCTGCAGAACGAGGCGTTGTATTACGTTTTGGCAGTTTTGTAGATACTACCGGTCCTGGTCCTCATTGGCGATTTCCCTATCCTATCGATAAAGTTGAAGTGGTTGATGTAGATCAAATTCGAAATGTTGAGGTGGGTTATCGTTCCGGTGGTGGACGAGACGCAAATTCTGTTCCTCAAGAATCGTTAATGTTGACGCAAGATGAAAATATTGTAGACATTAAATTTGCTGTGCAATATCGAGTCAAGTTAGCAGATGAATATCTATTTAGTGTTCGAGATCCTGATACGACTTTACGACAAGCGACTGAAAGTGCGATTCGAGAAGCTATCGGTAAAAGTAAGATGGATTTTGTATTAACTCAGGGCCAAAGTGATATCGCCACTCGTACGCAGGAAATAGTTCAGGAAATATTGGACGCCTACAAAACAGGCTTGGAAGTGACGAGTGTTAACTTGCAAAGTGCACAACCCCCTGAAGAAGTACGTGGTGCGTTTGAAGATGCTATTAGGGCACGAGAAGATCAACAGCGCTTAATCAACAATGCTGAAGCTTACTCAAACGACATTATTCCAAAAGCTCGTGGTGGTGCAGCAAGGCAATTGGAAGAAGCAAATGGTTACAAAGCACGAGTTGTTGCTCAGGCTGAAGGTGAGGCTAGTCGCTTTAGTCAGTTATTAACTGAATATTCTGCTGCTCCTGAAGTTACGCGAGATCGTTTATATTTGGAAACGATTGAGTCAGTGATGGGTAATACCACTAAAGTCATGGTTGATGTTGAAGGTGGTAATAATTTGCTTTACCTCCCGTTGGATAAACTTATGGGGCAAAATGGTCAGTCACGAGTTTTAAATAATGTGCCTACGCAATTTGTTGCGCCGCCGGCAGCCTCGCCAGAACCAAAGGCTCAGCGGCGATTACGTGAAAGTCTACGCAACCGAGGAGCAAGATAATGAGTGCAGTTAATATGAAACCCATTGCCGTCGTTCTTGGGATAGTCCTTTTTGTGGGTTCTTTTACCCTATTTACTGTTGACGAGCGTGAAAAAGCGATAATGTTTCGATTGGGGGAAATTGTCTCAACGGATTTTGATCCGGGTATACATTTCAAAATGCCTATCGTCAATAATGTGCGTAAATTTGATTCACGTATTTTGACTTTGGATGCGAGTCCTGAAGAGTTTTTAACGAGTGAAAAGAAAAACGTAACAGTTGATTCATTTGTTAAATGGCGAATAATCGATGCTGCTGCCTATTTTAAAGCAATGGGTGGCGATGAGCGCAGGGCGGGATCGCGTATTGCTCAAATCGTGAAGGATAACTTTCGTAATGAATTTGGTAAGCGCACTATTCAAGAAGCTGTATCGGGCGAGCGTGGACAGATTATGGATAATCTCCAAGTTAATGCCAGTAGCCAGGTGAAAGAGTTTGGTATTGAAATAGTTGATGTCAGAATTAAACGTATCGATTTACCGCGCGATGTTAGTAGTTCGGTTTATACGCGAATGGAAGCAGAGCGAGAGCGGGTAGCGAAAGATTTCCGTTCTCGTGGTGCGGAAGAGGCGGAGCGAATCCGAGCTGATGCAGATCGGCAACGTGAGATTATTATAGCTGAAGCCTATCGGGATGCAGAGCAAATCCGTGGTGCGGGTGATGCGGTTGCCGCTAAAATATATGCCGAGGCCTACAATAAAGATAAAGAGTTTTACTCTTTTTATCGTAGCTTAGATGCCTACAAGAATACGTTTAGTAGTAAGAATGATGTGATGGTTATTAAGCCAGATTCTGAATTCTTCAAGTATTTCTCGGCTTCAAAGGACGCGAAGTAACTTTATAAATAGTTAAGTCTAGAATAGTACGGGCGGTGTTCAAAAAATGAACATCGCCCGTTTTTTGTTAAGACGTGTATAATCCTAGTTAAATGAGTTGGCTGTGAGTTAAGAATACAAGAAATTGATTCCAGTGTAGTTTTAAAAGCTTAACTTCATGTGCAGAGATGTGTGTGATCGTCGTAAGCAGGATGTGGATACTTTAAGCAAAGGTTAGCAGGTATTTTGAAAAATCTGCAATGGGATCAAGAGTTTGTGTTGTCGGTCATGATCCGCTGAATTATTTAGGACAATGTGAGGTTTGAATTGTGTGGCATGATTTGCTGGTTGCAACGGCATTAATGCTGGTCATTGAGGGAATATATCCGTTTATCAATCCGGCCGGAATTCGGCGTATGCTCCTTATGGTGATTGAAATGGATGATTCCACCTTGCGAATTGGTGGATTAACCAGCATGATAGCCGGTTTAATCCTATTGTATATTGTAAATTAGAAATTGATAACAAAATGAAAGAAACAGAACGTTGGCTATTGCCGGAAGGTATTGATGAGCTCTTGCCGGAGCAGGCCGAACAAATCGAATTTTTAAGACGATCTATCCTTAAGTTATATCAGCGCTGGGGTTATCGATATGTGATGACGCCTATGGTAGAGCATCTTGATTCATTATTAGTTGGAATGGGTAATGATCTCGATCAGCGTACATTTAAATTAACCGACGAAATGACAGGTCGATTATTGGGTGTTCGTGCAGATATTACGCCTCAAGTCTCCCGTATTGATGCCCATCGTTTGAATAAAGCAGGGCCGTCTAGATTATGTTATGCAGGTCCAGTGTTGTTAACGCATCCGCGAGAGTTAGGTGGTTCAAGAAATCCAATTCAAATTGGTGCTGAGTTATATGGTCATCAAGGTATCGAAAGTGATATTGAAGTACTGGAATTAATGCTCAGTTCGTTGAAACGCTCAAATGTAGAAGTTAATTCGCTTGATTTAGGTCATGTCGGTATTTTTCGCGAATTGGTAAAGCAGTTTGGTATTAGTGAAGAAGTTGAAGCGCAATTATTTAATGCTTTGCAGCGTAAAGCTAAAACAGATATTCAGGATTTGTTAGCCTCTCAAACATCCGCATGCCAGCATATGTTTGATGCGCTGATTGAGTTAAACGGTAGTGATGAGGTTTTTGTTGAGGCGAGAACTCGATTGGCAGGGGCGAATCAACAGGTATTTGAAGCACTACAAGAACTGGAAGATATTTATATTGGCTTAAAAAAACGTTGCCCCGATGTATCGGTACATTTTGATCTGGCCGAATTGCGTGGTTATGAATATCATACTGGTCTGGTTTTCGCGGCCTATGTACCTGGTTATTGGCAGGCGATTGCTCAGGGTGGACGTTATGATGAAGTTGGTAAAGTTTTTGGACGCGCGCGTTCAGCGACAGGTTATAGCATGGATTTACGCGCTATTTGCCAATTATTACCTCCTTATCAAAGTGTGACAGACAATATTTTTGCACCTGCAATGGACGACGCAGACTTGGAAAACAAAATTCATCAACTCCGTGAAGCGGGTGAAAGTGTAATACGAGAATTACCGGGGCAAACCGGTGATGGAAAAGTTAACGGTTGTGATCGCATTTTGGTTAAACGTGATCAGCAATGGCAAGTAGAAAAAATTGAGAGTCTAGGATGAGTAAGAATGTAGTGATCATCGGTTCCCAGTGGGGCGATGAAGGTAAAGGCAAAATTGTCGATTTGCTTACGGATAAAGTAGAAGCAGTGGTTCGTTTTCAGGGCGGCCACAATGCGGGTCATACCTTGGTTGTTGGTGATAAGAAAACGGTTTTGCATCTAATTCCGTCAGGTATTTTGCGTGACAATGTGGTTTGCATGATTGGTAATGGCGTTGTGGTCTCTCCATTTGATTTAATGAAAGAAATAAAAATGCTGGAAGAGGTCGGTATTCCGGCTCGAGAAAGATTACGTATAAGTGGTGCTTGTCCTCTGATTTTGCCTTATCATATTCAGCTAGACCAGGCTCGGGAAATTGCGCGGGGTAAAACTAAGATTGGTACAACAGGTCGCGGTATCGGTCCTTGTTATGAAGATAAAGTCGCTCGTCGTGCTTTGCGAGTTGCCGATTTATTTCATCGTGAACGATTATCGGCTAAATTGGGTGAAGTGTTGGATTATCACAATTATGCACTGAAACACTATTACAAAGCCGATACCATTGATTTTCAGAAAACACTTGATGAAGCGTTGGGTTACGCTGAAGAAATTAAACCTATGCTTGCTGATATTCCTGAATTATTAAACGATTATAAAAAACAGGGCAAATCTGTTTTATTTGAAGGTGCTCAAGGAGCGTTGTTAGATATTGATCATGGCACATATCCCTATGTAACATCTTCAAACACTACAGCCGGTGGTGCAGCTTGTGGTAGCGGTGTTGGTCCACTTTATTTTGATTATGTATTAGGTATTACCAAAGCATACACGACGCGTGTAGGTGCAGGCCCATTTCCTACAGAATTGGAAGATGAAACAGGCGCATTCCTCGCAAAACAAGGCCATGAGTTTGGCTCAACCACAGGTAGGGCGCGGCGATGTGGTTGGTTTGATGCAGTATCCTTGCGTCGCTCAATTCAGATTAATAGCGTAAGTGGCTTATGTATTACTAAGCTAGATGTTTTAGATGGTTTGGATTCAATTAATTTGTGCGTTGGTTATGAAATTGACGGTGAAACTTGTCATACGCCACCTGTTGGGGCAGAAGCCTATGGAAATTGCAAGCCAATCTATGAAACTGTTCCAGGGTGGTCTGATTCCACTGTAGGTGTAAAACAACTTTCTGACTTACCGGAAAGTGCGCAGAATTATTTAAAACGTATTGAAGAAATTACAGATACAAAAATTGCAATCGTCTCTACGGGGCCGGAGCGAAATGAAACAATTCTTCTTGATCCGTCATTTATGTCCTAGTTAATTATATATTTAATCTGCTTTTGCAATACTGCAAAAGCAGATTGGATTTTAGTTTGTAATAAATTATTAAAACCTAAACGGGTTTCTTTTCAGAAAATTATTATAAAAGTATATCTTCCTTCCCTTCGATCGATAAATACCCTTTGTGGGTGGGATTGATTTTCTCAGACATAGCGAATCCTTTTGGAAAACATCCAATATGTCATAGCGCTAGTAGCTTATATTGAAAGTAATAACATATTGTGGCAAATTCAGGTAAAAGACTATGATGTGTTAACATGGCCAGATTAGCTTATGTTCAATCCGCAATCAGAAGTTTTTAAGCGTTATTGAAGTTGGGATTAAGCAACGAGACTTCTGTTTTTAAGGCAAAGCTCCTGGGGCTACTGTGTTGGTTGCCTAGTTTGGAGCAAAGTTGGAAAAATTGGTAATGAATTTCGGATATTTCTTTGCATGGATTAAATGACATACAATGAAATCGAAAACGGGTATGAATATTGTTTTGAGCAACATGGTGCCGAGGAAAGGACTTGAACCTTCACGGGGTTACCCCCACTAGCACCTGAAGCTAGCGCGTCTACCAATTTCGCCACCTCGGCAGATTGAGCGTATATGTACACTAAATTTAGGGCAGAACTCTACTGGGAGTAATTCTTTTTGTCAAACGAAAAACAAAAATACAAAACCGATCCTTTTGCAGAGCGCGAGTCGGAAAAATATGAAAATCCGATACCCAGTCGAGAGTATATATTGGAAGTGTTGTCCAAAAAAGGTCACCCATTAACCTTACAGCATTTTCTGTCAATATTTCTTATTGATAGTGATCAGGATGAAGAAGCTATACGCCGACGCCTACGTGCTATGGAACGTGATGGTCAATTAATTCGCAATCGCAAAGGTGCGTACGGTAGTGTAAAGCAAATGGATTTAATTCGTGGTCGAGTAATTGGTCATGCTGATGGATTTGGCTTTTTAGTGCCGGATGACGGTAGTGATGATTTATTTCTGACCGCCAAGCGAATGAAAGGCATTATGCATGGTGATCGTATCGTTGCGCGTATTTCAGGAGAAGATCGAAAAGGTCGACGCGAAGCCGCGGCAGTCGAAACGCTGGAGCATGCTAATCATCAAGTTGTTGGTCGGTTTCATCAAGAATATGGTGTGGCTTATGTTGAGCCCAGCAATAAGCGAATCGCACAAAATATTTTAGTACCACCTCCTTTTCGTGGTGCTGCTCTGGATGGACAAATGGTTGTGGTTGATATTGTTGAGCAACCTACCTGGCGCTCTCAACCCATTGGAAAAATTGTTGAAGTACTGGGTGATCATATGGCACCGGGTATGGAAATCGATATTTCGGCTCGTATGTATGAATTACCCGTCAACTGGCCAGAGGCTGTTGAAGCAATCGCAAAAGATTTACCAAGTGAAGTGCCTGAGTCTGCTAAGCTAAATCGTGAAGATATTCGTGATTTACCTTTAGTGACGATTGATGGTGAAGATTCGCGGGATTTTGATGATGCTGTGTTTTGTGAGAAGAAGGGTCGTTACTGGCGTTTGCTTGTTGCGATTGCTGATGTTTCACATTATGTTGAGCCAGATAGCCCACTGGATGAAGAAGCGCAAAGCCGGGGAAATTCAGTTTATTTCCCAGGGCATGTTATTCCTATGTTGCCAGAGGGTTTGTCTAATGGCTTATGTAGTCTAAATCCCCATGTCGACCGCTTGTGCTTAGTGTGTGAAATGACCTTGACACAGACGGGTAACGTGAAAAGCTCTCGTTTTTTTAACGGTGTCATGAACTCCTCTGCGCGTTTAACTTATAATGAAGTTGCCGCAATGGTGATTGATCGGGATGATAAGGTACGTGATCAATATAGTGATGTACTACCTGCGGTTGATCGGCTATATGATTTGTATGAATTGTTTAAGGCTAAGCGGAAAAAACGTGGTGTTATAGAGTTTGAAACCACAGAAACTCGTATTATTTTTGGTGACAATAAAAAAATCGATCGGATTTTACCGGTAGAACGTAATGAAGCACATAAAATCATTGAAGAGTTTATGATTGCAGCGAATGTAGCCACCGCGAATTATTTGGAAGAAAACGAAATACCTGCCCTGTATCGCGTGCATAATGGGCCAACTGATCAGAAGCTAATAGATCTTCGCGCTTTTCTAGCTGAGGCTGGATTTAAATTGGGTGGTGGTAGCAAGCCTGAATCAAAGCATTATGCGAAATTGCTGGATAGTTTGCGTGAACGACCAGATTTTTCTATGTATCAAACCGTATTATTGCGCAGTTTGAGTCAGGCAGTTTATTGTCCAGACAATGCGGGCCATTTTGGTTTGGCTTTTGACGCATATGCGCATTTTACTTCGCCCATTCGGCGATATCCTGATTTACTCGTACATCGCGGTATAAAACATCTAATTAAAAAGAAAAAAGCAAAATCATTCCACTACAGTCATGAAAATATGGAAAAATTTGGTGAAAATTGTTCCATGACTGAACGACGTGCCGATGATGCCACTCGCGATGCTATGGACTGGTTAAAAACAGAGTTTATGCTCGATAAAGTAGGCCAAGAATTTACGGGTAAAGTAACCGGCGTGACAGGTTTTGGTTTGTTTATTCTGCTAGATGACGCTTATGTAGAAGGTTTGGTACATATCACAGCCTTGGAGAATGACTACTACCATTTTGATAATGCAAAACATCGATTGGTAGGTGAGCGAAGCAATAAAATCTATCAGCTCGCGGATGAAGTACGTATTCGGGTTGTGCGAGTAGATTTAGATGAGAAGAAAATTGACTTTGAATTAGCAGATTTGGAGTTTAGTGCTGGTAAGACACAAAAAAAAGGGATTAGAAAATCTGATAGAAAAAGTGATCGAAAATCGAAGAAGATAAAATCGAGTAAAGGTAAAAAATCCACTGCCAAACCGAAAAATTTGAAACCTGAAAAAGCTAAAGTCAAAAAGGCTAAAAAGAATAAAAAGTAATTTTAGATTTTAAACAACCTCATTGGATTGAATAAAGTATTAATGATATGAGTAATCAAAAAGTCATAGTTTATGCAGATCTAAATTGTCCTTTTTGTTTCGCACTACATGAGCGACTTGTTTCTGCCAATTATATTCATGATGTTGAATGGCGCTGTATTGAACATGCGCCAGAAATTAGATTTGATACCAATGATTACCTTATGCAATCTGAATTGTCTGAAGAAGTGACAAAGGTTAGAGTGCTTGCGCCAGAAGTTAACATCATGATTCCACGTGCGCGACCAAATACATCTGCAGCAACCAAGCTTGTTATTGAGGTTTATGATACTGATCCCCAAAAGGCATTAAAATTGCGAATGCTATGTTATCGTGAATTGTGGATTAAAGGTAATGATATATCAAATTCTAAAACATTAGAGTCCCTTTTGCAGGAGGCTGAAATAGAATCAATTGATGTCTCTGAACATACAATGGATCAGTTGAAAGTTTGGCAGAAGGAATGGGAGGAGGGAGATTATTCTCGTAATATTCCAGTTGTGATTAGTAAAGAAGGTAACAAGCTTTTAGGTTTGCCGAGTAATTCAATATTAAGTGCATTTTTCCAGGGTGATACAGTTCAGACTGATGATGTATATGACGGTGTTTGTTTTTCAAAAACAAGAGAAAATATACTGATCACAACGGCCAGTGCTGAATTATTTAAAAATATTAATAAACTATTAGGCAAGGAGTTTGATGTAAAGCAAGCAACTTCAAAGTCTATGCTTTTAGATAGAACACTTTCTAATGAAGAGTTTGATCTAATTATATTGGTGGAAAGTTTTGGTGAAGATAGTTGCCTAGATTTAGCTCATTTGGTTCGCTGTAACGATACGCTTCAAAGTGTGCCAATTATTCTTATCGCATTGAATGCTGATTCGAAAATGGAAATACAAGCTTTTGAACTGGGTGTAAATGATTTTGTTGCATCACCCTATGCTGATGAAGTGTTGTTGGCAAGAATACGTTTACAACTGCGACTGAAGCGTACAGCGGATTTGCTTGAACAGCATGCTCGTATGGATAGTTTGACGGAAATCCCTAATCGGCGTGAATATAATCGTGTTGTTGAAAGAGAATGGCGACAAGCTATTCGGTCTAAAACAGCAATATCGATAATATTGCTTGATGTAGACTATTTTAAAGCTTTCAATGATCATTATGGTCATATGCGAGGTGATATATGTTTGAAAAATGTTGCTAAATTGCTGGATAGTTGTAGAAGACGGCCTAGCGATATTGCTGCGCGCTATGGTGGTGAGGAATTTGTAATGATACTGCCAGGCACAGATTTGAAAGGCGCCTGCGTTATCGCAAATAAAATTCGTGAAGTATTAGCTTCAAATAAAATAGTAAATAAATCATCGCCATTTGGATACGTGACAATTAGTCAAGGCGTGGCTTCAATAGAGCCCACAATATCATCTCAATTGTCTGAATTAGTAGATTCTGCAGATAAAGCACTGTACGATGCAAAAAATTCTGGCAGAGATCAAGTTAGATCATAGCCTTAATAAATTGATCAAATTATCCGTTGAGTTATTTTCTATAATGTAGGTAATACTGCTTACGTTAATCAGCTATTTTTTCTGGTATTTATTTAATTATGTCAACCACTGTATTTGGTATTCACGCCGCATTTTCGCAATTAGAAAAATCACCCGATGCGGTGATAGAAATTTTATTACAAGATAATTATGCGAAAAACCAAAAGTTAAACACGATTTATCAGCTGGCTAAAGATCATAGTCTCAAAACCTCCATTGTTAAAAGAAAACAACTTGATGAATTAGTGAATCGTGCAAATCATCAGGGCGTTGTCTTGCAGATGAGCGCTAAACAAAAACAATTTAATGAAAATGATCTTGATGCTATTCTTGAAAGCATTGAAGGGGCGCCGTTTTTATTGATTTTGGATCAGATTCAAGATCCTCATAATTTAGGGGCATGTTTGCGAACAGCTGCAGCCGCAGGTGCTCACGCGGTTATCGCACCAAAGGATAGTGCGGCATCTATCACTTCAACGGTGCAGAAAGTGGCTTGTGGTGCAACGGATATATTGCCTTATATACAGGTGACCAATCTTGTGAGAACCATGAAGCATCTGCAGAAGCTGGGTGTTTGGATTACGGGGACCTCTTTAAACACTAAAGAATATTTGTATGAAATCGATTTTAAAGGTGCAACAGCAATTGTCATTGGTAGTGAAGGTAGTGGTATGCGGCGTTTGGTGAGTGAAAACTGTGATTATTTGGCAAAAATACCCATGCCAGGGCAAATGGAAAGCCTTAATGCGTCGGTAGCAACTGGGATTTGCCTGTTTGAAGTGGTTCGACAGCGCTCACTGCTAAAATAGCGATTGAAAACCAAGCATTTTGCCCGTTTCTCTCCATTTCCGTTGCGCATCAGTCTTTACATGCGTATAATGCCCGATTTTTCCGCAATTGCGGATCTGTCTCCTTGTCTTACCTCAGGTTTTCAGCCTCGAGGAAGACTAGAAACCCATAAGGAGGATAAATGAGACATTACGAAGTAGTATTCCTGGTACATCCAGATCAAAGTGAGCAAGTATCGGCCATGGTTGAGCGCTATCGCGCTGTAATCGAAAATGATGGTGGTAAAATCCATCGTTTAGAAGATTGGGGTCGTCGTCAGCTTGCTTATCCAATCCAAAAAATCCATAAAGCGCATTACATTATGATGAATATCGAATGTGA